>Ga0114958_10002934_pt1 | contig 12455 bp, 9 predicted proteins | sample C_130208_EF_Meta_FD_89577 | JGI IMG/M metagenome (GOLD analysis project Ga0114958, IMG submission 89577) | Freshwater microbial communities from Lake Croche, Canada to study carbon cycling - C_130208_EF_MetaG | ecosystem: Environmental > Aquatic > Freshwater > Lake | place: Lake Croche, Canada... | reverse complement strand
TTCCGATCTCAACGACTGGTTCCTGATCGAGAAGATCGCCAAGATCCGCCGCCCGGTCATCGCCTCGACCGGTGGATCCTCAACCAAGGACATCGATGACCTCGTTAAATTCTTCCAGAATCGCGACATTCCCTTTGCGTTGAACCACTGTGTCTCCCTCTATCCATCCGAGGACAGCGAAGTGGAACTCAACCAGTTGGACTTCCTGCGGAACCGCTATCCCAACGTCGTAATCGGCTATTCCACCCACGAATACACGGACTGGAAGAATTCCGTGATGATCGCTTATGCCAAGGGAGCCCGCACCTTCGAGCGGCACATCGACATCGAATACGGCGGCGTGCCGGTGAGCCCCTACAACTCATTGCCGCACCAGGTCGATGAGTGGTTCAAGGCCTTCAAGAAGGCGAAGGAAATGTGCGGCGGCAGTGGCAGCGAGCGCCGCAATTTACCCAGCAAAGAAGTGAAGTATCTTGATGCACTTGTGCGCGGAGTCTACGCCAAGCGTGACTTGCCCCAAGGATATGAGATTACTCAGGAGAACATCCTCGAGGACTTCTATTTGGCCATTCCCTTGCAGAAAGGTCAAATTTCCTGCCGCGAACTGATGAATGGCGAGGTGCTGACCAAAGCGATCGCAAAGGACGCCGCGCTGTCCCTTGAATACATCGAAGGCCCGTATAGTGCCAATCCACAGCTCAAGAGCATCCTCTCGGATCGGGGCATTTGAAAGGACCTGATTACCGCACGGGAAGACGACCTGCGGGCGAAACAACTTTTCGACTTTTAACTATCATTGAATCCCCGCTCCCACGCGTTTAATTTAAAGAAAATCCTCAGCCTCATCGGGATTAATCGTACTGTCGCGGCATTGCTGACAGGCAAGCTGTGGTCAATCTTTTCATATCCTTTGACGATATGGTTCATTATCCACCATTTGAACCCCGGCGAGCAGGGCTACTATTACGCATTCTATTCTCTGCTGGGTTTGGATATCTTTCTGGAGCTGGGGCTGACATCGGTCCTGACAACCATCGCTAGCCATGAGTGGCCCAAGCTCGAGATGGACAGCCGCGGTCGCCTCAGCGGTGATCCTGAGGCGAAAGCGAAAGTTCTGAGCCTCGCGAAATTCTTTTTGCGATGGTATTCGGTCGCCTCGGTCGTCCACTTGCTTTTGCTAGGGGGTGCAGGAATTTGGTTCTTTGGGAGCAAGCCCAATCAATCGGTCTATTGGCTCGTCCCGTGGTTGTTGACGGTATTGATCAACAGCCTGAGGCTGGTTCTTATCCCGATCGGGGGCCTGCTCCAAGGTTGCGGGCAAATGGCGTCGATCGCCTGGATGCAGGCCCGGGCGGTGTTGATCCCCACCTTCGTGCTTTGGGTTGGATTAAACTTGAACTGGAGCTTATACGTCGTGCCCGTTGTGGCCCTGATCGGCTTGCTGATCCTTTGCTTCACTTACTTCTACAAATATAAATATTTCACGTTGGAAGCTTTGAGAATCCGGGAGATTTCGGAAATCCATTGGAAAACGGAAGTCTTCCCCCTCCAATGGCGCATCGCCCTCTCATGGGCATCCGGCTATTTCATCTTTCAGTTCCAGATTCCGGTGATCTTTCACTTCTGTGGAGATGTCGAGGCGGGTCGCTACGGACTCACTCTCTCTGTTTTAGGCAGTATCGGTTCGTTGAGCATGGCATGGGTGTCATCCAGGGTGGCTGACTTTGGAGCCATGATTGCTTCGAAAAAAACGGCTGATTTGTATAAAATCGCCCGCAGATGTCAGATTCAGGCATTGTCGGTTCTCTTGCTTGGCTTCGCAGCCTTGTTCGGAGCACTCGCATTGATGGAGGTCTTCCTACCGGAGAGGCGGTTCCGATTTGCTTCAAACAACGTCCTAATTGGCGTAATGCTTTATCAAGCCATCAACACGGTGATCGGAATCCAGGCATTGGTGGTCCGGGCACACAAGGTTGAGCCCTACGCAAGGCTTTCTCTGTATGGAGCGGCGGCAATCGCGCTGTTGGTCCCACCGGCAGCCCTCTACCTTGGAGTTCCGGGAGCAGCTTGGACTTCGTTCTTGATCGCTGCAGCGCTGTTTGTGCCCTCGCTCAGGATTTATCAGAATTATCGGAAGCTGGAGCTTGAACAATAGTCAGATACGAACATGTCTTTAAGCCGAAACATTTCACCGACCAAGGGGTCCATTTTATCGGTGGTCATTCCGACTTACAATCGACCGGTGGAGTTGGTCCGGACACTGGAAGTTGTTTTGCCGCAAGCCCGATTGTTTGGGGTCCCCGTTTGCATCTTGGACAATGCCTGCCCCGTTCCGGTCGAGAGCCTGATGGATTCCTTTTCGGAATACCGGGACCTCGTCCGGATTGTTCGGAATCGGGTGAACGTAGGAGGCAATGCGAATATATGCAAATGCTTCGAGGTGTGCGAGTCGGAATGGATGTGGATGCTGGGTGACGACGATATTCCAGATCAAAACGGACTGTTAAAAATTCTTGATGAAATTGAAGGGCTCGACGAGCGTTGTTGCTATGTCAACTTTTCGTGCGAGAATTTCAAACATCCTGTGTCATTGGATATGGATGGTCTCGATGCCTTGTCCAAACAGGTAAAAAATCGCGCACAGGCCTCCAATTTACTATTTATTTCTGCCGGTATTTTCAAAATCCCGATGTGCCACAAGCACATGATTGATGGATATCAAAATACTTACACCTGTGCTCCGCATTTGGCTATCGTGTTTTCAGCACTTGGAAACAAGGCCTCATCTTGTCGATTTTCGAAAAGTCAAATTGTAGAATATGTTCCACCCGATATCGAAAATCAATGGAGCGCTCTGACGCTTTTCGCTGGAATTCCCGGTCTCTATGAGTTGGATGGACAATATGGGCCGATGCGATCCTTGATGAAAGTCTATCTGGTTCTCTGTCGCTGGCCGCTTTTTGCGATCAATGGGCTGGTGGGAATTTTCCATGATCTGAATCGCCCCCCTCGGGTGTGGTTGTTAATGCTATTCCGAGCGGGTGTTTTGGGCAACTGGTGGGTAAAAATACAATGTGCCGTGATGATCGCGTCCCTGCCGCTGGCTTCAATTCCTTTCATGAGGAAAGCGATTGGAAGGAGTCTTCGTCGATTTGATACAAGCTTGACGGAGGAAAACAAAAGGAAGTAAATCCAGATCGACTGAAGTAAATTCAGGCTTTGAATTAAAATATCTAGTGCGGGATCGGGTGTGATTGTGGTTCAGTCGACGCCCTATTGTAGGGAGGTGAATTACAATGGACCAATAGTCAGATCGTCAGATCTCGAGCCGTTCATGCAGGAGGGGCCACCCCGAGGACTGACCTTGGAGCGACTTAATCAACGTTTTGGCCAACACGCCATCGCTCTCCGGAATCCTGTTCGCCTGTTCAAGCTATTACCATGGGGAAGCCTCCATGATTTGTGGGTTTGACCATTTTGACCGAAAATGACCGCCTTAGAGGAAACTGCTCATTGCGGGAAGTGCGTTTTGATGCGGGCAAGTCCATCGCCGTTGGGCTGATCCTGAAGCAACCCTGTTGAACCGGATCGCTCCAACTCGATGGTTACTGCAAGGTCCAAGGAGCTCCGGACCCAGGGACTGACGAGCAGACCGTGATTCTCGCCTTGAAACCAACCTGAAATGCGGGAACTGTCATTCGCAAGCAGATGAACGGAATCAACGCCAAAGCCATCGTCACGCTCTTGTTCGGGCTGGGCCTGGGGATCTACGTGATGGTGGAGGTGCTGTTGGCAAGGAGCAGCTCACTGGGGCAGCTTTATCTTTTCTGCGCCATCGCGGCTTTTGTGTTTGGCATGGTGAGCCCGAGGGCCTCGATGTATCTACTTTTGGTTTGCACGGTTTACATTGATGTGTTCAAACGTCTCATGGTGGTGGGCGGGAATCCGACCTTTGAGGATGTGGCTTACATCCTCGCCATTCCACCGCTATTGGTGGCGGGATCAATCATCTCCGTGTTCCTGGGGGCGACGGTGGGTCGGGGCAAGATGACCCGGGACATGTTCATCTCGCTGATTGTCTCGATCGTGGTGGTGCTGATCACCGTGGCCGGAACGGTTTCCGGAGCAAGCGACCGGGCGGGGCTTGGCAAACTCGGCGTCATCGTCAACCAAGGTTTCTATGCCTTCCTGTTTTTCACGCTTCCCGTGCTGTTCCCCAGCGATGAGGACCGTCGGAAACTGCTGCATTTTTCCTTCCTGACCTTTATTCCTTCGGTCTTTTACATGTTCTGGCAGCGGAAGTTCGGCTATGCCCAGTATGAGACGGACTACCTGATGACCGGACTGACGATCGAGGTGAAGAACTTCGCGGAAAGCATGGGCCAGGTTCGTTGCTTCTCGACGTTCAACGGCTCAGGAACCGCGTCAACCTTGTACTCGATTTACCTTCTCTATTGCTTCGTCCCGTTGCGGCCAGGGAACGCCAAGCCGACGTTCTTTCAGCGGTTTGGGAAATGGCTTCTCGCTCCGCTGTTCATGATCGCGGCCTATTTCACGATCGGTCGTACCGGCTGGGCCTGCGGAGTGGGCGCACTCCTCGCTTATGCGGTGTTGGGAACCAAGCTCAGGGCGCGCTTCGGGATTCTGACGGGGATTGGGATCTTCATGACGGTGATTCTTCTCGCTCCGATCATGATCAAGGACCGTTGGCTGCAGATCATCGAAAGGGAGGTCCAGCATGTTGTTCTTGCGACGACGAATGATCCTACCATCACCCGGTCGGTGATGTTCGGATCGGCGCAAGACCGGGTCCAAGGCTGGGCCAATCTGACCACGAACTCGATGATCTGGCAGCCCTTCGGCTTTGTGGCGAGCGGGATTAGCATCAGTGAAACCACCAATGCGGACTTCCACTGGGGTCATGACGCCTTGATCGATAGCTTGATCAATTTTGGCTACGTGCCCGTGGGCCTTGGACTGCTCATCGGCGGCTATCTCTTCAGTCGAGTCTTCAAGTACATGTATAGTCTCCCGAGGGAAGCCCTAGCCTTCAAGAATACGCGTCTCTGCATTGCCTTGGCGGTTGGAATCCTGGTTGGAGCGATGGGCAACGGAGCCCAGTTCCGGAATTTCCCGCAGAACCTGTTCTTCTCCCTCTGGCTGGCGATCCCCTTTGCCACCTATCAGGCGGCGATGCGGGCAAGGAAGGCAAAGGCCCTCGAGATTATGCCTGAAGAGCAACCTGTCGAAAGTCGTCCACCCTCACCTGAAGGCAGCCGCGTGAGAGGCCTGCGCCGGCCCAATCCAGCCTGACCATGCGGGTTCTTCTGCCGATCAGCTTGGATCGCTGGCGCAATCCGATTTCGACGCTACTTCGTGCCTGTGTCGAAGCGAATCCCGAGATTGAGTTTCACTCCGTCTCCAGTCCCCTCAGCGCCGAGGACAAGCGGCTTGGAGTCGAATTCTGGAGCCGGCCCAACATCCGTCAGGCCACCCAGGCTCAACTCGCCACCACCCGCTTCGATGGGGTTCATACCGCCTCAATTACGGTGCACAACCAGGCCGGGGTGGTCGCGGCCAAGCTCCGTAATCCCGGCCGGTGCCAGTATCTCAGTACGATCAACCTCCAGGTGGGTCCGGGGGATGGAAAGGACTGGAGCTTGCTCAAGGTCGCAGAAAAACTGGCGGATGGCTTCGTCGCGGTGAGCCAAGCGGCGGGTGAAGGAATCGCCGAACGCTGCCCGGATCGATTCCATGGCATCATTCCAAACGGCTTTGACCCAGACTACTTCGATCCGGCGATCGAGGATGAGGAGGTTCTTCCCCGAGAAATTCGTGACCTCCAACCCGGAAGCTTCCCGCTGTATGTGGGAGCCTTGGAGCCCCGCAAACACCCGGAATTCATCGTCGAACTCGCGAAGGCACATCCGGGCATCACCTTCGTGGGGGCCGGTTACGTTCATCCCCAAGGGCGACATTTCGAGCCACTGGTGAAATCGGTGCCGAATCTCATCTGGCTGGGACATGTGGATCGGCGCGTGATCCGGGCCCTGCTGAAGCGGGCGGGTGTTTTCCTCTTTCCGTCCGAACGCGAGGGCCTGGCACTCTCCGTGATCGAGGCGCTGGGCATGGGCCTGCCTGTGATCTGCCAGCCGAAGTCCTCGATGCCTGAGCTGGTGGCCGATGGTATCAACGGGCGATTGATCGACATCGCCGATCTCGAGGGATGGTCGGAGGCCTTGCTCCTCCAACTCTCCATCCGCGACGAAGCCAGAAAGATCCGAGCGGCAGGTTTTCGGGAAAAAGCCACCAAGAGGTTTTCATGGCCATCGATCGGCCGAAGATATGGGGAGATTTATCGCGCTGTGTTCACAACTTGAAGCGCTCCGGCGTGGCTTCCTCGATCCGTTCCGCGGCCATAGGAATCAATGAAAATTCTCCTACCCATCAGCTTGGACCGTTGGCGGAATCCGATCAGCACGCTTCAAAGAGCCTGCGTTCAGTACAACCCGGACATCGAGTTCCATTCATTCTCCAATCCGGTCTCGGATGAGGATCGCCGGGAGGGCGAGTGGTTCTGGAAGCTTCCCAACCTGCGGCTTGCTACGCCGAGCCATATTCTCACGCAGCGCTACGATTTAGTTCACACAGCGTCCTATAGCCATGGGAATTACATATCTTCAGTGGTAGCAAAGCTCAGAGGCATGGGGCGCACGAAATTTCTGAACACCATGAATCTGGAGCCGCACCCGAGCCACCCGGTCTGTTGGGCGCGCTACCATAGACTCATCCGCTGGATTGACGGATTCGTGGCGGTGAGTGAGGTGGTAGCAAAAGACATTCGCGAAAGGGTGCCTGAGCGCTTTTTCGGCGTGATCCCGAACGGGTTCGACCCTGACTATTTTGATCCCAGTATTAAAGATGACGAGGCACTGCCTGACGAAGTCCGGAGACTGGACCCGCATTCATTTACCCTGACGGTGAGCGCGATCGAAGCCCGCAAGCGTCCGGACGTCCTCATCGCCATGGCAAAGCGCTGTCCGAACGTCCGCATGGTGCTTGCTGGAGCTGTCATGCAGGGTGCGGAAGGATTCGCCTCAGAACTCGCAAAGCTACCTAACCTCATCTGGTTGAAGGAGGTGAACCGCCGGGTGATCCGCGCCCTATTGAAGAGAGCAGGGGTGTTTCTTTTTCCATCAGACCGAGAAGGCCTGCCGCTGGCGATGATCGAAGCTCTCGGCATGGGCCTGCCCGTGGTGGCCCAACCCCGCAGCTCGATGCCTGAATTGCTGACAGACGGGGTCAATGGCCGCCTTGTCGACGCTGCAGATCTCGATGGTTGGGAGTCGGCGATGAATGAGTATCTTACCTTAGTGGATAGGGTTCGCCAGCCTCTTGCGGAAAGTGTCCGTGCGGGTGTGAATGTGCGTTTCGCCTGGCCGGTTATCGGTGCCGCCTATGGCCCGGTTTACCGGAAGCTCGTTGAGCGTTGAACAATAATTTCGCCATGCGACGAATCCTTTTCATCGATCCCCACTTCGTTTCTCGGAGCCCTGCCCTCAAGTCCATCCTCAGGGAGTTTCCGGAAAGCTTCGATGATTTTGATCGGGTTGAAGTTTGGGCGGTTGAATGTGATTTCGACCATCCGAAGATTCATTTTGATCGGATCTGGTGTCCTTTCAAATCATGGTATCTTGTTTCCTTGTGGTACTGGGTGGCAGTGCACCTCCGGTTCTTCTGGCGATTCTTTGTCATGCGGCAACCCAGGCACGAGCTTGTCCAAGCGACGAACTACTACTGTTATTGGGCGGATTTGATCTACTTCCATTTCTCATTTCTCGCGTATGCGCGGGTGATTCGGCAGCACTCGGGAGTCTTCAGGCTTTCCCTTCCGATGCGGATTGTCTTTGTGACCCACTACATTCAGGAGTGGATCCTGTTCAAAGTGGCCTCTCCGCGCTGGTGGTGGGTGGTTTCCAGACGATTGAAGGAGGAGAGCGAATCCGAGCTTGGGCCTGGTTCCCACTTCGCGGTTTTGCCGAATGCTTACGATGGTGAGCGCTTCTCATTGACGGCTAGGGATCGTCATCGAGACGAAATGAGACGCCAGCTGGGCTTCTCCAATGAAGAAGTGGTCTTTATTTTCGTCTCGCTCGGAGGCCTGGAGCGAAAGGGATTCAATCTGGCTGTCAAAGCGGTTGAACTCTTGAAGGCAGAGGGTAGGCCCGTGCGACTGCTGTTTGTCGGAGGCCCGACAGAGGAGCCGATGGACCTCAAGCCCTTCCTTTCCTCTTATGGCATCAGCGACAGCTCGTTCATCCGGCAGGTCGGGCGGGTCAAGGACATCGAGCGTTACATGGCGGCGGCGGACGCCCTGCTGTTTCCCTCGTTCTGCGAAGCCTTTGCACTCGTCGAGATCGAGTCTGCGGCCCTTGGTCTCCGCCTCTATCTCACACCGCATTACGGCAGCGAGATGATCCTGCGGCCGCCGATGAATGGACGCTATGTTCCTTGGGACGCTGAGGGGATTGCCGAAATTCTGGCAGACGATATGGACTCAGGCGCCATGATGCATTCAAGCGGTGAGATGGGAGAAGCGCTCGACAGGCAAGGCTTTCTCGCCGCAATCAGAAAGGGCTATCAGGAGATACTTGATGAGAAGGCGAGGGAGCCATTCTTGGGGAAGCAGTGATGTCACATTCCAGCGAAACAGCCGGTCAATCCCGATCCATTGGCGAGGGTTGGATCTGGATGATCCTCGGGGCGTTGATCTGGTGCCCTTTGAGCTATCTGCTCGTTGTTCGGACGGGATCGGTGATCGTTGATGGCTTCCAAAGCATCGGCTCCGCCGCGGCGGCATCAGGCCCGGGACAGCTCAGGTGGCCCTTTCTTGGCTCGTTCATGGGCTATGACCATGGTTGGGGCTTTCACTGGTTCGGTTGGCCGTGGCTGCGGTCGCTGTTGCTTCCGCTGCTGCCATGGAGTCCCGGTGGGGACATTGCCCTGGGCTGTGTGCTTTGGGCCACGGCCTCGCTCGTCACGTTCAAACTGGTCGCCACCCAAGGAAAGAAAGAAGGGCTCTTCTGCGGCCTGTTGATGCTGGCGGCGCCCTCGTTTTTGGTGGCTGCCCAGAGCTATCGACCCGAGATTCCTGCGGCGCTGGCACTGGTCGCCGCGCTGGGGCTCTGGAACAAGACTTCGCTTGTCTCATCTCTTCTTCGCACGTTGCTGCTGCTGCTGCTTCCGACCCTGCATCCCCTGGGCTTGGTGGTTCCGGCCATTTGGTGCCTGATGGGCTTGGTCGCGGAGTGGAGGCTTTCCGGCTTCGCCGTGGCTCTTCGTTCATGCGGGTGGCATTTGCTCCCGTTGGCGAGTGGTGTCGCGCTGTTCGCCTTGTGGTTTGCGCTCCAGCCTGAAGCATGGGCGCAGTTCGAGTTGAATGTCAGAAGCCAACGCTTGCTCACGGAGGGCATGGGAACTGGCTATGGCACGTTTTTCCGTTGGGGCTTCGGATCGCTTGGATCGGTTCCGCTTGGTTTCCTGCTGCTTGTTGCTTGCGGTCAAGCCGTGACCGTGGTGCTCGGGAGCCTGCGCAGCCCGGTTCGTGAGATCAGCCTGGAGGCTTACTCGGCTTTCGGCTTGTTGGCCGCAATCGCATTCAATATCGCCGCTCGAAATCCGAATGTGCTGCACCTGCTCATGGTGATGCCGCTGTCGGCGATCCTCTTCAAGGAGGCTGTATGGCGAGTCACCGGTGGCGTAGGCGCATCTTGGAGGGTGATTGCGGTAACCAGCAGTCTCGCGGTTTTCTCCTCGCTCGCGATCAAGCAAGGGGTCGGTTTGATCCGGCATCAGGGAGTGGGCTATCGGGGTGAGCTCGCAAGCGCCTTTCGCCAACTTCCTGCTTCAAGCAGGGTTTTGATCCCGGCCGTATTCTGGGAAGCGGCACTGGAGAGGGGGAAGGAAACTACGACCTCTTATCGGTTCTCAACCTTTCCGAACATCCTGCCGCGGACCGAACGTGCAGCCTATGAGAATGCGCTCGCAACCGACATCCAATCCGGCGATCTGATCGTCTGGGATTCGCTTCAGGAAGAAGGCGGGATCTTCAATTTTGTGAGTGAGACGGCCTTGCAGCATCAGGTGATTCGTCCACCCGATCAGGAGGCTCTCTGGGAGCGGCTCCCCGACCTGGTGATTCCGATCGCCTACTCGAACGGCCAATCCACTGTTTTCAGGATCTACCGCAGACGCTAGTGAGTTTGCGCTACCCACTCCCGCCTCATGCCTGACCTCTCCAGCAACGTCCAACCGCACCCGCGTGGGTGGTTCCCGGGAATCGAATGGCTAAGAGCCCTATTCATCACGTTTGTGTTGGCGATGCATCTCAATCTCGCCCAGCTCCTGGCACACAAGATTCCACAGTTTCTTGAGAAGCCCACCGGCTTCGACCTGCTTTTGTTCAATGTCTTCAGTTCAGCGGTTCCGGGCTTCCTGCTGATCTCAATCTTCCTGCAAGCCATAAAACCCCAGGGTGCCGAGCGGGTGCGACGCCACCTGACTGGGGTGTTTTTCCTCTATGCATTCTGGGTTGGCGCCTGGGTGCTTCTGACACGATCACGGCCGGAGCCAACGATCTGGGGAGTGGTCCGCTTCATTTTTCAAGGTGGAGGCTGGGCGTTCTACTTTTTCGCGCTGTTGCTGCTGCTCCATCTCCAGCAGGTTGCGATTTGGAAGTGGTCAGACCGGGGGCTTTGCCTGGGCTTCTTGGGATCAACGATGCTCGTCGTTGGGGTCTTCTTGGGGCTTGCGTTCAACAATCATGCCTGGACCCGGTTTGATACCTACTGGTGGCCGATCTGCTTCATGGCGATTCCCTTTGCAGGAAACCTGTTAGGACGACATTATGGGGATATTCTGGGTGACCCAAAAAGATTCCGGCTTTGGTTGGGATCGGTCATTGGATTGGCATTGGTCTCCGCCCTCGTCGAGTGGTCGTTTGCTGCGGACGCAGCGGATTTGGTCATGCGTCCATTCCTTCCGGAGTATTTGCGCCTTTCGCCCCTTTTCACCGCACTTGCCTTAATTTTGCTAGCCCTCAAGGCCAGGAGCGCGCCACGCTATGTATCCTTTCTGTCCCGCAACTCACTCGGAATCTTTTGTCTCCACACGTTTGTGCTCGGGCGGCTCTATAGCGAGATCAACAACCGATTACCCGATCCAGCGGTTGCGGGGTGCCTGACGTTGGTTTCCGTGCTGTTTTTCGGTGGCTGGATCTCCGAACTTGTCCGGAGAACTCTCGCTTCAAGGCTCATTTGAGCTCCGTGCGAACCATGACTGTCCGTTCCAACCAGATCGACTGCCTGCAGGAAATGATTTCACCCACGATTCAGCGTGACATCGCCGAGGTTCCGAAGGAGCAAACTGCAGAGCTTGGCACCCTTTGCCCCCCTGACAATCATGCCCTGCCCGGCATCGACTACCTAAGGGCCCTTTTCATGCTCTCCGTGGTCTTCGGGCACGCCAACTTCGCCCTATACTGGGCGACGGTTCTGGCGGGTAAGACCGGCCCGGGCCCGAATCTGATGGACGTGTTTTACTTCCAAGTCCAATCCACTGCGGTTCCCACCTTCATTCTGGTTTCGATCCTGCTCTTTTGCCTCAAGCCGATCACGTTTGCGCGGACACGCTCCCGTCTCGTCAGGCTGGGCTATTTGTATTTGTTCTGGGTCAGTGCGTGGATGTATTACACGAAGCCGGTGATCGAGTGGAATGGGCTCTGGATCACGGAGTTCCTGTTGCGTGGCGGTGGCTAGCAATTCTACTTCATTCCGGTCCTGATCCTGATGACCATGCAGGCTGCATGGATTTCGCACCTGACGCGGAGGGGGATACGTGTGGCATTTCTGGTCAGCGTCCTTATTCTTTTCGCCACCGAGTGGTGGGCGACCAACGACGAACGTTGGACCCGCCAGCCCTATTACTGGGTCCCGACCTGCTTTGTCTTGCTTCCGTGCTTCGCCCATTGGCTGGCCTCCCAAGTCCCAACACTCGTGGCGGATCGTGCAAAACGCTTCCGCATGGCGGGCTTGCTTGCATTGGCGGCCCTAGTGGCAGCTGTGGTGGAATGGCGGTTTCAAGCGCCAGCGGAGCTGATCGATGAGGCGCGCAAGTGGGTCCCGAAGCACGCCCGGTTTTCAATCCAGTTCGAGTCTCTTGCCATTGTCGTCCTGTCACTCGGGATTCGACGTCCGCCGGGACCGGTGATTGCCTTTCTTGCCAAAAATGCATTGGGGATCTATTGCCTGCATGGATTTGTCATCGGCGGGTTTCTCAAAGCCTCTCAACAGCTGCTTGGCGGGAAGGTGCCTGCCCTGGTGATTCCAGTGGCCTGCGCGGGCGTTGTCGTGGCGTGTTCCCTGACGGCGGAGTTCCTGCGCCGCGCGTTTCGCCAT
>Ga0114958_10002933_pt1 | contig 12457 bp, 9 predicted proteins | sample C_130208_EF_Meta_FD_89577 | JGI IMG/M metagenome (GOLD analysis project Ga0114958, IMG submission 89577) | Freshwater microbial communities from Lake Croche, Canada to study carbon cycling - C_130208_EF_MetaG | ecosystem: Environmental > Aquatic > Freshwater > Lake | place: Lake Croche, Canada... | reverse complement strand
GCTGACCAATGTTGACCTTCCCAGCGAAAGCGCCGGTCGAATTGTTGGTCGAGCGGATGTGCTTAAGCGTTGGAATGAAAACAAGGACATCTACTGCAAGCGGGCAAAAAATGGGTACCCGGAAGTGCGTGATCGCACGCGCGCGAAATTCCTCACCGCACTTGCCAAGGAAAACTGTGTTGACGGCGGTACGTATAAGGGCGGGTATGCCGCTGACTTCGCCATTGGACAGGGGGAGACGGCTGTCACTCCGCTGCAGATGGCCACGATCTACGCGGCCATTGCTAACGGAGGCACGTTGTGGCAGCCCCAGGTTGCCAAAGCCGTTCTTTCCCCGACCGGCAAGGTGTTGAAAACCTTTCAACCTAAGGCTCAGGGCAAACTTCCAGATTCAGCGGCAACCCTTCGCTACATTCAGCGTGCACTGCGAGGGGTGGCAACGGTGGGAACTGGAAGCAATGTGTTTAAAGATTTCCCGGTAGCTGTGTCAGCAAAGACCGGTTCCGGACAGGTCACTGGAAAAGATGACACCTCCTGGTTTGATTCCTATGCGCCAAGTAATAATCCGCAATATGTTGTCGTCATGATGGTCTCCCAAGGTGGCACTGGGGCTGGCACCAGTGGACCTGGTGTGAAGAAGATCTATGAGGCGCTGTTTGGCGTTAACGGGAAAACGGCAAATCCAGCGAAGTCTGTTTTGCCCGGTGGAAGGTTGCCCACGGGTCTGCCGAGCATTCGCTCAACCGGGACCATCGTTGGGCCATCACGATGACCTATTCGTCAACTGACTTTTACTCTCGCCGCGGTGTTGTTGATCGTGCCCTTGATCGAGACTCAACGCTTCGCAGACTTGACTGGGTGTTGATGGGTTCGGTCTTGACCTTGCTATTTATTGGAACCTTGTTGGTGTGGTCAGCGACCAAGCAAAAGCAATTGGACGCTGGCTCTGACCCCCAGACCTATCTGAAGAAGCACCTAATCAACATCATCATTGGTCTAGCCTTGGCGGCGCTGACCACGCTGTTGGACTACCGAATGTTGCGGGCCTATGCACCGTTGATCTATGGCGCATCGGTGCTCGGATTACTGGCAGTGCTCTCCCCGCTGGGTTCAACGATCAATGGTGCGCACTCGTGGATCGTTTTGCCTGCAGGTTTTAGTGTGCAGCCCTCCGAATTTGCCAAAGTTGCAATCGTCGTGGGTGTTTCCGTGCTGTTGAGTGAAAGACGCGATGGCGAATCGGCCCCTATCCGCAGTGACTTGTTGCTGGCGCTTGGCTTTGCTGCTATCCCGGTGGTCTTGATCATGTTGCAGCCCGACCTGGGCACCACGATGGTGATCGCCTTCATTATTTTGGGGATGCTTGCAGTTGCTGGCGTTGAAACAAAATTCATTGCAGCCCTGTTGGGTATTGCCGCCGCCGGCGCAGTGCTTGCGATCAAGGTCGGGGTGCTGAGCACCTACCAGATCAATCGCTTCGCCGCTTTCGCCAATCCTTCCCTTGATCCGCGGGGTGTGGGTTACAACACTGGCCAGGCTCGAATCGCCATTGGACAGGGCAGTTGGTTTGGCCAAGGTCTCTTCCGCGGTACACAAACAAATGGGCGATTTGTTCCCGAACAACAAACTGACTTCGTTTTTACCGTGGCCGGTGAAGAGTTGGGTCTAGTTGGTGCCGGCGTCATCATCATCTTGATCGGCATCATCTTGTGGCGCACTATTCGCATTGCCCGTCGAGCCGAAGACCTGTACGGCGTGCTGGTGGCAACCGGGATTGCCTGCTGGTTCACCTTCCAAGCATTTGAAAACATTGGGATGACCCTGGGGATCACCCCCGTGACTGGTTTGCCCTTGCCCTTTGTCTCCTATGGGGGCTCATCAATGTTTGCCAACATGATGGCTATCGGTTTACTGCAAAATGTGCACTTAAAACGCTACGTGTAGCCGATAACTGTGTGACCGGTACAGTTATCCCATGCTTGGCGAATCAGTATTTCCTGCGCTTGAAGCACTTCTCCCATTCGTGACTAAGCCCATCCAATATGTCGGTGGTGAGCTCAACAGCACGGTCAAAGCATGGGATGAGTGTGATGTCCGCTGGGCGTTGATGTACCCCGATGCCTACGAAGTGGGTTTGCCCAACCAAGGCTCGATGATCTTGTATGAAGTCATCAATGAACAAGAAGGCATGTTGGCCGAGCGGACCTATGCTGTCTGGCCTGATCTTGAAAAGCTCATGCGCGAGCACAAGGTGCCTCAATTCACCGTAGATGCCCACCGAGCAGTTGGTGACTTTGACTTTTTGGGTGTGAGTTTTAGTACCGAGCTGGGCTACACAAACCTGTTGACCGCCTTGGATCTAGCCGGCGTTGCATTGCATTGTGCAGATCGCGGAATTGATGACCCCATTGTGGTGGCTGGCGGTCACGCAGCTTTCAACCCTGAGCCCATCGCGCGCTTTGTTGACGCAGCAGTTTTGGGCGATGGCGAAGAGGCAGTCTTGTTGATGAGTTCGATTCTTCGCACCTGGAAGAGTCAAGGTCGGCCAGGTGGGCGTGAGGAATTGCTCTTGCGCTTTGCCGAAACCGGAAGCGTGTATATCCCGGCTTTTTACGATGTTGAATATCACGACGATGGCCGAATCCGCCGAGTCAGTGCAAATCAGCCGCGAGCACCGTGGCGAATTTCCAAGCACACCGTGATGGATCTTGATCAATGGCCCTACCCAAAGAAGCCACTTGTGCCCCTTGCTGAAACCGTGCATGAGCGCATGAGTGTGGAGATCTTCCGGGGCTGCACTCGTGGCTGTCGGTTCTGTCAGGCCGGCATGATTACTCGGCCGGTTCGTGAACGCAGCATCACCGGCATTGGCGAAATGGTTAAAGCTGGCCTAGATGCCACCGGCTACGAAGAGGTTGGGTTGCTTTCGCTGAGCAGCGCAGACCACAGCGAGATTGCCGAAGTGGCCAAGGATCTGGCTGATCGGTATGAAGGAACCCAGACCGGATTGAGCCTGCCATCGACTCGCGTTGATGCGTTCAACGTGGACTTGGCCAATGAATTGACTCGCAATGGTCGTCGCAGTGGATTGACGTTTGCTCCCGAAGGCGGCAGCGAACGTATTCGCAAGGTGATCAACAAGATGGTCACCGAGGAAGACTTGATTCGCACGGTGACAACGGCCTATGCCAACGGCTGGCGCCAGGTCAAGTTGTACTTCATGTGCGGACTGCCCACTGAGACTGATGAAGATGTGTTGCAAATTGCGGAAGTGGCAAAGCGCGTCATTGAAGCTGGCCGGCAAGCATCAGGCATGAAGGACATTCGTTGCACTGTTTCCATCGGCGGATTTGTTCCCAAGCCACATACGCCCTTCCAGTGGGCTGCCCAGCTTGACCATGAGGCTACCGATGCTCGGTTAGCAAAATTGCGCGATGCAATTCGCGCTGATCGACGCTATGGCAAGTCCATCGGGTTTAGGTATCACGATGGAAAGCCCGGGATCATCGAAGGCTTGCTTTCGCGCGGAGACCGGCGCGTTGGTGATGTGATTGAGACGGTGTGGAAGGCGGGAGCGCGCTTTGATGGCTGGAGCGAGCACTTTTCCTACGATGCTTGGGCGCAGGCTGCGGCAGATGCCTTCGAATCTGAGCCCATTGACCTGAATTGGTACACGATCCGTGAGCGCGGTGAAGATGAAGTGCTTCCTTGGGATCATCTCGATAGTGGTTTGGACAAAGAGTGGCTTTGGCAGGATTGGCAGGAGTCTATTTCTGGCGCTGAGGTTGAAGACTGTCGTTGGACTCCGTGTTATGACTGCGGCGTGTGCGACCAAATGGGTACCAGTATTCAAATTGGCCCCACGGGTCAGCGCCTGATCCCCATTTCTGTTGTCGATTCAAGCGCTGTCCTAGCGGGTTCGTAGATGGCTCGAAAGCCAGAGGGTCCACCGCCACCACCGGTGGTTCAAAAGGTTCGGATCCACTACACCAAACGGGGACGCCTTCGGTTTTCTTCGCACCGAGATTTTCAGCGCTCCTTTGAACGCGCACTTCGTCGCGGAAACGTCCCCATTGCCTTCAGCGCAGGATTTAGTCCACACCCCAAAGTCTCGTACGCCAATGCTGCGCCGACCGGAGTTGCAAGCCAGGCTGAGTACTTGGAAGTGGGCTTGGCTAAGCGATGTGACGTGATTGCCTTAGCCAAAGTTCTTGATGAGTCGTTGCCCGTTGGTTTTGATGTTGTAGAAATTGTTGAAGCCGGTCCGGGCGCCCTAGCTGACGTATTGGAAGCTTCGGCCTGGCTCATTGAGTTTCCCACTGACGATCAAGCCAGTGTTGTGGCTGGCTTTGAGGCTTTTTTAGCGGCTGAGGAAGTGCCCGTCCAGCGGATGACCAAAAATGGGATTCGTCACTTTGATGCACGTCAAGCTGTGGTGACCCTAGGCCTGGTAGGGGCTGGCTCGTCTGATTGGGAGGCTGGGCAGCGTGCCGTTGGGTCGATCTTGGACGGTTGTGCCATACTCAAAGCAGTCGTACGCCACACAACTCCGGCTGTTCGACCCGATGACGTTCTTTATGGCTTGCGTGAGATTTCAGGCCTGACGCCCTCGAGCCCCCCACGGGTGACGAGGTTGGCGCAGGGCCCGCTTGATCCGCAAACTGCAGTGATTAGCGATCCTCTTGATCGCGATCGGAAAGTCATCACCTCAACGAGTTAGCCCTCGATGAGACCCCATTGGCTTCCCCTGGCCTTCGTGCGTTGAAAGCGCAAGGACCAGGGACTTATCGCCCTCGCGGCGACGGTTCGCGCCGATACTGCGAGGCATGACAGGAGACCTGCCCGGATGCTCGACAACGAGCCAACCGGTGCCGGCGAAACAACCGGCACTTCTCAGCCTGCACGCAAAATCGTCCTAGCCGCCAAAAAGGCGCCACCAAAAGCTGTGACCAAGAAGGCCTCGGCTAAGGAAACACCTGCTGATCTCGAACCGGTAGCCAAGAAAGCCGCTGCCAAGAAGTCGGCCGTGAAGAAGGCAGCCAAGCCTGAATCAGTGGCTGCAGCCCTCTTTGTTGCTGAAGAAGCACCAAAGCCCGTCAAGAAAGCCACGGCGAAAAAGGCCCCCGCCAAGGAGGCAACCGCCAAAAAGACCACGGCAAAGAAGACTGCAGCGAAAAAGACTGCAACAGATTCCGATGCCGCTTCGTCAGCAAGTTCTGCAGGCGGACCTGCTGTCCCCGTAGTTTTGTTCCAACCTCCGCCCGAGACTGTGGCGCGTACGCGTAAGCGAACACCTGCAAAGGCGGCTAAAGAAGAAGCTGTTGTTTCTGCTCCGGAAGCTGATGCTGACTTAGATGATGACGATGGCCCGCGTCGTCGTCGACGTCGCGGTGGTCGTGGCCGTCGTGGTCGCGGCACCGATGGGGTCGATGGCGTTGAGTCCTCGGGCGATGCTGATCCAAGTCAAGGAACGGGCGAGCCAGCCGAGGGTGATGACGAAGAGGGCGCAGTTCGCCGTCGCCGTCGCCGTCGCTCCACCGCTGAGGGTGCTGAGCCAAATCCGGATGATCCGCCCAACACTGTTGTGCGCGTTCGCACGCCACGAGCCAAGGCAGAGCCAGATAACTCTGACAAGGGTTCAGTGCGCATTGAAGCTAAGCGCCAGCGTCGCCGTGAAGGCCGGGAAGCAGGGCGTCGTCGCCCATCTGTTCTGACTGAGTCGGAGTTCCTGGCTCGCCGGGAATCCGTTGAGCGCATCATGGTCGTGCGTCAAGTTGAAGACCGCACCCAAATCGCCGTCCTTGAAGACGGAGTGCTTGTTGAGCACCACGTCACTCGTGAAGAACACGGTTCCATGATTGGAAACGTCTTCCTAGGTCGCGTACAAAATGTTTTGCCGTCGATGGAAGCAGCCTTCGTTGACATTGGCCGTGGCCGCAATGCGGTTTTGTATGCCGGCGAAGTTAATTGGGATGCAGCAGGTCTGGAAGGTCAGCCGCGACGCATCGAGCTTGCACTGAAGACCGGTGATCCCGTTTTGGTTCAGGTAACCAAGGATCCAGTGGGCCAAAAGGGTGCACGTCTGACGAGTCAGATCTCACTTCCTGGGCGCTACTTGGTGTACGTGCCCGATGGCTCTATGACAGGCATTAGCCGCAAACTTCCCGACACTGAGCGCTCGCGGTTGAAGAGTGTTTTGAAGCGTGTTGTCCCTGAAGATGCGGGTGTGATCGTGCGCACCGCGGCCGAGGGTGCCAGTGAAGACGAACTTGCCCGCGATGTTGAGCGCCTTGCCGCCCAATGGAATGACGTGAGTGAAAAGGCAAAGACCGCTTCGCCACCATCAATGCTCTATGGCGAGCCAGATATGACCGTGCGCGTTATTCGCGACATCTTTAATGAAGATTTCAAGAAGGTTGTCATTAGTGGTGACAGCGCGTGGACCGTCGTTGATGACTACGTCTCATCGGTGGCCCCCGACCTGCACGCTCGCTTGGAAAAATGGACCGGCACCGAAGATGTGTGGACCAAGTTCCGGGTTGATGAGCAACTCGCTAAGGCTTTGGACCGCAAGGTGTATCTGCCCTCTGGCGGATCCTTGGTCATCGACCGCACCGAAGCCATGACCGTTGTCGATGTGAACACCGGACGCTTTACCGGACAAGGTGGAAACCTTGAGGAAACGGTGACGGCTAACAACCTCGAAGCTGCGGAAGAAATCGTTCGCCAACTTCGGTTGCGCGATATCGGTGGAATCATCGTGGTGGACTTCATCGACATGGTGCTCGAGTCCAACCGAGACTTGGTACTTCGTCGCCTCCTTGAGTGCTTGGGCCGTGATCGAACCAAGCATCAAGTCGCTGAAGTGACCTCCCTTGGTTTGGTTCAGATGACGCGTAAGCGGATCGGGCAAGGCCTCATTGAGGTCTTCTCGACCACCTGCGATCACTGCAATGGTCGTGGCCTGAATGTGACGATGGAACCGGTCAGCGAAAAGCGAGTTTCTGCGCCGCCGGCCATCAAGCACAAGGACGCGTCCAGTCAAGTTGCCAAGGTTGCCTCAGCCAGCATGCGTGCAAAGGCGGGTGACCAGGCAGCCGACCAGGCAGATGAGCCGGTTACTGACCAGGTCGTGGACCAAGACCTAACGAGTCAACAGTCAGACGAATCGGCCGTCGAACAGGTCAGCGATCAGGCACCGGAACAAGAGTTGGATCAGGCGCAGGCCGTGGTCGCTGAGCAAGCGCCAGTGCGTGGCCGACGCCGTCGGGTGGCTACCAAGCCAGCCGGAGACCCATCAATTCCTGTTTCCTGACCCTGCCAGCCAGCCGTGCCTAGCCAACGCGTACCCTTGAGAACTCAGCGCGGGGTCCGCGCTACTAGTTGAGCCCAGTAAATCTGGCCCAACTAACCCACAGTTAAGGAGTTCCGCGGTGTACGCGATTGTCCGCGCCGGAGGTCGTCAAGAAAAGGTCGCTGTTGGCGATGTTCTTGAAGTTGACCGTTTGCAGGCAAAGTCTGGTTCAACCATCGAGTTGAAGGCTTTGCTGGTCGTTGATGGCACCTCGATTACCTCTGAAGCTAGCGCCCTGTCCAAAGTCAGCGTGACCGCTGAAGTTTTGGAACAGACCAAGGGCCCCAAGATTGACATTTTGAAGTACAAGAACAAGACCGGATACCGCCGCCGCATGGGCCACCGTTCCAAGCTGACCCAGATCCGCGTCACCGGTATTGAGACGAAGGAGGTGTAACCATGGCTCACAAAAAGGGCGCGTCATCCACGCGCAACGGTCGCGACTCGAACGCGCAGCGCTTGGGCGTTAAGCGTTTCGGTGGACAGCTTGTCAACGCCGGCGAGATCATCGTGCGTCAGCGTGGCACCCACTTCCACCCAGGCCTCAATGTTGGCCGTGGCGGCGACGACACGTTGTTCGCCTTGCAGCCTGGCGCAGTTCAGTTCGGCACCCGGCGCGGTCGTCGAGTTGTCAACATCGTTCCCGCGGAGTAACTACTAATCTCCACTCCTAGTTGTAATAAGAGCGGGCCGGTCGGATGACGACTGAGCCCGCTTTTTATTTCCCATCCGGCACTATTGAGTCAAGAACTTTCCCCTTCCAGCCAAATCGAAACGGAGCAATGCGATGACCACATTCGTCGATCGCGTCGTTTTGCACGTCAGCGCTGGAAACGGTGGCCACGGTTGTGCATCGGTTCACCGTGAGAAGTTCAAGCCCTTGGGTGGACCCGACGGTGGCAACGGTGGCAACGGTGGCGATGTGATCTTGGTCGTAGATCAAAGTGAACCGACCTTGTTGGACTATCACCGTTCACCGCACCGTTCGGCCATCTCAGGTAAAGCTGGACAAGGTGGCCACCGCAATGGTGCAGAAGGTGATGACCTGGTCTTGCCGGTGCCGGATGGAACCGTGGTCTTTGATGTTGATGGCAACCAGCTGGCCGACCTAGTCGGTAATGGTGCGCGTTACGTGGTGGCCAACGGTGGTCGCGGTGGGCTGGGTAACGCAGCCCTTGCTTCGCAACGACGCAAGGCTCCAGGCTTTGCCCTCCTGGGTGAGCCCGGCGAGGCCTGCGATGTTGTCCTTGAGCTCAAGTCGATCGCCGATGTGGCCTTGGTGGGTTACCCAAGTGCGGGTAAATCAAGTTTGATCGCAGCCGTTTCAGCGGCCAAGCCGAAGATCGCCGACTACCCCTTCACAACCTTGGTGCCCAACCTTGGTGTGGTCGAAGCCGGCAGCGTTCGCTACACGATTGCTGACGTGCCTGGATTAATTCCCGGTGCCAGTGAAGGTAAGGGTCTGGGTCTGGAGTTTTTGCGCCACGTTGAGCGGTGCGAGATTTTGGTCCACGTGTTGGATTGCGCCACGCTAGAAAGCGATCGCGATCCGATTTCGGACTTGGACATCATTGAGCATGAGTTGGCGCAATACGGCGGCTTGGCTGATCGCCCACGCATGGTGGCGCTGAACAAGATTGACGTGCCAGAAGCTTTGGAGTTGGCTGAGCTTGTTGAACCTCTCCTTCGTGAACGTGGCTATGAGGTGTTCAAAGTTTCGGCCGTCTCCCATGAGGGATTGCGACCGTTCTCTTTCGCAATGGCCGCTGCCGTAGATCGGGCTCGTGCGGCCCGACCGATGGCCACTGCCGAGCGCATCGTTTTGCGACCCAAGGCGGTCGATGATGCAGGCTTTGAGGTAGTTCGTGAAGGCGAAGCATTCCGCATTAAGGGCGAGCGTCCGCAGCGGTGGGTTCGCCAAACGGACTTCAGCAATGATGAAGCTGTTGGCTACTTGGGCGATCGCCTAGCGCGACTCGGCGTGGAAGCAGCCCTGTATGAGGCTGGGGCTACGGCAGGATGTGAAGTGCGCATTGGTACTCAAGACAACTCGGTGGTCTTCGATTGGGAGCCCACCATTGAAGCTGGTGGCGTGACGCCAATCAGCGCACGACGAGGATTTGATGAGAGGTTGGAGGGTCGGTGAGTTCGGACCGCGGTTTTGTCACTGATGCTAAGCGCATCGTGGTCAAGATCGGTTCGTCATCGATCACCTTGGCCCAGGGCGGCTTAGACGATGCTGCCGTTGAGGCGCTGGTGAGTGCCTTAGTGCAGGTTCGCAAAACTGGCACGGAAGTTGTTCTCGTGTCCTCTGGTGCTATTGCTGCCGGACTTGCACCCTTAGGACTGGGCTCTCGTCCTAAGGATCTGGCCACTCAGCAAGCAGCGGCCAGTGTGGGCCAGGGACTGCTGGTCCATCGCTATACAGATGTTTTTGCGAAGTCCGGTTTCACCGTGGGCCAAGTCCTTCTTACCGTCGATGATGTGGGCCGGCGAGCTCACTATAAAAATGCGCAGCGAACGCTTAATCGACTTCTTGAAGTTGGCGCAATCCCGGTCGTTAACGAAAACGACACGGTGGCCACCGACGAGATTCGCTTTGGCGACAACGATCGACTAGCCGCACTCGTAGCGCACATTGTTCAAGCAGATGCACTCATCCTGCTCTCGGACGTGGATGGTTTGTATGACGCAGATCCATCGCAGGCTGGAGCGCAGCGCATCAGAGATGTTCGCACTTCCGCTGACCTTGCAGGAGTTGATTTAGGTGGTATCGGATCTCGGGGGGTTGGCTCCGGCGGGATGGCCTCCAAAGTTGAGGCAGCCACCATTGCAACCGGCGCTGGGATCCCTGTGGTCTTAGCCGCAGCCAACGATGTTGCTTCGGTTTTGTCTGGTAGCGATGACGGCACGCTATTTCACCCAACAGGGCAGCGTCGCTCGACGCGTTTGCTCTGGCTGGCGCACGCAACGGATGCGCGCGGTCGATTAATCCTTGACGCCGGCGCGGTGAAGGCTGTCACGACCAAGGGGTCATCACTCCTGCCAGCAGGTGTGAGCGCGGTTGAAGGCGAATTTGAAGCCGGTGATGCGGTCGAGCTGGTAGGCCCCGATGGCGAAATTGTTGCCCGCGGTCTGGTTGCCTATGACTCCACAGAGATCCCGAGCTTGTTGGGACGAAATACCAGTGATCTTGCCGCCGAATTAGGCGATGGCTACAGCAAGGAACTGGTGCATCGCGACGATTTGGTGCTGCTGACCTAGGAGTTTAGGTGCCCTTGTTGTAAGTGTCTGCGTCCGAAGGTTCGTGGTTGACCAATCAAGATTTGTACCGTCGAGCCTGAGGGCTCAGCGGGAGTGGCAGCCATTTTCGGCGTGCCGACCCTTGAAATTGTGCGGCTGGTGCCCGTTCACGGCACCATAGCCACATGACCTTGATGATTAAAGATGCCAACTGGCCAGCCGCGATCGCCTTTGCAGCTCTTGGAATTGTTTTTGTGCTGTGGCTTAAGACGTACTTACGTGGCAAACAAGTCTGGCGCTACGACACCAAGGCGGCGTGGCTGCGCGCCTTCGCTGCTTTCTCTTTTGCCTGGGCCATTGCTATGGCCAGCGGGACAGTGCCGACGATCTTAGGCAATGCCTGGATCCTTCCCGGTCAAACCAGCGACATCTACTGGGTCATTTACACCATCGTCTTAACCGTTGTCGTCTTTGTGGGCTACTGGATCATCTGGCCCATCGGCACTTTGCCGCACGGCCGCAAAATCGTTTTCCCTGACACCTTCATTTTTGGTCTGTTGTGGGGAATCAGCGAAGGGTTGTTCTTTGGCTCGGTGTGGTTGCTTGCTCGGAGATTGTGGAACAACCTACTCAGCACACATCCCTTGATCAGCGACTATGCAACCTGCTTCACGGTCATCTTGGTGTTGTCGGCATTTATTGGCATGTGGCATGCCCTGTACTGGGATATCCATATCTCGCCAAACCACAACATCATTGAGTGGAATATCCGAAAGGTGTTGCTTGCACACAACCCGAACTTGATCTTGGGCGCGATCTACATCACGATGTGGGAGAACCTAGGCATCTGGGTCGCGTTGCAGGCATTCGCCCTGCTCGGTTCAACCCTTGCCATGCCATTCCCGACCTGGCGTTATCCGCACCCGGCCGATCCGACCGGACCTGACATGGGTGAACCCACTGATGTTCCCACGGACATGAGTGGGCAAACGGTCATCGTCACCGGTGGAGCCAATGGGATGGGCGCGATGGCCTCTGCCATGTTGGCTGACCTTGGCGCAAACGTGGTGATCCTGGACAAGGACGAGCCAAATGCTCGGGCCAACGCGCAAGCCATTGAGAAATCAACCGGAAAAGCCGCTGATGTGATCGTGGCCGACCTGAGTGTGCAATCACAGGTTCGACAGGCGGCCAATGACATCTTGGCGAAATATCCAAAGATTGATGTCTTGATCAATAATGCCGGCATCTTCACCGAGCTGTATTCGGAGGTTGATAACGGCGTGGAACGCACGCTGGCCAACAACCACCTGGGCGGCTTCATGTTGACTCAGCTTTTGATGACTCGATTGCAAGAGTCCAAGGCGCGGGTTGTCTTTGTCAGTTCCGATGCGCACCGTCAAGCTATGAAGGTCAATTGGGATGACATCAATGGCAAAGCGCTGTGGAAGGGCAAGGACCGCAATCCCAACGCGGGGTTTGCTCAATACAACCTTTCCAAACTCTTTGTTGCATCGGCGGCTATTGAACTGGCTGAGCGTACGAAGGGCACTGGGGTCACCATTAACACCATCGCTCCTGGAGCCTTGATCCCGACCGGAATCTATGACGATGCCACCGGACCGTTGCCGCTGATCATTAAGTACTTCCGCCCCCTTCTGCGCCAACCGGAAAAGGCCATGATCACCTACATATATTTGGCCACTTCGCCAGAGGTTGCCAATGCCAGCGGGTGGTACTGGAAGGACGGCAGATTCCTCGATGCCAGCGAGCTTGCAAGCAGTCAAGAGGTTCGCGATCAGGTGTGGGAATGGTCAATGAGTCAAACCGGCTTGAGTGTAGGAGCCAACTCGTAGGGAT
>Ga0114958_10002931_pt1 | contig 12462 bp, 12 predicted proteins | sample C_130208_EF_Meta_FD_89577 | JGI IMG/M metagenome (GOLD analysis project Ga0114958, IMG submission 89577) | Freshwater microbial communities from Lake Croche, Canada to study carbon cycling - C_130208_EF_MetaG | ecosystem: Environmental > Aquatic > Freshwater > Lake | place: Lake Croche, Canada... | reverse complement strand
CCAACAATTAAACGCTTCAAATAAAGTTCATTGGCAATCCGTAAATACAATGGCATGTCCAAGGTATTATGATGTGTTTTAAAAGGTCTCGCTGAGGCACCCCCGTGCACAGATTGCAAAACAGGCGTTTCCACTTCTAACCAATCTCTTTGGTCAAACATCGCCCGCATCGTCGAAATGATCTTAGCACGTTTGACAAAAATATCCTTAATAGATGGATTAACGATTAAATCGACGTATCGTTGGCGATACCGCATTTCAGGATCCGAAAAGGCATCGTACGTTTGGCCATCAGCTTCTTTCACTACGGGCAACGGCTTTAAAGCTTTGGACAACAGGGTAAATTCACGAACATGAACCGATATCTCTCCTACCTGCGTGGTAAAAGCATAGCCTTTGACGCCAATAATATCCCCAATATCAAGTAAACGTTTAAAAACCGTGTTATACAACGTTTTATCCTCGCCCGGGCACAAGTCATCCCTTCTAAAATATAACTGAATGCGTCCCTTGGCATCTTGCAATTCAGCAAATGAAGCATTACCCATAATACGAAATCCCATGAGCCTACCTGCTAAACTAAGTTCTTGGAAATTATTTAATTCAGGTTTATATTCGGCCAAAATCTGTGTGGAATGATGGCTGACCAAAAATTCTGCTGCAGGATAGGGATCGATTCCTAGGCCAATAAGTTCCTGTCTTTTTTGACGTCTCAATAACTCTTGCTCACTTAATACCATGCTAAATATATATTTTCAAAGGGCAAAAATAGCCAAATCATTTGGCAAATAAAACTGATCCACCAGGAAGCTCAAAACTTAAAACTTGTTAATAAAATCAGAAACGATAAACAATTGAGTACATTTTTACGTTAAATTCGCACATTGAAAAACCTTAAAAAACAATTAATAAAAAATCCTTATAAATGAAAAATCAATTAAAATCCTATGTTGTTATTGCGCTTCTATCCAGTGGAATTACATTAGGCGCATTTCAATTATTTAATTTGGGTTCAAAAAACACCTTAGGTGAGGTTCCTTCTGCATTCACAAACACGGTCTCGAGCATCAATGCCCCCGGAAATCCAGGTGAATTTACCTATGCAGCAGAAAAATCAACGCCTGCCGTTGTTCACATTAAAACAAAAATGGAACAGAAATCACGCCAACAGTTTTCCAGTCCTTTTGACGATTTGTTTGGTGGTTTTGGTGATCCTTTTGGTGGTGGAGGAGGCGGTGGCCGTAGACAAGCACCACAGCAGCAAGAAGCTTCTGGCTCGGGTGTCATCATCAGTGCCGACGGATATATTGTGACCAATAATCACGTGGTAGCTGAAGCCACTGAGATATCCGTTATCTTAAATGATAAGAGAGAATTCAAGGCAAAAGTTATCTCAACGGATCCCTCATCAGATCTTGCTGTCATTCAAATTAAAGCGAGCGACCTTCCCTTCTTAACTTTTGGGGATTCAGATGCGTTGCGAGTAGGCGAATGGGTATTAGCCGTTGGAAATCCATTTAACCTAGAATCAACAGTAACGGCAGGAATTGTTTCGGCCAAAGGACGTCAAAATATCATCGATCGTGAAGGGGACATTAACCCATTAGAATCTTTTATTCAAACAGATGCTGCTGTCAATCCGGGAAATTCGGGGGGTGCGCTTGTCAACTTAAAAGGCGAGTTGATCGGTATTAATACAGCTATATATTCACGTACGGGCCAATTTGCAGGATACTCATTTGCGGTACCCGTGAGTATAGTGAAGAAAGTTTCTGGCGATTTAATCAAATATGGCAATGTCCAAAGGGGATTTTTGGGAGTTAGCATTTTGGAGGTAAATTCAAAATTAGTCGATGAAAAAGATCTAAAAGTAAAAGATGGCGTATATGTGGGTGGCTTCGCCGATAATTCAGCCGCAAAAGATGCTGGAATAAAAGTCAATGATGTGATCATGAAAATTGACGGGGTCGACACAAAATCGACGGCTAAGTTGATGGAAATTGTGGGAAGAAAAAGACCGGGCGAATCATTAAACGTTTCGGTAAACCGGGATGGTCAGATCAAAGAATTTAATGTTACCTTGAAAAATAAAGATGGGAATACATCCATTCTCAAAGGGGACGTAGGCGAAACGTATAAGTCAGAGTTTTTAGGAGCTAAATTTGGTTCATTAAGTAGCGCCGATAAAGAAAAATTCAAAGTAAGTTCAGGTGTTAAAGTGGTTGATGTTACCGCTGATGGAAGATTAGAAATGTATGGTTTATCTAAAGGATCCATTATTGTCAAAATAAACGATAAGCCTGTCAATAGCCCCAAAGAAGCAACTGAATTGTTAGAAGCTAGAAGAGGCCGAATTAAGTTAGAAGGAATTGATGTGGATGGATCTAGATTTATTTACGTTCTTTAATCAAGAGATTAGGCTAAAAATTTAGCCTGGCGTCAAAATCCATTTACGATTGAATTTTAATCAATAAAAAACCCGAAGCAAATACTTCGGGTTTTTTTAATATGTTACATGGAATTTTTTAAGATCTGTATAAAACTTGCTTAACAGCTTTAACCGTTCTTTCTACACTTGGCAAAATCTCTTCAATTAATGTAGGCGCATAAGGTAAAGGCAAGTCACGTGAATTCACACGAATCACAGGAGCATCCAAGAAATCAAAAGCCCAACGCTGTAAATGATAAGTGATTTCAGAAGAAATAGCGGCTAATGGATTTGCCTCCTCGACCACCACACAACGATTGGTTTTCTTCACAGATTCTACGACGGTCAAATAATCAATAGGGCGTACACTGCGCAAATCAATAACTTCAACGGAAATTCCTTGCTTTTCCAACTCTTCTACGGCTGGCATCACTACACGCGATAGCATTTTACCAAAGGTCACTAAGGTCACATCTTTCCCCGTTTTCACTACATTAGCCTTTCCGATCGGAATCAAATATTCTCCATCTGGAACTAATCCTTTATCTCCATACATAACTTCCGACTCCATAAAAATTACGGGGTCATTGTCTCGAATGGAAGCCTTTAACAAACCTTTTGCATCTGCTGGATTTGATGGAACAACCACCTTTAAACCAGGCGTGTTGGCAAACCAATTTTCGAAATTAGATGAATGTTGCGATGACAATTGTCCCGCGTTTCCAGTAGGTCCTCTAAAAACAATCGGGCAAGAATATTGTCCACCTGACATGGACATAATTTTCGAGGCCGAATTAATGACTTGGTCGATCGCGACCAAAGAAAAATTAAATGTCATAAATTCTACAATAGGCCTTAATCCATTCGCAGCAGCACCTACAGCAATCCCCCCAAATCCTAATTCAGCGATCGGCGTGTCAATCACACGTTCAGGACCAAACTCATCCAACATCCCTTGGGAAACTTTGTAGGCCCCGTTATATTCAGCTACCTCTTCTCCCATAAGGAAAATAGTTGAATCACTTCGCATTTCTTCTTGCATGGCTTCACGCAAGGCTTCTCTAAATTGAATTTCTCTCATAATGGTAAATTAAGTATTACACTTAATCAAGAGCAAAATTAGGCAAGAAAATGCATACAACAAAACCAAAATTAGGTTTCTCATGTTCCCAATTTGATAAATTCTAGGTATTTTTGATAATAATTAGAATTTCCACTCAAATGACCGTTAAAATAGCTCCCATTTCTGAATCATTGGCCACTTTTATTGCCCAAAACGATTATTCACATATCGCTATTTTGGTCGATGAATTTACTAACAAATATTGTTTGCCCATCATCCAGGATTTGTTGCCTTTAAATTTCACGAAGATCCTAATAAAATCTGGGGAACATCATAAAAACTTAATTTCATGTGAACGAGTTTGGGACCTTATGACAAAGTCCCAAATGGATCGACATAGTTTATTGATCAATTTAGGCGGTGGAGTTATTGGCGATTTGGGCGGTTTTTGTGCCTCCACTTACAAAAGAGGAATCGATTTTATTCAAATTCCTACCACATTATTAGCCCAAGTGGATGCCAGTGTAGGGGGGAAATTAGGCATTGACTTCCACGGGCTTAAAAATCACATTGGGGTATTCCAATTACCTAAAACGGTGTTAATCGATCCCAAATTCATAGATACCTTATCAATTCAACAGCAAAAATCAGGGTTTGCAGAAATCATCAAACATTGTCTGATTCGCGATGAACAGGAGTGGAATGTGATACGCCAACAAAGTTTCGAGGAATTGGATTTATCAAAATTAATTGCGCATTCGGTGGCGATAAAAGAGGCGGTTGTTTTAGAAGATCCTAAGGAAGCTGGCTTACGTAAAATATTGAATTTTGGCCATACTTTGGGCCATGCCATTGAAACCTATTTGTTAGATAAGGGGAAAAGAAAAATTTTGCATGGTGAGGCCATTGCCATCGGCATGATCGTGGAAGCGTTTATTTCCCATCAACGAGATTTAATAAGCCTTCAAGAGTTAGAAGAAATAGAATCATATCTGTTTGAAAATTACGGTCGGGTCAAGATACAGCCAGAAGAAATTACAAAGATTATCGCTTTGACCGCTCAAGATAAAAAGAACAAAGGCAAGGAAATTCGCTTTTCTTTATTGACCGGAATAGGAGATTGTGGATATGATATTCCTGTTAGCGCTTCAGAAATGAAGAAAGCTATTCAATATTACCTGAATTAATTATTCAATTACCTGAGGTACTTTAAAATATTGCTCGTTGGTATCCGGCCCCAAAGCCAGCGCTTTTTCCTTAGATAAATCTTGTTTAGCCACATCCGCTCTAAATTGATTCATGGCTGATGTCATATGTACTAATGGCTTCACATCGTCTGTGTTCACCGCGTTTAGCGCTTCCATCCAGTCAAGAACCTTATTAATCGACTCTTGCATAGGTTCAATTTCATTAGGGTTTAATTCCAATCGAGCCAAGTGTGCAATTTTTACTACGTCTTCCTTATTTACTTTCATCGTCTTTCTGGGTTAACTTTTTATCTTCTGGCATTTCCTTGTCTAAAAAGGAATTTAATTGGTCTCGATCCATGGATGAAATTATTTGACCAAATGAATCAATTTTCATTTCAAAACCTTCCAAATTGGGATGTACCTTGGGTTTTTTATCGATTGACTTAATTATTTTTTTTGCCATTTCATCTTTTATTGAAGGTCTCTAATGCATTTTTTAGTCGGTTCAAAACTTGCTCTTTTCCCCATAATTCCATGGAAATCATTAAGTCAGGCCCTGCCCCATTTCCACTCAATGCTACCCGCAACATTTGCATCACCTTACCCATTTTTATACCCGCTTCATCTAATTTCATGTGAATGAATGGCTTGATTGAATCGGCTTCCCATAACTCGAGCATGGGCAAGGTATCACATAAAACTTGTAAACCTTTCTGAGACTCTTCATTCCATTTATTTTGTACAACTTCCTCTTCATAAGCTGTTGGCAACTCCGTAAACTCTTTCACTTTTTCAGCTAATTCCTGAGGAAAAGTAATTCGGTCCAAAAATAAATGCACGAAGGATTCCGCTTCTTTTCTAGGCAAATCAGGTAAATATTGTGTGGCTAGGCTAGCGACATCTTGTAATTTAAGATACTGCTCGTTAAACCATTTCGCTTTGTTGACGTCAAATTTAGCTCCTGCCTTATTAATTCGCTCTAATGAAAAAGCTGAAATCAATTCATCCAGAGAAAATAACTCTTGCTCTGTCCCTGGGTTCCAACCTAAAAAAGCGAGGAAATTAATCATCGCGGCGGGAAGATATCCTTCTTGCTTAAATCCTTTTGAGACACTACCGGTTTGCGGATCTTTCCATTCCAATGGAAAAACGGGAAATCCACCTAAATCTGCATCTCTTTTGGATAGTTTTCCATTCCCTTCCGGCTTTAATAATAAAGGAAGGTGGGCGAATTGTGGTGGCTGCCAACCGAAGGCCTGATACAATAATAAGTGCAAAGGAGCTGAAGGAAGCCATTCTTCACCACGAATTACGTGGGTAATTTCCATGATGTGGTCATCCACGACATTAGCCAAATGGTAGGTAGGCATGCCGTCCGACTTCATTAAAACTTTATCATCGATGCTTGACGTGTGGACATGTACCCAATCACGAATGCTATCTTGGAATCTTATTTCTGCTTTGGCTGGAACTTTTAAACGAATTACATAGGGCGTGCCGGAGGCAATTATCTCATGAACTTCTTGCGCCGACATAGACAAAGAATTTTTTAATTTGACTCTTGTCAAAGCATTGTATTGAAAGGCGCTCCCTTTACTTTCATAAATAGCTCGCATCGCATCCAACTCCTCCGATGAATCAAAGGCATAATAAGCTTTTCCTGAATTGATTAATTCATCCGCATAACCTTTATATAATTCCTTACGCTCACTTTGCCGATAGGGTGCATGAGGGCCACCAACGCCAATTCCCTCGTCGGGCATGATGCCCAACCATTTTAATGAATCTAAAATATAGTTTTCCGCACCTTCAACAAAACGGGTTTGATCTGTATCTTCAATCCGCAATATAAAAGTGCCCCCTAACTTGTGGGCCAATAGGTAATTATATAAAGCGGTTCGAACACCTCCTATATGCAAAGCACCTGTAGGACTTGGAGCAAATCGAACTCTTAATTTTTTAGACATATATTTTTATTTATAGGCAATGCAAGAAATCTCAACACGTACATTTTTGGGCAATTTGGCCACTTCTACCGTCTCACGAGCCGGTGGATTTACGGTGAAATATTGACCATATACCCCATTGATTTGAGCAAAATGATTCATATCCTGGATGAAAATGGAACATTTAACGACATGCTCAAATGAATATCCAGCCTCTTTTAAAATAAACCCCAAGTTTTTCATGACTTGATCTGTTTCTTCTTCTATGCTTGCGCCTGATTCAAAAGCGGAAAGTGCGATTTGACCAGACACGTATAAAGTACCCTGAACCTCAACAGCCTGTGAATAAGGTCCGATCGGAGCAGGAGCATCTGTGGATAAAATTATTTTTTTTGTCATATCTTTGAAATGAAATGCAAGTTACCAAAATCACCTCATTTATAATAAACAAAAAAGGAATCTTCTTTATGTTGATTTCCTCACTTTGCTTTGCTTTGATGTCGGCGATGGCCAAAGATTTAAGCGAAAAGTTTTCTTCTGTGCAATTGGTATTTTTTAGAAGTGCCGTGGGCCTACCCTTTTTATTAACCAGTTTATATCTTAAACCTGCCGTTCAAAAAGGCGGGAAATTATATTTCATTATCCTTCGTGGGCTATTGGGGGCCTTTACCCTATACTGTTTATTTTACACTCTAGAGCATTTAAGTTTATCATTAACAAACACGTATGGCCAAGCGTTCCCCTTGTTTATCGCCATTTTTAGTTTTTTCATATTTCCCACGGAAAAATTAAGCCGCCAACAAATCCTGTATTTGCTTGTTGGCTTTTGTGGAATCATCCTCATTTTTAGGCCTGAGACCAGTGGATCCCTGTTACATCACAGCACCGGAATTATTTATGCGATCGGTACGGCCTTGGGCTACCTCGCGATTAAAGAAGCACAAAAATATTACGATTCTAGGTGGGTGGTTATTTCCTTTATGGGGGCTGGATTAATTGCATCGATTCTTTCCTTGTCTTTTGGTACATTCACCAACCTACCTAATAGTTTTCTCACTGGAAAATGGATCGAACCTAGTGCGCACGAATGGTTGCTCGCCATAGTGATGGGCCTTTTAGCATTAGGAGTACAATATTTTACTACGCAAGCTTTATTGAATGAAAAAACGAGTATCGTAGGGGCTATCGGAAATAGCAGCGTATTATTTTCCATCTTGATCGAAATACTTTTGGGCCATGGACTTCCAAGTCTCATCGTCTGCCTAGGAATAGGCTTAGTGGTTTATGGCAGTTTTAAAGTAAGTAAAGGGAGTTAAATCAGGTATCAATGAGTTTCCGAAATTAATTTATTTTCTGCCATGACATCTTTGCCTATAGAAGGAATGAACCAAAAAAATCCGATAAGCTAACACCTGAAATTTGGGCATAAAAAAATCCTCCTGATGTAGGAGGATTTTAAAATTTATTGACCTAGGTCAATTATGCAGTCGCTGAGTTCATCACTTCGGTTTGCTTACGAATCGACTCTGAGTGAATCAATTTAAACAATTCTTCGACAAACTCGGGATATAAGGCTAAACCTTTGGCTTGATTTGCACGATCGCTATGAAGTTGCTTCCAACGATCTAATTGTAAAACAGCTACATTGTTATCGCGCTTGTACTCTCCTAATTTTTCAACTACGGCCATTCGAGCGGCTAAAACTTCTAACACTTCACGATCAATGTTGTCAATTTTCTCGCGAAGACTTGCCAATTCATCTGAAAAATCAGCTCCATAGTTAGCGTTACGAACGTCCAAATCACGTAACATCTCGCCTAATTTCTCCGGGGTAACTTGTTGGCTTGCATCAGACCAAGCCGCATCAGGATCTCTATGCGTCTCGATAATCATGCCATCATAATTTAAATCAAGTATTCTTTGAGACAATTCCATTAAAAGTGCACGCTTTCCAGCCATATGAGAAGGATCACCGATTAATGGCATTTGCGGAAACATACGCTTTAACTCCACTGCCATCGCCCACATAGGTGAGTTACGGTATTTGGTTTCTTGCGCATTTGAAAAACCACGGTGTATCGCACCTAATTTCTTAATGCCTGCCCCTTGAAGACGCTCAAATGCACCTACCCAAAGTGCTAAATCTGGATTCACCGGATTTTTAACTAAAACAGGTACATCAACACCCTTAAGAGCATCTGCTAAATCTTGCACATTGAATGGATTCACCGTAGTACGTGCACCAATCCACAAAACATCCACACCATATTTTAAAGCCAGTTCAACATGCTCAGGAGTGGCAACCTCAATCGCTAAGGGCAATCCCGTTTCTTTTTTCGCTTCCACTAACCACTTTAAAGCGGGTTCACCCATTCCTTCAAAACTTCCCGGACGTGTACGTGGCTTCCAAACCCCAGCACGCATAATATGCGCATAACCCTCCGCTTTAACACGACGAGCTGTTTCTAATACTTGCTCTTCCGTTTCAGCTGAACATGGGCCCGCAATAATTAGCGGTTTTCCTTCCGTTTGAATCCATTCCTGCATAGGAATAATGTCTAAATTGGCATTCATAATACTTCTTACGTTTTCAGGCAGCTTTCGCCTGTGATTTATGATTATTTATTTAATATGATACGAATATGGGTCAATATAAACTCTTATATTTGCAAGCAATTTTGTACTAAATGACCCAAATTACTTCATCAAACGAATTGAAAAAGCTTTCCTTTGAGGACACCCACATAGCCTTTGCCTCCAAAAATAACTTTGAATTACAAAAAGCCTATTGGATTTTTGCCATAATGAATCAAAATTGCTTTGTAAAGTTAGGCACTTTTTTCATCAAATTGTTCCTTTTCCTTCATTTTCCAATCAAAAAACTGATAAAAACTACGATATTCCAACAATTCTGCGGAGGAGAATCTATAGATGATTGTGAAAATACGATTCAAGGACTTAAACAAGTATCCATAGGAACCATACTCGATTATTCTGTAGAGGGCGAAGCGAATGAAAAATCATTTCAAAAAACTAAAAATGAAATTCTGAAAACAATTGAAAAGGCACATCAAGATCATTCAATCCCTTTTGCTGTTTTTAAGGTCACTGGGATCTTCAGCTCGGAACAACTAGAGCAATTTCAAATTGGTACATTAGACGAGAAAGAGGCGTCCGCTTTCTCAATGAGTAAAGTTTATTTATGTGAAATTTGCCAAAAAGCATATGAACTACAAGTAAAACTTTTTTTTGATGCGGAAGAAAGTTGGATTCAAAATTCTATTGACCTGCTCGCGTATGAAATGATGGAAAAATTCAATAAAAAGGAGCCCATCATTTTTAACACGTTTCAAATGTATCGCGTCGATATGCTTGGTAATTTAACACGGGCTATTAAGTCGGCCCAAGACCAATCCTATTTTTTAGGAGTCAAATTAGTACGAGGAGCCTATTTAGAAAAAGAACGCCAACGCTCGCACGAGGAAAATTATTCAGAGCCATTGCATAAAAACAAGCATGATACGGACCGAGATTTTAATGCGGCGGTAGATTTATGTTTAGAAAACCTAAAAAACGTACATTTCTGCGTAGGCACACACAATGAAGAGAGTTGTATTCTTTTGTGTGACAAGATGAAAAAATTAGGCCTAGCAACCAACCATAAGCAAATTCACTTTGCGCAATTGTTAGGCATGTCCGATAATATCAGTTATAATTTGGCTCATTTTGGATATAATGTGGCCAAATATGTTCCCTACGGCCCTATTGAATCAGTGATGCCCTATTTATTTAGACGTGCTGAGGAAAACAGCTCAATGGTAGGACAAACCTCTAGGGAATTTGGACTAATTAAAAAAGAAGTGAATAGAAGACAGTTATGATAAAACATTTTCGATTTTTTTTATTGAGTTTACTAGTGATTTTGGTAGATCAAGGCATTAAGATGGCCGTCCATTTTTATATGGAACCGGGGTATTTTGGACAAATCGAACTCATAGGTCCTTTATTTAAATTACACTATACATTGAATCCGGGTATGGCCTTTGGAATCCAATTGGGTTCAGTGTATGGTAAATTATTGTTAACTAGTTTTAGAATTATTGCCATGTTTGGAATTGGCTATTATTTATATTTGTTGACCAAAAAAGACAGCCCCATAGGTCTATTAATATGTGTATCACTTATCTTAGGCGGAGCCATTGGCAATTTAATTGATTCGGTTTTCTACGGAGTTTTCTTAGGAAATTCGCCCTATGGTGCACCGATGAATTGGTTTCATGGCCAAGTCATCGATATGTTCTTTTTTGATGTTTGGGAGGGCATATTGCCTACTTGGGTTCCTCTCTGGGGAGGATCTTATTATTCGACGCCCATTTTTAATTTTGCAGATGCGTCAATATTTTGTGGAGTTGTTGCCATCATCATTTTTCAAAACAAATTTTTTGAAGCACACAAACCTATAGAATAATAAAAAAATGCAGGAGAACTATGCGGTATTTTTCATATTAGCTCTCCTTGCTGAAATCCTAGGAACCTTATCAGGGTTTGGATCGTCCATCTTATTTGTACCCCTAGCCTCTTTATTTTTAGATTTCAAAATCGTCTTAGGCATCACAGCCGTTTTTCATGTATTCAGTAATTTATCCAAACTCATATTATTTCAAAAAAGCATTAATAAAAATATTGCATATAGATTAGGAATTCCTGCAATCATTTCCGTCTTTTTGGGTGCCTTGCTGATTGAATATATTCCAATTAAAGAAAGTGAAGTTTTAATCCAAGTAAGCATTTTAATTATTGCACTGTATTCCATTTTCCGTCAAGCTAAATCGATCCAACAAACACATACAAATTTATATATTGAAGGAAGTCTCTATTGCCACTTCAGCCATGATTGACATGGGGGTAGATTCTACCAGAGGTATGGTATATATTTTCCATGGCTATTTCACCAAGGAGTACATCATATTAATCCCCTTTTTAATCGCAATAAGTTTCATAGGAACCTATATTGGTAAAATTATTTTAAAGAAAATACCTGAAAAAATATTTCATTACTTGGTACTTGGCATTATACTTTTGGTTTCTTTATCCCAAATTGGAAATTATCTTTACAGACAATTCATCCATTAATGACCAAGTAGCTCTACTCACATTTAATCCCATTAATACGCAAAGAAGCTCTATTTAAAAAAAATAGACGCAATTTCTTGCGTCTATTTTAAACTTGATACTCTAATTATTTATTTCTTTGGAGCCGCTGGCTTAGCCGCTGCAGGAGCAGCCGCTGTTGGAGCAGCAGAAACTGGCTTAGGTGTAATACCCATTTTCTTTAAAACTAAATCTGAAATAGCCGCTTCAGTAGGATAATGCAATAAAATAGGAGCTGTTCCCATACCTGCATCATAATTAAATACGTGTGTATACGCATTTTCATTCGCTACAGCATGCATATTTTCTTCAATTTTTTTCAACAAAGGTTGTAATAATTGAGCTTGTTTTTTTTGTAAAGAAGATTGAGAATTTGTTTGAAACTCTTGAATCGAAGTTTGCAAGTTTTGCAATTCCTTCTCTTTATCTTGTTTGATGATATCGGGAGTTTTGGTATCCGCATTTAACTTTTCAAAGGCGGCTAACTTGTCTTGAAATTCTTTCACTTTTCCTTGGTAAAGAGTTTCATACTGCTTTTGAGTATTTTTTAAATCTTCCTCTACTTGTTTTGCCTCAGGCATTTGGCTTAAAATATAATCAGCATTAATAAATCCGATTTTAACTTGGGCCTTTAATGGTAATGTTGCCATACCGAACATTAGGCCTACGGCCAATAAAAATTTG
>Ga0114958_10002929_pt1 | contig 12466 bp, 12 predicted proteins | sample C_130208_EF_Meta_FD_89577 | JGI IMG/M metagenome (GOLD analysis project Ga0114958, IMG submission 89577) | Freshwater microbial communities from Lake Croche, Canada to study carbon cycling - C_130208_EF_MetaG | ecosystem: Environmental > Aquatic > Freshwater > Lake | place: Lake Croche, Canada... | reverse complement strand
TGGAAGTTATACCAAGAAATTTGCTGCAGGAGATTTTCAAGTTCCATGTGCATTAATTATTGGAAAACGAAAGCCATCAACTGATTTAAAGACTTCATTGAATAATGCTTTAAGAGAATATGGTGTAGCGGTTTAATTAAAAATTATTTATAAAAATTCAAATGAAAATAGGTTACGATGCAAAAAGAATATTTCATAATTCAACAGGTTTGGGTAATTACAGTCGTGATTTAATTAGAATTTTAAGTTCCCATTATAAAGAAAATAATTATTTTTTATACAATCCTAAACCGAAAAAAATAAACACATTAGCAATAGATGGTAATTTATTGGTTGAAAAAATATATTCAGGACTTCCTTTTTTTTCTGTGTTTTGGAGGTTATTTTCAATATTAAAATCACTAAAAAAAGATAAAATCGATATTTTTCATGGGCTTTCAGGAGAGATTCCAATAGGGTTAAAAAGACTAAATATAAAAAGTATAGTTACAATCCATGATTTGATTTTCATACGTTATCCAAAGTTATATGGTTTTATAGATTATGTTATTTATTATCTAAAATATAAATATGCTTGTAAAAATTCAAACTTAATAGTTGCTATAAGTGAACAAACAAAAAAAGATATCATATCTTTTTTTGGAATCCCTGAAGAAAAAATAAAGATAATATATCAGGGTTGTGATTCCATTTTTAAGGAAGAGACAACAAACGATAAATTATTATTAATAAAACAAAAATATAATTTACCAAATAAATTTATATTGAATGTAGGAACAATTGAAGAAAGAAAAAATATATTAACTGCAATTCAAGCCGTTAAAAACACAGAAGTTAAATTGGTAGTTATTGGCAAAAAAACCGCTTACTTTAATATAATTAGCAAATATATTTCTGAGAACTCTATGCAGAATCAAATAGTCTTTCTTGAAAATATTCCATTATTAGATTTAAGTATAATATATAAATTGTCAACTGTTTTTATTTACCCATCTTTATTTGAAGGATTTGGAATACCTATTATAGAGGCGTTATATTCTAGAACACCAGTAATTACATCTACTGGAAGCTGCTTTAGTGAAGCCGGGGGAGTAAATACAATATATATAGATCCATTTGATGTTGCTGAGTTTAAAAAATCAATACTTTTTTTACTAGAAAATGAAGAAGATAGACAAAAACAGATTCAACTAGGTTTTGATTTTGTTCAAAAATTTAATGATACCGATATTGCAAATAATTGGATCAAAACTTATAAAAGTTTATAAATGGATAATTCAAGAAAAATTAGCGGTATCATTATCACTTATAATGAAGAAAAGAACATTAAAGAACTATTGCAAAATATTGATTTTGTTGATGAAATCGTAATTATTGATTCTTACAGCAAGGATAATACAAAAGAAATAGCTTTACAAAATAAAAAAGTAAATTTTATAGAACATCCGTTTAAGGATTTTTCCAGCCAAAGAAATTTTGGTCTGACAAAAGCATTTAATAATTGGATACTTTTTATTGATGGTGATGAGCGAATTACGGAATCATTAAAAAATGAAATACTAGAAACTGTTTCTAAAGAATCTAGTTTTGATGCATACTATTTTTACCGAAAATATATGTATAAAAATACACCTGTAAACTTTAGTGGTACCCAAACAGATAAAAACTTTAGATTATTTAAAAAGAATAAAGCAAAATATATTCAAGAGCGATTAGTCCACGAAACATTAAGAGTTGATGGAAATATTGGAATACTGCATAATAAACTTCTACATTATTCGTTTTCAAATTATATGGATTATAAGAACAAAATGATTAATTATGGGAAATTGAAAGCTCAAGAATTATTCATAAAAAATAAAAAAGCTAATTATTTTAATAGATTTATAAAACCTATTTATAAATTTTTGTATAATTACATAATTCGATTAGGAATACTTGATGGTTTTAAAGGGATCAACATTTGTTATCTTCATGCTTACAGTGTGTATATTACTTATAAAACACTAGCAAAATTAAATTAATTAAAATGTGATTTTTTTTGAATGGAAATAAATAACAAAATAAGTGCTTTAGTAATCACTTGGAATGAAGAAAATAATATTAAACAAGTAATAGAAAATCTAAATTTTGCTGATGAGATTATTATAGTTGATTCTTATAGTACGGACAAAACCAAAGATATTATTAATGAAAATAAAGACATTATATTTATTGAAAATAAATTTCAAGATTTTACGAAACAACGTAACTTTGCAATAAGCCATGCGAAGTATCCATGGATATTATTTATCGATGCTGATGAGCGAATTACAAAATCACTCAAAGAAGAAATTCTAAATACATTAAAAAACAATAACTCAGCATCTGCATTTTATTTCTTCAGAAAATTCATGTTTAAAAACTCTCCATTACACTTCAGTGGGTGGCAGACCGATAAAAACATCAAACTATTCAAAAAAGATAAAGCAATATATATAATTGATCGATTAGTACATGAAAAATTAATTGTTGAAGGAAGAAAAGAAAAGCTAAAAAATAAATTAATTCATTTTTCATATACTGACTTCGAGTCATATAAATCAAAGATGATAATGTATGGAAAACTAAAAGCAAAGGAGTTACATATTAAGAATTTAAAAGTTACCTTATTTCATCTTTATTTAAAACCATTATATAAATTTTCTTACAGCTATTTAATTCGTTTAGGTATATTAGATGGTATAAAGGGAATTATTATCTGTTACTTAAATGCATTAAGTGTATATGTAACTTTTAAAGAGTTAAAAAAACTAAATAATCAATTACCTCCAAAATAATATTATTTTTTTTATTCGTATTTTCATATAAAAAGTTTTTTGGAAACTACTTGTTTTTTTCCACAACTCATTAAAAAAATCTGATTCCGAATATTCAAAATAATATTTGCAATATTCCTTAGCTATAATTGAAACATCATTTTTGTCGGTAACAATTCTTGACATGTTTTTTATTCGCTGCTTAAATGTCAGATTTTTAGGAAATTTCATTCTATTTAAATCAACTAAATAAAAATCAATCTGATTATAACTTTCGACCAACAATGTATTTCCTGGAGAATGGTCTAAAAATTTTATTCCTTTTTCATGCAGTTGATTTGTAAACCTAGTAAAATCTTTAATTAAATTAGTTCTTTTGTCATAATCATGCATTCGTAAAACATCATAGAAAGTAATACAATTATCAATATGTTTACAAACATAATAGCTTTTTTGTAATCCTATTAACGATTTAAACTCAAAAAAAGCTATTGGCGTAGGAGTTTTAACGTCTAATTCCATTAGTTTTATAGCGTTTTCATAAGATCGCTTTGCTTTGGATTTTCGAAAATATTTATAAATAATTTGATTTATAAGTATTGGGTTTTTAAAAGATTTTACGCTAATAGTGTCCCCATCTATATTAAATAATTTTATAGTATTTCTACTTCCAGCGGCAAAAATTTCACCTTTGGTATCAAAATTATCGATTATTTTTTTCAATTCTTTATTTTTAATCATAAAACGTATTAAAAAGTAAATATATATTGTTCTTTTTTGTGGGAATTAAATTATTTTTATGAAATCTTTAAATGTAATAAAATTATATTTTTTTGTTTTTGCCCATAAAATAAGATCATCCAACCTTAAAATCATATTGATACCTGAATTTTTAGAAACATAAGAAGGAAAATTAAATTTATCTTTATTTTTTAATTCTGTAAATTCCCAGGGATGAAAGTAAATATTAAGATACTTATCTTTTTTTAAAGTAATCCTTAATAGCCATTTATAAAAAAATAATGGTAAATTATGAAATGACAACCAAAACAATGGAAATCTAATAATTGGAGTTACCGAAGCAGGAATTTGCATAACTCCATCTTGCCTAAAGTAAGTTCTTGGTTTATTAAAATTATTGTATCTACCTGGCAGAAAAGTCGGATTAATAGATGAATTATAAATATATCCCGCTTTAAAAACTTCCTTTTCATCCACAGGATGCATTCTTGGCATTCTAAAACCAATTATTTTTTGGCCTGTTAATTCTTCTAATTTTAATTTGGATTCTAACAAATGATCTAATTTAAAATCACTATGAGAATAACTGTGAGAAGCAATTTCATGACCTTCATTTACTATTCTTTCCAAAACTTTTGGAGCATTAATAGCAAAAGTTGCTGTTGAAAAAAAAGTAGCTTTAATTTGATGTTTTTTTAATAAATCAAGGATTGCAATTGTTCCTTGAATTGATATACCCATTTGGTCATTAAATTCAATTTTTCTTTGATATTCAAAGGGCATATCAAACTCTTCTATATCAAAACTCAATAAAATCATTTGTAGTTGGTGCTTCTTATTAAATAATTAGGACGTTGTTTTGATTGGATAAACAATTTCCCTATATACATTCCAATAATACCTAGAACAATCAAATTAAGACCTCCAAAAAACACGATGGTGCTAATTACGGAAGCCCAACCCGATATAACATGTCCAAAATAAACACTGAAAAGAACATAACCAATATAAAATACAAATGCAAATAGTGATAACCCCACACCTAGAAAAATAGCAATATGCAAAGGGCGCGTACTGAAAGAAGTCATTCCTTGAATTGCAAATTGCATCATCTTTTTCATGGTATATTTACTTTTGCCCGAAAATCGTTCTGCAGGAACATAATCAATCGCGAATTGTTTAAAGCCTAACCAACTCACAAGACCCCGAATAAAGAGTTCATTCTCAGAGAAATCTGAAAAAACAGCAACTACTTTTTCATCCATCAATCTAAAATCTGCAGTTCCAGGTTCAAAATTAACTTCCGATAAATAATTCATTGCTTTATAAAAACTTTTGGATGTTTTTCTTTTAAAGTAGGAATTATTTTTATCATCTTCTCTTCTTGTGTAAACAACATCAAAACCCTCTTCCCATTTTTTTACTAATTCCGGAATTAATTCTGGGGGATGTTGCATATCGCCATCCATTGTAATTACTGCATTTGCTTTTGCAATATCTACACCGGCTTTTAGTGCATTTTGATGCCCGAAATTTCTAGAAAGTTCTACAAAGAATAGCTTTTCATTTGAAACTGACAACTCTTTAAGTTTTACTAAAGTAGCATCACTACTACCATCATCTACAAAAATAACCTCATAGTCATAAGGTAATGATTGCATGGTATCCTTAATAGATTTTACCATAATTTCAATATTTCCTTCTTCATTAAAAGAAGGAATTACAATAGCAATTTTTTTATTCATCAGGTGTGGCTTCAAATTTTAATGTTAACATTTGATAGATAATCACTAACCAAATTAATATACAGGGAATTGCTTTTAAAGAGTATTTTCTGACATAATTTTCAATGATAAAAGTAGGACATAAATCAGTATGAGAAAAGCTAGTTAATATTAACGCAAATACAAGTAAAAAAAGAATAAATTTAGATCGAGGTTTGGGTTGAATGACATACCAAATGGCAACCCCTACAAAAGCAATAATATAGGTTGGTGATTCAGAACCCGAACTAAAAATCACAGTAAAAATTAATACAGAAGATAATAGTAACATCTGAAAATTTTTATTACGATAGGATTTAGTTCTTAAATAAGGTAAGCCAAACAATAATAATCCTATAATTAAAAATGGAGTATTTGGAATACTAGCATCATTTAAAAAACGACGAAACACTCCCATTACTGAAAAATCTTGATAAGAACCTAATACCGCATTGGTATCATTTTTATGAACTAATTCTACATACCACTCTACATAACGCTCAACAATATAATGTGGTGAAGAAATCAGCATAGGTAGTATAAAAAAAAGCACACTCCAGAATAACAAAGACAAAATAAACTTTGATTTATTTTTCGAAAAAAAGAAAAATGCCAAACCAACAATTCCATATAATTTGATAAATGTACCTAAAGCAATGAGCATTGCCGACCAAAAATCTTTTTTTTGGTCAATAAAAACATATGACATTATAATGATAAAAACCATAATAGCATTTACCTGAAAACTTTGAACAGCAATAAGATATTCATTAAAACAAATCCAAAGAACAGAAACAATTTGCAATTCTTTTAAAGGCAATTTATGGATAGAATATAGTATTATGGCTGTAATTACTATAGTCCATAAAACTACTCCTAAAAAATCGGGTAATAATGCAAAAGGAGCTATAATAATACTAAAGATTGGACCATAATGGTTTTTATCAAAATATTCAGCTGGATATTCTGTGTATAATGGAACTTGATGAACAACATGCCAAAACACTTGCTTATATATTTGATAATTGTTATAACTATTTCTAAAGAATTTTGGAAGTATTGCAATTAATGACGCTACTAACCAAACAATGGTAATTGACTTTTTATTCTTAAAAAAAGGTTTATCAAAAAACGAAACTATTTTTAATAGCATATTAATCTAAAATAGTGAATTATGGAAAATTAATTATGAGTTCACAAATATATTAATTAATTTTGTAATTATTATTAGAAAATATGCCCTTTAACTACCCTATTTCTTCCTTCAATGGTGAGGTAATACTTGATGCCAAGTTTTCGATTCTAATACCTTCATGGAATAATCTTGAAATATTAAAAATTTGTATTGATAGTATTAAAAGAAATTCTTTTTACAATCACCAAATTATTATCCATATAAATCAAGGAAATGATGGAACTTTAGATTGGGTCAAAAAAAACAACTTTAGTTACACCTTCAGTGAAGAAAATGTTGGAGTATGTTATGCTATGAATGCAATGGCAAAACTTTCATCTACTTTTTTTTACTTATATATTAATGACGACATGTATGTTTGCCCTGATTGGGATAAATATTTATTTGAAGAAATTGAGAAACAAGGAAATGAATTTTTCTACCTATCAGGGACAATGATAGAGCCTAAATACACTAATAACAAGTGTGTAATTGCTCCCTATGATTTTGGAACAACACCCTCAACTTTTCAAGAAAAAAAATTATTAGAATTTGTAAAAACCGTTGAAAAGTCGGATTGGTATGGTGCTTCTTGGCCGCCATCAATTGTTCACAAAAAATTATGGGAAACTGTTGGAGGTTATAGCGAAGAATATTCTCCTGGATTTGGTTCTGACCCTGATTTCAGCATGAAACTCTGGTTTGCTGGAGTAAGAAATTTTAAGGGTATTGGCAAAAGTTTAGTATATCATTTTCAATCCAAAAGCACAGAAAGAGTAGTTAAAAATAATGGAAGAAAAACATTTGCAGTAAAATGGGGTATTCCTTCAAGTTATTTTTACAGAACCATTTTATGTTTGGGAAAAACCTATAATGGAAGACCATTGCAATTCGAAAAAAACTTCAAATATCGAATAGCTCAACTAAAAGCTTTATGGATAAAAATAAAATAAAAATTCCTTTTTAATGAAAGAAAAGCTAAAAATATCCATAATTAGTTTTGATAATTGGAATTACGACAAAGAAATTGTTATTGCATTAAGGGAAAAAAATATTGAAGCAACCCACATTAATATTGGTGCTTATAAACATAAAAATAATTTTCATAGATTGAAGAATGTATTTTATAAAGTTTTTTTTAATAAAAACTTAAAATTCAAAAATCGACAGGAATATATTTTAAAAACATTAACTAAATTAGGAAACCAAGATCAAATATTGGTTCTTAATCCCGATTTGATAGATTTTGAATACCATAAACAAATTAAGCAGCATACTAATCGTTATATTGCCTACTTATATGATAGTATTGCTAGAAGTATGTATCCTATTGAACACTTACTGAATGGTGTTTTTGATACTATTTATTCCTTTGATAAAATAGATGCTGAGAATTATAATTTTAAGAAAATAAACAACTACATTTATTTTGATAAACAAGAGATTGTAAATCAAGAAAAAACTAAATACAAATTACTTTCTATTGCCTCATTTGACAAGAGATTTAACTTGTTTAATAAAATCGCAAATCAACTATCCGAAATGAATTACAATTTCTTATTTATATGCGTAAGTAGGAATATCAATTATAAATTATTAAAATACAAATGGAATAATTTTATAAAAAATGATAAACTTGATGCCCTAAATAAATCCATTAATTTTCAATCAAAAAAGATTCTATTATCTGATGTAAAAAAATACTATGAGCAAACTGTTGTGCTTTTAGATTTAGTTCAAGACCATCAAACAGGTTTAAGTTTTAGAGTATTTGAAGCAATGGGGTTACAAAAAAAATTAATTACAAATAACAAAGCTGTTATTAATTATGATTTTTATAATCCAAATAATATTTTGGTAATAGAAAATGAAAAATTAAACTTTAATACTGATTTTTTTAACACGCCTTACCAAAAAATATCCGATGATACATACAGTCAATACACTATTGAGAGTTGGGTTAAAGTTGTTTTTGAGTTAGAAAACTAGTTTATTTATGAAAATTTCTGTAGCACTTTGCACCTACAATGGTGAAAAATTTTTAAAAGAACAAATTGATTCTATATTGAATCAAACCTTGAAAGTAGATGAAATCATTATCTGTGATGATATTTCAACGGATAACACTTTGTCACTATTAAACGACTATTCAAATAAAAACCCAAATCTGTTCAAGATTTATAAAAACGAAATAAATCTTAAAAGCGTAAAAAACTTTGAAAAAGCTATTGAATTATGTTCTGGAGATATTATATTTCTTTCCGATCAAGATGACATTTGGGTAGAAAATAAAGTTGAAGATTATATTAACTACTTTAATAATCATCCCAACATAAATGTTTTGGCATCTAATGGATATTGTATAGACCAAAATTCAAATGTGCATGAAAAATATGCTTTTTGGGATGCACCTCAGTTTTTGAAGGATCTGAACATTGTTTTTGATTATTATAAAATTATCACTCACATATCCAATATAGCAACAGGGGCTTCGATGGCATTTAGAAAATCTATAATTTCTGATATTCTTCCATTTCCATTAATGAATAATTTTCATCATGATGAATGGATAGCAATAATTTCAAGTTCAACTAATAGTTTTGATTTGTTAAATAAAAAATATTTTTATTATAGGATTCATGATAAACAGCAAGTTGGTGGTATTTTTTACGAAAAAAAAATTGGAAGAAAAAAAATGATACTTGATTTGTTTGATGTAGAAAGTTCAAATTGCATTTTTAAAAATTATAAAAATAAAATTAAAAAAATTGGACTTTCTTATGAACGAAATTATAATCTCTCAAATCTTACACACAACCATCAAGAATTATTTAAAAAAAATATTTACAGTATTGAAAACTTATATAAGTTTAATAAAATAAAATTTAGAAAATCATATCCAATAAAATCGTTTTTTTTGAGTATTTCAGATAAAATTTTAAATAAAAGACAAGAATTAAATAAATAATTTTTCTAACAAAATTAATTACAAGAACATTAAACTAAAGAAAATGGGGTTTACAAAAATCAAAAAAAATATAAGGTTTTATTTTGAAAAATATAAAAAAATTGAAGCTATTGAAAAAAAATATAAAAATAAAAACCCTAAAATAATTTCAAAGATTAATAAAGTAAAAATTAATTTTGAGAGTTCCAAAAACCCAATAGTTTCAATTATTATTCCTTTTTATAACGAAGAAGATTATACATGGAATTGCTTATTACATCTTCACAAAAATCTAAAAAAAACATATCCTTTTGAGATAATTATTATAGACGATAATAGCACAGAAAAATGTGATTTTTCTTTAATTGAAGGCATAAAAATTATTAGAAATAATCAAAATTTAGGTTTTTTAAAAAACATTAACAAAGGAATAGAACTTTCAATAGGAGAGTATGTATATATATTAAACAATGACACAGAAGTTGAAGAAAATTTTCTAGATGAATTATTTAATGTTTTTAAAAATTTCTCTAATGTTGGCGCAGTTGGATCTCTACTTAAAAATGCCGATGAAACACTTCAAGAAGCAGGTTCACTATTCATGAAAAATTGCAATATAAGCCAAATAAATTTTAAAAAACTTTATAATCCTGAAATTAATTATATTCATAAAGTAGATTATTGTTCTGGTTGTAGTTTATTATTTAAAAAACATGATGATTTTGGTAAAATAAACTTTTTTGACGAGCAATTTGTACCTGCTTATTTTGAAGAAACTGACTTTTGTTTTCAGCTAAAATATAATCAGAAAAAAGATATTTACTTTACTCCTTTTTCCAAAGTATTACATTTTAATGGAATAACTTATAATTCTTCTAAAAATAAGAATGAAAGTGCAATGGAGCGAAAAGCAGTGTTATTTGAAAAAAATTTAAAAAAATTTAAATTAAAATGGAAAGAACAAATCGATTCAATACAATCCACAAAAATTGAAACTAGAATTCTAGAATTATACAATAATAAATCTATAGTTTTTTTTGTTGGTCAGATTCCTGAACCTGACAAAGATTCAGGTTCAAACAGGTTAAAAGAAATAATTATTGCTTATATAGATTTAGGATACCATATAACATTAATAACAAACAAAATATTTTTTGATGAACCATATACAGCATTTTTCCAACGAATGGGAGTACAAGTATTCTATCAACATAAAAAAAATAAAGGATTAAGCCATTTTATAAATAAACAAGAGTTAACGCCCAACATAGCTTGGTTTTATAATCCTGCAGTTTTTTTAGAATACTATAAAATAGCAAAAAAATATTTTCATAATGCAAAATTTGTTTACGATATGGTAGATATACATCATCTGCGCTTTAAAAGAGCATTTGAATTAGATCCTTCACAAAAAAAAATGATCAAAGATTATAAAAAATTTAAATTATTGGAAACAAAAGCAACAGAATTAGCCGATTATATCATTCCAATTTCTGAATCAGATAAAAAATATATGGCCCAATTTTGTAAAGAAGATAAATTAATTACAATATCTAACATTCACTATCCAAAAATTGAAAAAAAAAATACATTAGCATTTAATCAAAGGAAAGACCTATTATTTATTGGATCTGTTCATGCCCCTAATATTGATTCGCTTTATTATCTTTACAATGAAATAATGCCAATAGTTTGGGAGAAACTTCCAATTGTTAAAGTTAATATTATTGGTAATGTAAATGAAAAAATTAATGACATAATCCATGAAAAATTCATATTTCATGGATATGTTCCAAACATAGAAGATTATTTCATCTCCAATAAATTAATGATTGCACCCCTTCGATATGGAGCTGGTGTGAAAGGAAAAGTAGGTCAATCGTTTGAATATTATTTACCTGTAATAACAACAACTATAGGCGGTGAAGGCATGAACCTAATCAACAAACAAAATGCGCTCATTGAAGATTCTGCTTCAGGTTTTGCAAATGCAATCATAGAACTTTATTCTAATGAAGAATTATGGTTAAAATTGCATCATAACTCTGAAAAAAGTCTTGCTCCTTTTTCTAAAGAACATCTAAAAAAAATAATTTTACAACTAAATAAATAAAAAAATAAACTATGACAAACGAACAGATTAAAGAAGAGTTATTTTGCTTAAAATTTGAAAATAAAGCTTTAGCAGATATTTATTTCAGGGATGAAGCGGAAAGATGGGTTTATTCCTACATGCATGATATTACTGAAAAAGAACACCTTCATCGTTATAATTTCGTAAAAGATATTGCTTCCAATAAAACTGTATTAGATATTGCTTGCGGCTGTGGATATGGCAGTTATTTGATCGCAAACGAAGGTGGAGCTGAAAAAGTGGTAGGTATTGATTTAAATGAAGATTCTATTAGATATGGAAACTTTAGATTTGAGGGCTCAAATATATTTCGATCTGTAGGAGATGCTCAAGAATTCATTCAAGAAGATGGCTTTGATTATATTGTAAGTTTTGAGACAATTGAACATTTACCTAAATATGAGCAATTTTTACTGAATATGGCAAAAACTTTAAAAAAAGATGGATATTTCTTTGTTTCAACACCAATTGTAAAAGAAACAAATTCAAAATGTAAAAATCCATACCACGTGATAGAATGGAGTTTTGATGATTTTCATAAATTGATTGAAAAATATTTCAATATAGAATCTATTTATTTACAAAATATTGAGTTTAAAAATAAAAAAACTTTTTTTGGTAAATTATTTCAAAATAAAAAAAATAGTTATCAAAAGATTGAATTCGAAAAATACACAAATCAATGTGAAATTGATAAAATAAAAGTAGGATATCAAATGTTAATCTGCAGAAAAAAATAACATGAATGACATCAACACCGAAATTCACAATGCTTTCGAAGTCGTAAAAAATGGAGGAATCATTCTCTATCCAACCGATACCGTTTGGGGAATTGGTTGTGATGCTACAAATCCGGGGGCAATAGCAAAAATTTATGCTCTAAAACAACGGGAAGATTCAAAGAGCATG
>Ga0114958_10002927_pt1 | contig 12469 bp, 14 predicted proteins | sample C_130208_EF_Meta_FD_89577 | JGI IMG/M metagenome (GOLD analysis project Ga0114958, IMG submission 89577) | Freshwater microbial communities from Lake Croche, Canada to study carbon cycling - C_130208_EF_MetaG | ecosystem: Environmental > Aquatic > Freshwater > Lake | place: Lake Croche, Canada... | reverse complement strand
CAGCGAAGGTTTAGATTCCTACATTGTCAGCCGTTTAGGACTTGGTGGACATGATGTTGATTGGAAAGAATGGGATGAACTTCTTAAGAAGGTGCATGCCCCCCAATATCACGTGAAGGTTGCTTTAGTTGGAAAGTACATCGATTTACCCGACGCTTACCTCTCGGTCTCTGAAGCTCTGCGAGCTGGCGGTTTTGCAAATAATGCAAAGGTCGAACTTATCTGGGTGGCAAGTGATGAGTGTGCGACTAGTGAAGGTGCCGAAAAAGCGCTGGGTGGCGTTGATGCAATCTGTGTACCTGGAGGTTTCGGAATTCGTGGCATCGAAGGAAAATTGGGTGCACTTAAGTTTGCACGCGAAAAGAAAATTCCAACGCTGGGACTCTGTCTCGGATTGCAATGCATGGTGATTGAAGCAGCTCGTAATTTGGCCGGCATCAAAGATGCAAACTCCGCTGAGTTCACTCCTGAAAGCGGAACTCATGTAATCGCAACAATGGATGATCAGAAAAATATTGTCGCGGGACAAGGGGATATGGGTGCAACAATGAGACTCGGTCTTTACAAGGCTAGCCTCACACCCGGATCGATAGTCGCGCAGACATATGGAACAACAGAGATTTCCGAGCGCCACCGCCACCGCTATGAAGTAAATAATAAATATCGGGATCAGATATCTGACGCAGGAATTGTCTTTTCTGGAATGTTTAAAGATCGGGATCTTGTCGAGTTTGTAGAGTTGCCGCGAGAAGTTCATCCATATTATGTGGGAACACAGGCCCACCCAGAACTTCGATCCCGCCCGACAAACCCACACCCATTATTCGTTGGATTGATAGCGGCGGCTCTGGCACGTAAAGCCTGACGATAGATATCAGTCGCTGATGAAAATCGATACTGCGCAACAACATTATCTCGACCAACTCAGAATTGAACGCGGGTTATCAGCTAATACGATTTCGGCGTACAGACGTGATCTGGAAAAATTTGCAATTTATTTGGCTGATATTCGTAAAAAATTTGACGAAGTGACATCCGAAGAGATCCTTGCCTTTGAAGTTTATTTGAAGAACAGTTCACTGGGTTTATCGAGCGTAAATAGAGTTATCTCCGCCCTCAAAGGGTTTTATCGTTATTGCAGCGTTGAGTACTCAATCGCAAATCCAACTAGCGAATCGAAGACTGCAAAGATTGCTCGGAAATTACCTAAGGCGCTCACAATTGATGAAATATCAAGGATGATTGATTCTGCCAAATCACCTGGTGTGCCCATTTCCCTGCGCGATTTCGCAATTCTCGAATTTCTATATTCAACTGGTGGCAGAGTCAGCGAGATTATCGGTTTGAATGTCAACGATATTAGCCAGACTGAATCATCAGAAGGTCCTATAACCGTTGTGAAATTACGTGGCAAAGGATCCAAAGAACGGATAGTTCCTGTAGGAAAATTTGCGGTAAGTGCACTAGATGATTATTTGATTCGCATAAGACCGGAGCTTCATTCGAAGAGCGCTAAGAGTGATCCTGCGCTTTTTCTCAACTCAAGAGGCAAGAGACTTTCTCGTCAGAGCGCTTGGAAGATCGTTCTCAACGCTGCAGATGCGACAGGACTTTCGGGAAAGGTTTCACCACACGTCTTTAGACATTCTTATGCAACACATTTATTGGACGGGGGAGCGGATATTCGGGTAGTACAAGAGCTGCTGGGACACGCATCAGTTACCACGACTCAGATTTACACTCTTATCACTATAGATAAAGTTCGCGAGAGCTACAGCTTGGCGCACCCTCGCGCGAAGTAATTAGATTCCGCGAAGACGTCTTGCCAAGATGCTTTGATCGCCCTTAGCTTCCAAATCGGCGATTATGACTGCGATAGATTCGCGAACAATGCGACCACGATCTACTGCAAGGCCCAAATCACCTCGTAACATCAAACGTGCTTGATCTAAATCAAAGAGTTCATCCGTTGACAGGTAGACAGTGATCTTCTCTTCATGGAGTTCACGACCTGAAGGAGATTTCTCTGCAGCAGTTACGCGACGTCGAGAAATCGAACGAACACCCTTCTTGCTCTTGGAATGAGAAGTACCTACAGGTTGTGTAGGGGCAGCGGGTGCGGGTTGCGCGCTTTCAACAACCTGACGCACAGCGCTCAGTGCTGGAGTATTCGCGCGAAATAGTTCATCAGCTCCGGGCAAGCTTGCTCTGCGTGTCATCGTGCGCCTCCTCTGGCAATTAATTCACGAGCTAATCTGCGATAAGACTGCGCACCACCAGAAGATGATGCGTAGGCAGTAATTGGTTCACCCGCAACAGTAGTCTCTGAAAAACGAATAGTTTTTGCGATAATTGTTTCAAATACATCTTCCGGATATTTCTCAAGAATAGCTGTAAGTACTTCGCGATTGTGAAGCGTTTTGCGGTCGTACATAGTCGCAAGAATTCCTACAAGTTTTAGGTCGGGATTCAAGAAACTGCGCACCTTATCTATATTGCCCTTGAGTTCAATAAATCCGTGTAATGCAAAATATTCACACTGTAAAGGCACAATAACTTCATCAGATGCCACAAGTGCATTAATAGTTAGTTGTCCCATTGTTGGCTGACAATCGATCAAAATAACGTCGTATTCGCCGCGAAGGCGAGCTAAGGCGCGCTTCAAATATTGCTGTCCACCAATTTCAGCTCCCAGCGTTGTCTCTGCAGTTCCCAAGTCACGGTTAGCAGGCAGAAAATCTAAATTTGCTACGGATGATTTCAAAACTATTTCATCGATATTCGCATCGGGTGTCATCAGCGCGTAATAGACAGTGTTCTCAAGTGGAAGCGCGTGTGCATTTACTCCGAGTCCAAGAGATAGACCGCCTTGTGGATCGAAATCTACGAGAAGGACTCGACGTCCTAGTTCAGCGAGCGCCGCACCTAAGTTAATTGTTGACGTCGTCTTACCAACGCCGCCTTTTTGATTAAAGATGGAGATGACCTTTGCTTGACCGTGTTCGGTCAGTGGCGCCGGAATTTTGAAATTCTGTGGTTCGCGTCCTAAGAGGTTGGCTGTAGTAGCCACATCATCGTCAAATGTCGATTTAGCGTTCAAGCGAGAAACCTCTTTTCGGTTGCCGCGACTCTACGCGTATTGCGCTCAGTTCTGCAAGTAAAGAAGTACTGTTCGCTCGTGGAAAATATGCTCACTCCGGTTGCGCAGACGCAGGAGATCTCAGCTGATCAAGCTGAATCCATCGTGCCCCAAAAGGAGTCGACAGACGGTGCCTTTAGCGTCCATCTCGCTAATTTCGATGGCCCTTTCGACCTACTGCTCCAGCTGATCTCTCGCCACAAACTCGACATCACCGAGGTCTCACTCAGCCTAGTCACCGATGAATTCATCAGCTTTATCCGCGCTCTAGAAGAGAGCGGTGAAGGCTGGCGCCTAGATCAAGCAACGGAGTTCCTAGTTATCGCCGCAACATTGCTCGACCTCAAGGCGGCGCGTTTGCTGCCAAGTGGTGAGATCGAGGATGAAGAAGATCTGGCGCTGCTGGAAGCCAGGGACATACTCTTCGCACGCCTGCTCCAGTATCGGGCCTTCAAAGAGATTGCCGCCTCTTTCCAGGAATCTATCGCCCTGGCCGACAAATCATTTCCTCGAGTCGTAGCCCTGGACCCAGCGCTAGCTGCCTTGCTCCCTGAGGTCCTCATCGGAGTCGGACCCCAGCGCTTTGCTGCTATCGCCGAACGAGTCCTGACGCCTAAAGCCCCGCCTCTGGTCAGCGTTGAGCACCTCCATAACGCTCTGGTCAGCGTAGCCGCCGAGTCACTCCTGGTTGTAGACGCGCTTCGAAGGTCTCGAACCCTCTCGTTCAGAAACCTGATTCAGGATGCTGAGACAACGATGGTCGTAGTAGCCAGATTCCTTGCCCTCTTAGATCTCTACCGCCAAGGCGCCCTGAGATTTGAGCAAGTTATGGCACTTGGGGATCTTCAGATTAGCTGGGTTGGTTCAGATGAAGGTGACGTCAGCGCCACTGATGAGTTCGATATCCCTGTAGCGCTTGAAAATGAGACAGTTAAGGAAGAAAATGTCTAATCCCGAGATTGAGGATACCTTCGCTGATGGGTTATCGGTCTTACATGACTCCGATGTCGCTCATAAGACCGACCTTTCCGACCCTGCCGCATTGGGACGTTCAATTGAGGCGATTTTGATGGTCGTAGATGAGCCTGTTACCGAACTTACTCTCGCCTCAGTATTAGAGGTAACTGCTGATCGGGTCGTAGCAGCGCTGGAAGCCTTACTGCCGACCTATGAAGATCGAGGTTTCACCCTCAAGGCGATCAACGGAGGCTGGCGCTTTTATAGCCATCCAGATTCCAGCGCCGTAGTTGAGAAGTTCGTCTTGGATGGTCAGCAGAACCGACTCACCCAGGCAGCCCTAGAGACCCTGGCTGTTATTGCATACCGTCAGCCAATCTCACGAGCTCGCGTATCTGCGATCCGAGGGGTCAATGTAGAGGCTGTAATGAAGACTCTGATTACCCGAGGGCTAGTTGAGGAGTATGGGGTCGAGAACGAGACCGGAGCAATCCTTTATAAGACCACCAGCTACTTCCTCGAGCGTCTAGGCCTCAACGCCCTCACTGATTTACCTCCTCTAGCCCCACACTTGCCGGATATCGATGGGCTAGATGAGATTCTCGATTCGCTAACCGACTAGTCCAAGCCTTAGACTTAGCGCCACACCCTTACAGATAACGACGTCCGTCGTGATCTTTGACGGGGGAGTTGACTGTCGAGAATGGATAGCCACATGGCCGATATGCGCCTTAATAAAATCATCGCCGACGCGGGAATTACTAGCCGCCGTGGCGCAGATGAACTCATCATGGATGGACGCGTCTTCGTCGACGGAAGAGTGATTCGAGAGCTCGGGGCGAAGTTTGACCCAGAAAAGGTTAAAGTCGAAGTTGATGGCGAGACAATTACTCGTTCTTTGTCTAAGAGTTATTTAGCACTTCATAAACCTAGAGGTGTGCTGTCAACCATGTATGACCCCGAAGGTCGACCTTCATTAGCGGACTTTATCGACCTACGTACTGAGCGCCTCTTTCATGTTGGCCGGCTTGATAAGGATTCCGAGGGTCTGATTTTGCTCACCAATGATGGAGATCTCACCTTCCGAGCAACCCACCCTTCTTATGGATTAGAGAAGACCTACATCATCGAATTCGATGGAAAACTTCCTACTGGAGTCGAGAAGGTTCTACTTAAAGGTGTGGAGCTTGAAGATGGCATGGGCCGGGTCTTGAGTTTTAAGCACCTCTCACCTCAGTGGATAGAGGTCGTCATCCATGAAGGTCGCTATCACATCATCCGCAGATTGATGGAGGCGGTTAACGTTGAGGTGCTCCGACTGATCAGAACCAAGTTCGGGCCAATCTCTTTGGGCGAAACCCTTGAAGGACGCTGGCGAGATCTAAATGATGGTGAATTGATTAGTCTGCAAACCGCTTTAGATATAAAACAGTAAATGGCTATCAGAGATATATAACCACTAATAGATTAATCTATATTTCAGGGCGTCTCCCTCAAATAATAGATTTGTCGATTAATATCAGCGTATTTGAGTCCCTGTTTAGTCGATAAAGAGATACAAGTTCGGAGAGATCGGAAATGCACATTTTGCGGATCGTGAATAGAATGCGAGGAAAAGGATAAGAATAGATAAGTAGATAAACAAGCAAAACGATAAGTAATTACAACGGGCTCCAGGAGTAGAAGGGTACAATTTGCAGATGTCAGTCAGAGCTATTCGCGGGGCGACGCAGGTGGAGTCAAATACCCCTGAGTCGATTTACGCTGGAACCCAGGAGCTCCTTACCGAGATCCTGAAAGCTAATACCCTTACCCCCGAGGATGTCATTTCGGTTCTCTTTACCTCTAGCCCAGACCTCAATGCAGCCTTTCCGGCAGCTGGAGCTCGAGAAGTTGGCTTTGCCGCTGTTCCCTTGATTTGCGCCGTTGAGATAGATGTTCCAGGAGCTCTGGCCCGGACAATCAGAGTCATGGCCCATGTGGAAAGTGCCCACACACAATCTTCAATCACACATATCTACCTCCATGGAGCCAAGGCTCTACGTAGAGATATAGCTCAGTAATATGAGCGTCAAACTCCCTTTTTCGCGTGTAACTGTCCTGGGTTCTGGCCTTATCGGAACTTCAATAGGCTTAGCTCTGGCTCAGCGCGGCGTAAAGGTTCGAATGCAGGATTCGGACCCGCAATCTGAGTCCTTGGCGCAAGAGTTGGTCGGAGTTTGCGATCTAGAGGTTCCAGATCTGATTGTCGTAGCAGTTCCCATATCTGAATTTTCACATGTACTTTCTGGACTTGAAACCTCAAGTGTGAAGTTAGGTATTATAGATGTTGCTTCTGTGAAGACTAAGGCTAAGGAAGATGTCGAGAGTTCGGCATTTGAAAGCTCAAAGTTTCTACCATCGCATCCAATGGCAGGTCGGGAGGTCGGCGGAGCCGAGTCGGCCCGCGCTGATCTCTTCGAAGGTCGTCCGTGGATCATCGATTCAAGCGGGGTAGACCTCAATCTTCTTAGCGCGGGGCAAGCTCTCATAACCGCTCTGGGCTCCCATATCGTTGATATGCCTGCGGCCGAACACGATAAGGCAGTTGCCTTGGTATCTCACCTGCCCCAACTGGTTTCATCTCTTTTAGCGAAGCAATTGCCTGGCGCCAAACCACAATGGCTAGAGCTAGCCGGGGGAGGGCTGCGCGATACAACTCGCATTGCAGCATCTGATCCCGTTCTCTGGAGTCAGATTGTCTCGGTCAATAGTGAAGCAATAAGTCCATTATTAAAGAGTCTGCACGCGGACTTAACGACGCTGATTTCAGATTTGGCTAATAGCGAGAAGATTTTTGAATTCGTTGAATCGGGTAGAAAAGGGCGAGAAGCAATTCCTGGAAAGCACGGCGGAAAAGCTCGCGATTACACATACTTGCCGATAGTTATTGAAGATAAGCCTGGTCAATTGGCAGCGATCTTTAATGAATGTGCGCAGGTAAAAGTCAATATCGAAGATCTCTCGATTGAACATTCACCAGGACAAGAAACTGGATTGATAACACTTGCCGTGTCATCAGATGATGCAGCTGTTTTAGGTAAACACTTATCTGCCAAAGGATGGAGCGTTCATACTGCACGTTCATGACATTCTATTAATAGATAGAATGCATCCACTGGAAGATTGGCGTTGACGATGATTGTTGTAGCACTAGATGGCCCAAGTGGCTCTGGGAAGTCCAGCACATCTAAAAATATTGCCATTCGTGCGGGTTGGAACTATTTAGATACCGGCGCCCTGTATCGAGCGATGACATACATTGCTTTATCGATAAAGAGTGAAAATGCAAAAGATATTCTCACGGCTTATCTCGATCTACCTATTTCATTCACTTCAAATCCGCGAGACCCAAAAATCTTTGTTGATGGCAGAGATGTTTCCGTCGAAATTCGCAGCAATGAAATCACTGAAAACGTTTCGAAGATCAGTTCATTGCCAGAAATTCGTGCAGAGCTACTCACATTGCAACGAGCAATCATCAACAGAGCCGATCGCGGAATAGTGGTTGAAGGACGAGATATTGGAACCGTTGTATGTCCCGATGCTGCGCTCAAGATTTATCTGACTGCAGATATTTCAACCAGAGCCACCAGACGCGATGCTGAGCTTTCCGAACAATCACAAGGCGTTTCAGCTGTCGAGCAATCACTTGCTAATCGAGATGAAATCGATTCCACACGCGCAATTTCACCTCTTGCTATGGCAACCGATGCTGTTCATATTGATTCAACAGAAATTACTCTGGATGAAACAGTTGAACGAATTTGGGAGTTACTGTCGCAGCGTTCACTGCTCGGGCTTCCTATCGTTGCAATTCTGGGTCGCCCGAACGTTGGAAAATCTACACTTATTAATCGTTTTATTGGTCGTCGCGAAGCGATCGTCGAGGACACTCCGGGCGTAACTCGCGATCGTATTCAGTATGAATGCGAGTGGGGTGGACGTCGCTTCATCATTATGGATACTGGTGGTTGGGAATCAAAACCAGATGGAATTTCAGTACAGGTTTCAGCAAGTGCTGAACTTGCAATGGGAGAAGCAGATGTTCTCTGTTTCGTTGTTGACGCTCAAGTAGGCGCCTTAGATGAAGATGACATTTTGGTACAAGAGTTACGTAAAGCAAAGAAGCCAACAATTCTCGTTGCAAATAAAGTCGATGGGGATAATGATGAATCTGATGCACATGCACTGTGGAATATCGGATTAGGTGAACCGCATTTTGTATCTGCTCTACACGGACGGGGCAGCGGAGATTTACTTGATGCAATCGTCAAGGATTTGCCAGAAGTTGGTGGAGCTCAAGTACAGGATGGTTATCGTCGAATCGCTTTGATTGGTCGCCCCAATGTTGGTAAATCTAGTTTGCTCAATGCACTGGCTGGAGAAAATCGTTCTATCGTTGATGATGTTGCCGGAACCACACGTGATCCAGTTGACGAGCTCATAGAGTTCGGTGGCAGCATCTGGCGTTTCGTAGATACTGCTGGTTTGAAGAAGCGCGCAAATCAAGCAAGCGGTACTGATTATTATGCAACGTTACGAACTCAGACAGCGTTAGAGCGCTGCGAATGCGCCGTTGTTGTTCTTGATGCGTCAGTTCCGATTTCAGAACAAGATCTGCGAATCATCACTATGGTTGAAGAGGCCGGTAAGGCGATGGTCATCGTGATGAATAAGTGGGATCTCGTCGATGAAGATCGTCGCGATCAATTAGATAAAGAGATCGACCGTCACTTGGATCAAGTTGAATGGGCGCAGCGAGTAAATGTTGCAGCAAAAACTGGTTGGCATAGAGACCGTCTGGCGCCTGCGCTTCGTACGGCAATCGATTCTTGGGAACGTCGAGTTCCAACGTCAAAGTTGAACTCATTCTTAGGTGCTCTTATTGGTGCAACCCCACCACCTGTTCGAGGCGGGAAGCAGCCCAAGGTTTATTACGCGACTCAGGCCGGTATCGCACCTCCAAAGTTCGTCGTCTTCTCATCAGGGTGGATTGAGGCTTCATACCGTAGATTTATCGAGCGTCGTCTTCGCGAGGAGTTCAAATTCCCAGGCACTCCCGTCCAGGTCGCGATTCGCGTGAAGGAACGAGATAAGGAGCAGTAATCGGTGTTCACAATCCCGAATGGTCTGACGTTCCTGCGTTTCTTAGGTATCCCACTTTTCGTATGGCTGGCGCTCTCCGTCCATGCAGATGGTTGGGCGATTTTCGTTCTAGCAATTGGGGGAGCAACTGATTACTTCGATGGCAAGTTAGCGCGTGCCCTTAATCAAGAGTCTAAATTTGGTGAGATAGCTGATCCAACGATTGATCGCCTCTACATCGCAGCAACACTGATTGTTCTTTATATCCGAGATGCGATTCCATTTTGGTTGATTCTTTTACTCGTACTTCGAGATTTAGCTATGGCAGTTCTGGCAGGAGTTCTGCAATTTAAAGGTTTTCCTCCACTGCAAGTTACCTATCTTGGCAAGGCTGCGACATTTAATCTGCTGTATGCATTTCCTTTCCTTCTTCTAGCTCTGAGCCAGACTTGGTATGGAACGGTGGCATTCGTTATGGGATGGGCATTTGCCTTATGGGGAGTGGCGCTCTATTTAGGGACTGCCGCTTCCTATTTCCGAACTGGGGTGAAGACCATTACAGTACGTCCACGCATTATTGAGGGTTGATAGGGGTTATCGATGTCAAACATTCCAGGGGATTTGCAATACACCAAGGAGCACGAGTGGGTTGCAGCAACTGCCACCAATCTCGTGGTGCGGATGGGCATCACTGATTTTGCACAGGGTGCCCTAGGAGATATCGTCTATGTGCAACTTCCAAAAGTTGGCGAAAAAGTTGTTGCCGATAAACTATGTGGGGAAGTTGAATCCACTAAGAGTGTTTCAGAGATATTTGCCCCCGTTTCAGGAACTGTGAGTGCGCTCAATGATGCACTGACTGCAAATCCCGAGATGATTAACGCGGATCCTTACAAAGATGGATGGCTTCTAGAAATTACAATGGATTCAGAGCCTTCCGGCCTACTTTCTGCAGCCGAATATGGGCAGATTACAGCGTAAGTAGCTCTTCTCCTCGGCTTGATTTCTTCAGAGCAACTCTCTAGTGTCACCCTTAAGTTGACGTCGAAGGGGGAAGTTCGTGGCTAAATCAGATTCACACCAAGAACTCACCAGCACCCTGCATTTGGGCCTTCGTTCAGTTGTCGGCAATTCCCCTGCCGATCACATCGCAGATTTTCTATCTACCGCATCCTCTGAAGAGCGCGAGATTGTTGAAAAGACGGTCAACGGCGATGGAAAGTCAGCGATGGTCTTTATTCATCGCGGTTCTCAAAAAGGCGCACGATTCTCGATCGCGGAAGCTAGTGCGACGGTTGGACGTTCATCAGAGAGCGTTATCTTTCTTGATGATGTCACTGTCTCGCGAAAGCATGCAGTCTTTACCAAGAGTGATGGCGGATACATTTTCTCAGATTCTGGGAGCCTCAACGGTTCGTATGTGAACAATGTTTTGGTTTCAGAGAAGATACTTCTTTCAGGTGATGAAATTCAGATCGGAAAATTTCATCTTCTTTTTATTTGCGCAGATCCGAAAAAGTCCAAGTAATTATCAGAGCTAGATTAGGGGAGTATCAACTTGAGCGTTCCAGCACGTGCTTATCTCAGCATCGGTGAAGTACTCACCAAGCTTCGTGGAGACTTTCCAGATATCACTATTTCTAAGATTAGATTTCTCGAATCAGAAGGACTCATTGAGCCACAACGAACACCATCCGGCTACCGCAAATTCACCACTATCGATTTAGATCGTCTCCGTTATGTATTGCTAGCGCAACGCGACCAGTACCTACCGTTAAAAGTTATCAAAGAGAATTTAGACGCCCTTGACCGTGGATTGCAGCCAGCGCCACAAGGTGGGGTTCACTCACCACGTCCCACACTTGGGCTAGCAACAATTGATGGAGAATTTGCACCAGCTGCATTCGGTGAACAATCCGAGATGCGCCTATCTCGAGAGGAGCTCTTAAAAGCCTCTTCACTCGATGACAGCCAACTTGTAGAGCTTGAATCCTTCGGACTAATTCAGATTCGCGGTCGCCACTATGACGGAGATGCGTTAGCTGTTGCCAAAGCAGTTGCCGAGATGGCGGGCTTCGGAATAGAACCACGTCATTTGCGTTCATTTAAATCTGCAGCAGATCGTGAGATCGGTTTGATCGAGCAGGTCATAACACCTTTCACTCGTCAGAAGAGTACGGAAGCTAAAGCTCGTGCCGAGGAAGTCCAGAAGGAGATTGCATCTCTCTCAGTTCGCCTTCATGCAGCTTTAGTTCGTGGTGGATTGAACCGTCCCCGCTAATAATGTTGATCCCCGTTGAGGTAGTCGGTGTTCGCATTGAGATGCCTTCTAACCAACCGATAGTGCTTCTGAAAGAGATTGAGGGAACTCGCTTTCTTCCTATCTGGGTGGGAGCAGTTGAGGCAACTGCGATTGCCTTTGCCCAACAAGGTCTAACCGCCAGTCGTCCTCTTACACATGATTTGATTAGGGATCTGCTAGATCATGTAGACATAACTTTGACTTCTGTCCACGTCACTTCTATAACCGATGGCGTCTTCTTTGCGGAGCTAAATCTGCGCAACGCACAAGGTGCTTTAGCGCCTCTCTCTGTTCGACCCTCCGATGCGATCGCCGTGGCCCTTCGAACAAAGAGCAATATTTTGGTCGATAACGACCTTCTAGATCAGGTCGGCATCGACATTCCCGAGCAGATTGCTACCGAAGTCTCGGCTGCGGGGGACCAGGAGCTTGAGGCGTTCCGTGAATTCCTCGACCAGATAAACCCGGAAGATTTCGCAGGGTAGGGAAGAGTCTCAACCTCAAGTAGAGGTTTTGTTCGTGTCGGTCTCGGTTTTCTAGGGTCTCCTCGCGTAACCTTTACTCAACCCCACTACGTGAAAGCGAGCCCCCTCTCGTGACAGATCAAGAATTTGAAATCGGATACCGCGGCGCTACTGCATGCTCAGCGGCAGGAATTTCTTATCGTCAGCTCGATTACTGGGCGCGTACTGGTCTTGTAGAACCATCAATTAGAACTGCTACTGGTTCTGGAAGTGCGCGCCTTTATGGTTTCCGCGACATTCTAGTTTTGAAAATTGTGAAGCGATTACTTGATGCGGGAGTATCACTGCAAAATATTCGCACTGCTGTTGATCACTTGCGTAATCGCGGCGTAACAGAGCTCGAGAGAATTACCTTAATGAGCGATGGTGCATCGATTTACGAGTGTGCAAGCCCTGATGAGATCATCGATTTATTGGCTG
>Ga0114958_10002926_pt1 | contig 12469 bp, 9 predicted proteins | sample C_130208_EF_Meta_FD_89577 | JGI IMG/M metagenome (GOLD analysis project Ga0114958, IMG submission 89577) | Freshwater microbial communities from Lake Croche, Canada to study carbon cycling - C_130208_EF_MetaG | ecosystem: Environmental > Aquatic > Freshwater > Lake | place: Lake Croche, Canada... | reverse complement strand
GACGGTCTTGCCGGGCGACTCTTCATGGCCTGCAAATAAGGAGCCAATCATCACCATGGACGCGCCAAAGCGGATGCTCTTGGCGATGTCGCCATGGTTGCGAATGCCGCCATCGGCAATGATAGGTTTAGTGGCCACGCGGGCACACCATTTGAGGGCTGAAAGTTGCCAGCCCCCTGTACCAAAACCAGTTTTGAGTTTGGTGATGCAGACTTTACCAGGGCCCACGCCGACTTTGGTCGCATCGGCGCCCCAGTTTTCCAAGTCAATCACGGCTTCAGGCGTCGCCACGTTGCCTGCGATCACAAAGCTCGTGGGCAATTTGCCCTTGATGTAGGCAATCATGTCGCGCACGCTGTCGGCATGCCCGTGCGCGATGTCGATGGTGATGAACTCGGGCGTCAGGTTTTCAGCTGCGAGTTGATCGACCGCGGCGCGGTCAGGGGCTTTGACACCCAAGGAGATGGAGGCGTAAACATCTTTGCCATGCATGTCGCGTACAAATTGGACATTGTCCAAATCGAAGCGGTGCATCACATAAAAGTAATTGTTTTTCGCCATCCACAAACAGATCTTCTCATCGACGACCGTTTTCATGTTGGCCGGCACTACAGGCAAGCGGAATTTGTGGCCACCGAGTTCGACGCTGGCATCGCATTCTGAACGGCTTTCCACACGGCACTTGCGGGGAAGTAACAAGATATTGTCGTAATCAAAAATTTCCATGAAAAACCAAGCTCCAAAAAGGATCGTTAACTGAACGAATGAGCGCTTGGCTTGGCCGGTTTTTTGGCGAAAAAAAACCGGGCGCAAGAATCTTGGGCCCGGTGTCTGATTCTACCCGCATTACCTGACAGGTTTTGTGGCCCAAATGAAAGTGAGTGATCCCAAGGCCGACAACAAGGCCAAAACGGTAAAGCCCAGTTGGTAATTGCCTGTCAAGTCGGCCATCACGCCGGCGATCATGGGGCCGCCAATTTGACCCAAAGCAATGATCGCCGCAGACAAGCCCAAAATCATGCCAATGGCATTGCGCCCAAAATAATCCGCCCGAATCGCCTGCATGAAAGGGCCGCGCAGGCCCCATGCGATCCCATGAAGCACGGCAAACCCCATCAACATGGGCATGCTGATGGCGAAAGTCAAACACACCAGGCCCAAAGCGTGCGCCAGCATGCACAAAGCAGCGACTTTCCTCTTTTCAAACCGGTCGCCCAAGGCGGCGCCGATCAAGACCCCGCCCACTTGGAAGCAGGTCATCACCAGTATCACCCAGCTTGCGGTAGAAACCGAATAGCCGAGGCCTTCTTTCATGTGCGTAATCGCATGCACATTGACGGCCGAAACCACCAGCAAAGCCAGGCCGTGACCGATGGCCAACAGCCAAAAAGCCCGCGTGCGCAAAGCCTGTTTGACGGTGAATTCGATGGGAGGTTCGACGACAGCTTGGCCCGTCTGCGCATGTGATTGGTGGCGTGCGGGGTCCAAGCCGTCCACATGTTCGCCATGGTCTTCCGGGCGACGCCGAATCATTTTGGCCAGAGGCAGCCCAACACACAGCACGAAGATGCCCGTACCAATGGATGTATTCCGCCAGCCCCAGTACTCCATCGACCAGGCCATGGACGGAACGGCCAAACCGCCCATGGCCAGGCCCAAGCTCATCAAAGACAAGGCTCTGGCACGGAATTTCTCAAACCAATGCACAAGCGCAACAGACAAGGGGAAATAGCCGCCCAAACTGGCGCCAATGGCCATCAAAATGGCGCTCAGATAGAAAATACCTACGGTCTGCACCTGACTGAGCATCAACAGACCCGCACTGAACATGACCATGCCCCAGCGGACCATCAATTGAGGGCCAATACGGTCCATCACCCAACCCAGCAAGGGGCCAATGATGGCCGACTCCACTGATTGCAAAGCTGCCGCGCCGGAAAGGGTGGTTTTGCTCCAGCCCATCTCTTCAGACAGGATGGCAATGTACAAGCCCATGGCCTGCGTCAGAAAGGCGGCCAGCAAAAACTGTATCCCGAAAGCGGCGCCCACCATGCGCCAACCGTAAAACAGTTTCATGCGGGTTCAGACCTGGAAGAGCAGTGAAAAAGGCAAAATAGGACCCAAAAAAGGGGGGCGTTGAGACGCCTTAATTGATAAATTGAATTTGATCTTGACACAAGTCGCTGGTGATTCGTGTCGCTGAGTCGACCCTTGGCGATGTTTCTACAATCACCCCATGCCCTCAGAATTCACAACGAACGTTTTTTCAACGCCCCAAGCCATGCAGCCCCCTCTGCTGAGTAATCTGAACGAGGAGCAGTTGCGCGCGGTGACTTTGCCCGCGGAGTCGGCGCTCATTCTGGCCGGTGCTGGCTCTGGTAAGACCAAGGTGCTGACCACGCGCATTGCATGGTTGTTGCAAACCTCGCAAGTCTCGCCGGGTGGTATTTTGGCCGTGACCTTCACCAACAAGGCTGCCAAAGAAATGAAGCTGCGGCTGCAGGCCATGTTGCCCGTGAACGTGAATGCGATGTGGATAGGCACCTTCCACGGCCTCTGCAACCGGTTTTTGCGAGCGCATTACAAGCTGGCGAACTTGCCGCAGACCTTTCAAATTCTGGACACACAAGACCAGTTGTCGGCCGTCAAGCGATTGTGTAAACAGTTCAATGTCGATGAAGAGCGTTTCCCGCCCAAACAGGTGCAATACTTTATTTCGGGGTGCAAAGAAGAGGGAAATCGCCCTCAGGATGTGGTGGTACGCGACGATGAAACCCGCAAAAAAGTCGAGTTGTATGCGCTCTACGAAGAGCAATGCCAACGCGAGGGTGTGGTGGATTTTGGTGAGTTGATGCTGCGTTCGCATGAGCTTTTGCGTGACAACGAACCCGTTCGTTCGCATTACCGGGCGCGCTTCAAGCATGTGCTGATCGATGAGTTTCAAGACACCAACAAACTGCAATACGCCTGGATCAAGATGGTCACGGGCATGCCTTCAGAGGGCGGTGCGGCGGTGTTGGCGGTGGGCGACGACGACCAAAGTATTTACGCATTCCGTGGCGCCCGTGTAGGCAATATGGCAGATTTTGTACGCGAGTTCGGGGTTCGCCATCAGATCAAGCTGGAGCAGAACTACCGCAGCTACAGCCATATTTTGGATTCAGCCAATGCGTTGATCAGCCACAATAAAAATCGCTTGGGCAAAAACCTGCGAACGACCCAAGGTGCAGGCGAGCCGGTCCGAATGTACGAATCCACCAGCGATTTTGCTGAGGCGCAATGGTTGGTCGATGAAATGCGGCAACTCGTCAAGGGTGATGGGTACAGCCGCAAAGAAATTGCTGTCCTGTACCGCAGCAACGCACAAAGCAGGGTCATGGAGACCGCCTTGTTCAATGCCGCTGTGCCTTACCGTGTCTACGGTGGATTGCGGTTTTTTGAACGTGCCGAAATCAAGCACGCCTTGGCGTATTTGCGCTTGATTGAAAACCCCAACGATGACACCAGTTTTTTGCGGGTAGTGAATTTTCCGCCGCGCGGTATGGGTGCCCGAACCATCGAGCAGTTGCAGGACATTGCCCGCACCTCGGGTTGTTCGCTGCACGACGCCGTCAGCGCCGCCACGGGCAAGGCCGGCGCCAACCTGGGCGGCTTTGTCGCCATGCTGGATGTGATGCGCGAGCAGATTACCGGCATGACTTTGCGCGAAATCATTGAGTTGCTGCTGGACAAAACCGGCCTGGTGGCGCACTACCGTGCTGACAAAGACGGCGCCGACCGGGTTGAAAACTTGGAAGAACTGGTCAACGCTGCAGAGAGTTTTGTCACCCAAGAAGGTTTTGGTCGCGATGCAGTGGCGATGACCGACAAGTCGGGCATGGAGGGTGCAGGCTTGAGCCAAAGCCCCGTCAGCCAAGGCTTGAGTGCAGAGCCTGAGGCATTGGAGATCGAGCCTGCACCGGGCTTTGAAGACACTGGCGAAGTCATGTCACCCTTGGCGGCTTTTTTGACCCATGCTGCACTGGAGGCTGGAGACAACCAGGCGCAGGCGGGAGAAGATGCTGTGCAACTGATGACGGTGCACGCCAGCAAAGGCCTGGAGTTTGATGCCGTGTTCATCACGGGTCTCGAAGAAGGTTTGTTTCCACACGAAAACGCGATGAACGATTACGACGGCCTCGAAGAAGAGCGCCGGCTGATGTATGTGGCCATCACGCGCGCGCGTAAACGCTTGTACATCAGCCACTCGCAAACCCGCATGCTGCACGGTCAGACCCGTTACAACGTCAAGAGCCGGTTTCTGGACGAATTGCCTGAGGAATGTCTGAAATGGATAACCCCCAAGAATGGTGCTTTCTCAAGCGGATTGGGTGGCGGCTGGACCAGTCCCGCGCAAAGCAAACCCGCTTGGGGCCACAGCAGTCTGAGCAATGAGACCTTCAAAAGTCCGCCGGTACCCGTGCAAAAGTCAGAGCCTGAACACGGTATCAAGTCAGGCATGAATGTCTTTCACAACAAGTTTGGTGAAGGCAAAGTGCAAGCGGTTGAGGGCCAAGGCGCCGACGCGCGGGCGCAGGTTAATTTTCCTCGGCATGGGGTCAAGTGGCTCGCCTTGTCGGTTGCCAAACTCACACCCGTTTGATGCGGGTTCCTGTTATTTTTTAATGAAGAAAGAACACCATGAAAATTGGAAAAGACACGGTTGTGACCATGACCTACAAGGTGGTCAACGCACAAGGCAAGACACTCGATCAATCCGAAGAACCCACCGCCTATTTGCATGGTGGTTATGACAATACCTTGCCTAAAATAGAAGCGGCATTGGACGGACAAGAGGTGGGCTATAACGCCACCTTGAGCTTGTCAGCGGCCGATGCTTTTGGGGAGCGTGACGAGGGCTTGTTGAAAACCATTCCTAAATCTGAATTCCCACCCGGTGTGAAGGTGGGAGGGCAACTCAGAGGGCGTGCCGATGATGGCAGCGAGCATGTTTTCAATGTGGTCAAAATCAAAGGCGATAAAGTTTTGCTGGATGGCAATCATCCTTGGGCGGGTCAGGCCTTGAGTTTTGCTTTGAAAGTGGTGGAGGTGCGTGCGGCTTCAGCCGACGAAGTCACCCATCGCCATGCGCATGGTGCACACGGCCACCACCATTGATCAGGGCAGGGGCTTTTCGGTCGCGGGGACCATCTCGCCAAAGCAATCCCTCACAGTGAAGTACACCGAGGTGAAAAACATGGCGGCCATCAAAAGTGCGATTGGCATCATGATGGTTTCTGCCAGGCTGGGATCTCCGACCAAGCTGACGACGATCAGCATCGCTGCGCCTGCAACCAAAAACACAGCCAACCAAGCCAAGGTGTACACCGTGAAGGCACCAAAATTGCGCCAACTGGCCACCAGGCTGAAGAACAAGCTTTTGACGGGCGGCACACCATGCCAATGCAACAGGGCGGGGGCATGCCAGAACATCATGGACAGTGGAAGGTACAGCCCCATGGCGACCCACAGGGCATTTTGAAAGGCGGGGTTGTTTACTTTTTCGCTGTCGATGGGCGCGCCCATCAAGTACACCCCCGCAAACAAGCCGCCATCGACCAGTACGGACAGGCCCATGACGCCGACAAAACCTACCGCGTACAGCAAGCCCAGAATCAACATGTCTTTAAGCTTCGCTTGCCCACTGCGAAAGGCCACCAGCAAGATGCCGGGCATGGGGAACTTACCTTGTTCGGCCACTGAGGTGGCCGCCATCAGGCCCAAGGTCATGGCGGGTAACAAGACCAGTGCAATGACATTGCCAATCATCGGAATCATGGAGACGAGTGAAACCCAGGCCATGAATAAAAAGAACAGCCCCGACATGGCCAAGGGTTGTTTCCAGAAAGTGCGAATACCCTGGCGCACCCAAACGAAGCCCATGCGGGCAGGGACAATGGTCAGTTTCATTCGGGACAGTTCAAAGTGGTTTCAAAGGAAAACAGGGTGTGCCATGCGCTCACGCACAATACGCTCAAAATGGCTGGGATCATGCGGCATGAGCATGGAAGCTTCGCGTGGCAAATGAAAATCCCATAAACGCGAAATCCAAAAGCGCAAAGCACCCGCCCGCATCATGGCGGGCAGCATTTGGCGCTCGGCACTGCTCAGTGGCCTCACTTGTTGGTAAGCGTCGATCATAGCCTTGGCCCGTTCAGCTTCGTGTCGGCCTGAGCTCAAGTCGATGCACCAATCGTTCAGGCACACCGCCAAGTCAAACAACCAGGTGTCTACACCAGCAAAGTAAAAATCAAAAAAACCGGTTAAGTCTTCCCCGTTGAACATCACGTTGTCTCGGAAGAGGTCTGCGTGAACCGGGCCGCGGGGCAGGGCGGCATAGGCACTGCTGGCCGCCGTGTGGTTTTGAAAGGCCAGTTCGCTGCGAATCAGCGCGGCTTGGTCGAGGGTCAAATAGGGCAGCACGACCGGGACGGTTTCATTCCACCAAGGCAATCCGCGCAAATTCGGTTGGCTGCGGTTGTAGTCGGCACCGGCCAGGTGCATGCGCGCCAACATGCCGCCTACCCCAGCGCAATGGACGTTCATCGGCGCCAGTTGGCTTTTACCCTCGAGTTTATTGACGACTGCCGCAGGCTTGCCGTTGAGGCTGTGCAAAATGTCACCGTTTCGGTTCGGGGCTGGATCTGGCACCGGAATGCCACGTTCGGCCAGATGCTTCATGAAATGCAGATAAAAAGGCAATTGTTTAAAGTTGAGGCGCTCAAACAATGTGAGCACGTACTCTCCTTTGTCGGTCGTGGCAAAGTAATTGGTGTTTTCTATGCCGCCTTGAATACCGCGCAAACCGGTCAGCGTCCCCAGGTTCAGGGTCTGCATCAGTTCGGCTGCCTGCGGCTCGGAAACTTCGGTGAATACCGCCATGATTGCAATCAAATAGATCCGGTCATCGCCGGGTGTTTATCAAAGCACAGATTGTAGGGTGGCAAGCCAAAGGCCCATGGTGGGTGCAAGACGATGTCCTTTCAAGCCTGGACCGTCCGCACTTTTGGCGCCCGGTGTGCACCCCGTGCACAATCGGGGGATGAGCGAAAACACTTCTCCTAAAAAGACCCTTTTGCTGGTTGACGGCTCCAGCTATTTGTACCGCGCCTTCCATGCCATGCCCGATTTGAGGGCCGTGCCGGGCGATCCGACCAGCCCGGCCACGGGCGCCATTCGCGGCATGATCAACATGATGGAGCGCTTGCGCAAGGATTTTCCGTCGGACTTTGCGGCTTGCGTCTTCGATGCCAAGGGGCCGACTTTTCGCGACGCGCTCTACCCCGAATACAAACAAAATCGCAGTCCGATGCCGGACGATCTGCGCACCCAAATCGAGCCGATACACGACTTGGTTCGCCGCATGGGTTGGACGGTATTGGACGTACCGGGGGTCGAGGCCGATGACGTGATTGCCACCTTGGCCCATGTCGCCGCGCAACAAGGCGTGCAAGTCACGGTCTCCAGTGGCGACAAAGACCTGAGCCAGTTGGTCAACGAGCACATCACCATCATTGACACCATGAATGGCAAAAAACGCGATGTGGCCGGGGTGACAGCAGAGTTTGGCGTACCGCCTTCACTGATGATTGACTTTCAGACTCTGGTCGGTGACACGGTTGACAACGTGCCGGGCGTCGAAAAAGTGGGACCCAAAACAGCGGCCAAGTGGCTGCTTGAGTACGGGTCACTCGATGCCTTGGTCCTGCGTGCCGACGAGATCAAAGGCGTGGCGGGCGAGAACCTGCGCAAAGCGGTGGATTGGCTTCCCAAAGGCCGGGCCTTGGTCACCATGAAGACCGATTGCGACTTGAGCGCTTGGGTACCGCAGTTGCCTGCACTGGCAGATTTACATTTCCACCAACCTGACGAAGCCAGTTTGCTGGCGTTTTACGAACAATACGGTTTTAAAGGATTGGTTCGCGCCAGGTGGCATGGTGGTGTTGATGCTTCAACTGCACCTTCTGGGCCAGTGGGCGTCAGCGGCAAAGCCGCCGCACCCCGGGACGATTTGTTTGCGGATGCCCCGGTGGTCAGCGCCGTCATGGGCGAAAAGCACTACGACACGGTCACCACTTGGGACCAATTTGAGGCCTGGCTGGTCCGCCTTCATGGGGCAGAACTGGTGGCACTGGACACCGAAACCACCTCGCTGGATGCCATGAAAGCTGATTTGGTCGGTATCAGTTTGAGCGACAAACCCGGAGAAGGTGCCTACATTCCTTTGGCCCATTCAGGTCCCGACGCGCCTGAGCAGTTGCCTAAAGCGCAAGTGTTAGGCCGCCTTAAGTCCTGGCTGGAAGATGCCAGTCGCCCCAAAGTGGGACAGAACGTCAAATACGATCGCCATGTGCTGGCCAACCAAGGCATCGAGGTGCGCGGTTATCAGCACGACACGATGCTGCAAAGCTATGTGCTGGAAGTGCACAAGCCGCATGGCCTGAGCAGTTTGGCGCTGCGCCACTTGGGCCGTTCGGGTTTGACCTATGAAGATCTCTGCGGCAAAGGCGCGCACCAAATTCCCTTCACTCAGGTGGATGTGGCGCGCGCTGCCGAATACGCCTGCGAAGACGCAGACCAAACGCTGGACGTGCACATGGCCTTGTGGCCTCGGCTTGCGCAAGACCCCAAACTGCGTGAGGTTTACGAGTTGGAGATTGCCACCAGCGAAGCTTTGTACCGGATTGAGCGCAATGGGGTGTTGATTGACGCGCCCACTTTGGCCGCACAAAGCGCCACCTTGGGCCAGCGCATTGTGCAACTTGAAACCGAGTCTTATGCCATTGCCGGGCAGCCCTTCAACCTGTCCAGTCCCAAACAACTGGGTGAAATTTTCTTTGACAAGTTGGGCCTGCCCGTCATCAAAAAAACCGCCACCGGTGCGCGCAGCACAGACGAAGAAGTGCTCGAAAAATTGGCCGAAGACTACCCCCTGCCAGCCCGTATTCTCGAGCACCGAGGCCTCTCCAAGCTCAAAGGCACCTACACCGACAAGCTGGCTCAGATGGCGCTTGCCCGCACAGGCCGCGTACACACCCATTACGCACAAGCTGTCGCGGTGACGGGTCGCTTGTCCAGCAACGATCCCAACTTGCAGAACATCCCTGTCCGCACCCCAGAAGGCCGCAAAGTGCGTGAAGCTTTCGTGGCACCAACAGGTTATGTGATTGCCAGCGCCGATTACAGCCAGATTGAGCTGCGCATCATGGCCCATTTGAGCCATGATGAAGCCCTGCTCAAGGCCTTTCATGAAGGGTTGGACGTGCACAAGGCCACCGCATCCGAAGTCTTTGGTGTGGCGTTGGAACAAGTCTCTAGCGAGCAACGGCGTTACGCCAAAACCATCAACTTCGGTTTGATTTACGGCATGAGTGCCTTCGGTTTGGCCAAATCGCTGGGCATCGACAACACGGCCGCTAAAAACTACATCACCCGCTATTTTGAGCGTTTCTCAGGGGTCAAACGTTACATGGACGAGACCCGTCAGCAAGCTAAAACGCAGGGCTATGTAGAGACCGTGCTGGGTCGGCGTTTGTATTTGCCTGAAATCAATTCGCCCAACGGCCCGCGTCGTGCGGGCGCTGAGCGCGCCGCCATCAACGCACCTATGCAAGGCACTGCAGCCGACTTGATCAAGTTGAGCATGGTGGCAGTGCAAAAAGCGCTGGATGATCAGCAGCGCAAAACGATGGTCATCATGCAAGTGCATGACGAACTTGTGTTTGAGGTGCCCGAAGCGGAGGTGGACTGGGTGAAGTCAGAAATCCCACGCCTGATGGCGGGTGTGGCGGCGCTGAAAGTCCCCTTGTTGGCCGAGGTGGGGATGGGTCCGAACTGGGACCAAGCGCATTAAGCAGATGCTGACGAAAAGATTTTAACCAAGACAGAGGCGACCTCGCCCAGCAGCTGAGCGTAAATTGGAATCTGTTAAAAAATTTCAGTAAGGCACAACCTGCCAAGCTGTTGGGCAATGGGTCACGTTCGGGTAATACTGCTGGTAGGCAGGACAGAAGTAGCTGACACGCGACGGGTCGGTGATTACCTGTTGTTGAGGAACTATGATTTGGGGTTGCTGAATGACCACGGGAGCAGGGGGCAGCGTGGAGTAGATCGCGCCACCGACAATGGCCGCTCCCAAAAGAGGCGCCACCCAGCCTCCGCCGTACCCGCGATGGCCATGGCCACCTCCCCAGCCGTGGCCACCATGAAAACCACCGCGGACCGCGATGCTGTGGTTGGCATAGGCGCTTTGTACACCCATGCCGAGGGGGTCGGCTTGGGCCACACCGAAAGCCATTGAAAGAGTGCTGATCAGCGTCAGCGCAAACCATTTTGTATAAATTTGTTTCATGATGTCGACCTTTCTGGGATTCAGGTTCCTGATGTCTTGAGCGTTCAAGTCTCTTTATAACGGGCCAACTTGGTTTGAGGATGACATCCCTCTTGTTATCTGTAAGGAGGCGTAAAAGCATTTTGAAGCAAAAATGCATTTTTTGGGGACATTTGAAAAGATAATGCTCCCTCAACTAACGCACAACACTTTCAGGAGACAGTGATGGATTTCTTGCGCTCAGATACCCCAGCTTTGTTGAACGTTTCTGAAACCTTTATAAAGGCTTATCAAGGCCCCTCCCGTCGTTTGGCACTTCAAACCGCATTGGGCATCGGTTATGCCGCCTCAGCTATGCCCTTGATGGCCCAAACAGCCATCAAAACAAGTGGGCAAGGATTGGTTTCCGGGGAGGTGACCATCGATGTCAATGGGTTCAAAATGCCGGCCTACCGATCGACCCCCCAAGGCGCAGGACCTTGGCCTGTGGTGTTGGTTATTTCCGAGATTTTTGGGGTTCATGAATACATTGCCGACGTGACCCGCCGCTTGGCCCATTTGGGCTACATGGCCATTGCCCCGGAATTGTTTGTGCGACAAGGGGACCCCTCTTCGTATGGCGAAGTGGCCAAATTGCAGGCCGAAGTGATTACTAAAGTACCCGATTTTCAAGTCATGACCGACCTGGACGCCACCGTGGCCTGGGCAAGCAAAAATGGTGGCAACACCACCCAACTCGCCATCACCGGATTTTGCTGGGGCGGTCGCATTACTTGGCTGTATGCGGCGCACCAACCTCTGGTGAAAGCCGGCGTGGCTTGGTACGGTCGCTTGGTCGGTCAAAATACCCCTGTCACCCCAAGCCATCCCATCGATAAAACGGCTCAATTGTCTGCCCCAGTTTTGGGTTTGTATGGCGGCGCAGACACCGGCATTGGTCAAGATACTGTCGATAAAATGAAGTTGGCTCTGGCCTCAGGCTCCGCTGCGGCCAAAGCCTCTTCCTTTGTCGTGTATCCTGAGGCGCCGCATGCATTTCATGCGGACTACCGTCCCACTTTTCGCCAGGTGCCTGCTGAGGACGGATGGCGGCGCTTGCAGGACTGGCTCAAGCAATATCTTTAAATTGCTCTCCTCAAAGGCGACAGCTCCCCCATGATTTTTTTGGCCATTTTGTTAGGCACCTTGACCGCAGGTATTGGCAGTGTCTGGGTCGCCGCTTGGCTGAGCTTTGGAGTCATGAGTCGCTACACCCAGCATATGCTGAGTTTGGCTGCCGGTGCCTTGTTGGCAACCTCGTTCATGCATTTGCTGCCAGAAGCTTTTGAAAGCACGGTTGTGCCGCGCGATTTGTTTTTAACCCTGCTCATCGGGCTGGTTTTTTTCTTTTTACTCGACAAAGCTGAGCTCTGGCATCACGGGCATGAACACGGCGCAAGCCTGGAACAGACCCGCCACGCCCATGAACACCACCATCATTCGCATGATGAAGGTAGTTCGGGTGGCTGGGCCGTTTTGGCGGGAGACAGCGTGCATTGTTTTGGGGACGGTATTTTGATTGCCTCGGCCTTCATGGCCGATCTGCGTTTGGGGGCCATTGCTGCTTTGGCGGTGATGGCCCACGAAGTGCCCCACCACATGGGCGACTTGGCGGTCTTGCGCCAGGCTCAGGGCCCCAAGCAGGCGGCGGTTTTAAAGGTCTCTTTGGCGGGTGCGGTCACCGCCTTGGGAGGGGCAGTGGGTTTTGTCTTGGTGGAGTCACTTCGGGTGACCTTGCCGTATTTCCTGGTCATCGCCAGCAGCAGCTTCATCTATGTGGCCTTGGCCGATTTGATTCCGCAATTGCAAAAGCGCTTGTCATTGCGCGAGACGGCGGCTCAAATCACCTGGCTGGCCATCGGCATCAGTTCAGTGACTTTGGTGAGTTTGCTGACCCATTGAGGAAAGCTCAACCTTGAGCGCAAGGCAGGCCGTGGGTGTTGCACCATTCACTCCAGCTGCCCGCATACAAAGCGGTTGGACCCAAGCCTGCAATTTCCATGGCTAACACATTGGGAATGGCGCTCACACCGCTGCCGCAGTGGTGTACCACTGTGGACG
>Ga0114958_10002925_pt1 | contig 12471 bp, 10 predicted proteins | sample C_130208_EF_Meta_FD_89577 | JGI IMG/M metagenome (GOLD analysis project Ga0114958, IMG submission 89577) | Freshwater microbial communities from Lake Croche, Canada to study carbon cycling - C_130208_EF_MetaG | ecosystem: Environmental > Aquatic > Freshwater > Lake | place: Lake Croche, Canada... | reverse complement strand
GGCTGTTTGGCTGCGGAGTAATGGATTATTAGCAGGGATACTCTTAATGAGAGTCAACAGCTGCGTACGCATGTTTTGATCCATAGTGCTATGCAGAAATACTTGATCCAATACATTAATCAAGTCTGAGGGATTAGCTGCTAAGGTATTTAATTGACTTACGTTTATAGACGTCCCCGTAGAACCAGTAATATTTATCTTAGAAAAAACCAGGCTATTGATAAAGTTCTCGCGTGCTATGGCCGCAGTAGAGGTGTTAATGCCAAATTCAGGCCCGTCAACTTCGGTGCCTAGTAGCATATAACTATGCGGATAATAGTTAAACACTGTGGGTGAGTTAAATAGATTTTGGCCCATAGCGCTAGTCAACTGATTTAATATACCGTCGCTTTGACCATTAGAGGTTCTTAAAATATTTAAAATAAATTGTACTGGTTCACGAAGCCGCCCGTAATTTACATCGGTTTTTAGTGCGCCCCTAGCTTCATCATCTAATAAAATGGCGGCAATCACCGCTTGCATGTCGCCACGTTGACCGGTACCAAAGCCATTGCTTTTACCGGTATTAAAAGCCGTAGACACTCTATTAATATAGGCTGGACTGGGATTGCTAGTGACTAAATGTTGAATTAATTGCTTGCCAATAAAAGGCCCTACATTAGGGTGGTTAAACAGATTGTCCAATGCCGCATTAAGATCAACCAAGCCATCTTGCTTCGCCGGCAACGTAACAGCGGTAGCATTTGGGCTTAAGCTCAGCAGTATTTTTGAGCCTTTATCATGATGCGCATCTAAGCTTTTGCTATCACGAAATAAAACCATAGGGTCAGCAAAGTTTACGCTATTTGGAAATTTACTGGCTGAACTGCTGGCTGGATTAGCATAAGTCCAACCAGTAAATACATGAGCGTAGCCTTCAACAGTGTCCTGGTTATAAGTAGGGATGGGTTGATTTTGATGATCTAACATCAGTGTACCATCTGGATTTAACCAATTAACACCAATGGTAAAAAGCTGCATAACCTCTCTGGCATAATTCTCATTAGGGTTAATAGTGCCCGCCGTATTAGGCTTATCATTGTTGACCATATCAAGATAACGCCCCATTGCTGGGTTAAGCGTTATATCTTGCAAAAGATTGCGATAATTACCAAAAGCATCATTAAGTAAGATATTCAGGTAAGGCACCATATAACTAGGTTGCGTTATCTTAACGCCAGAAACGACAAGGATCTGATGTAAAGCAAAAGCAACTCGTTGACGTAACTGATCTGCGCCTGTTAAAGCATTATTAAAGAAAATAACTTGATTAGGATACTGGGTATAGTTATCACGATAACAACTGGCAGGACTACCCTTAGGGCATAGTTGGTTTGAGTTTTGTGGTGCGGCAGTTATCAGCGGATATAAACGGGGAGGCGTATTGATTTGCTCAAGTAGGCAGCTTTCAAAACTGCCCAGTTGTTGACAGCTTTGTGTTGCTTGATAGCTTGGTCCCCAAGACGATTGTTCAAGAAAACGTTCTATATCAGCTGAGTTTAAGCTGGTGGCTTTTGCTAATGAAGAGGAGGTAAGCAGTAAAATGATTATTCCAAAAAAAGAAATGAAGCGAAATATTCTATCTAGCATTAGTTTACTCCAGTTAAATAACAACTTACACGCAGTCTTTGATCAAGAATGGGATGCTAGCTCTGAAAATATATGCTCTTATACAGCGATAATGCTAAAAAGTATAGCTGCTATGCGATTTATAGTGAATAAAAAAACATAAATTCACTAGAGTCGCTTAGTTTTAACATTGCGAACCTCTGTCTACAGCTAATGCAGACTTTTTTATGGCTACCTACTTAAGATCGGACAGGTAACGGTCTCGTAAATCGGGGTACGACTTTCAACCATCAATAGTCCTCATTGTCGGGCACGTCAAGAGTGTGCTACGACTTACGGACTTACCGCTTGTCGCATAGAGAGCGCATCACAGTTTATCGTTCCCACGCAGAGCGCTCATGGTTATACACAAGTATTCTATGTGCTTGGAGTAAAACAGCTTTAGCTGTTTTAAAATGCCAAGACGTGTAGGGTGGGCAAACAGCTTTAGCGTTTGCCCACCATTTGCCGATATAAACGGTGGCTGCGTAAGCTTTCCACCCTACATAACTGTCCACTTTATGCGACTATGAGATGTGTATAACGATGAGCGCAGAGCGTGGAACGATAGATCTAGGCTTTAAAAGACCCTAGCAAACAATAGCCAGCGAAATCTAGCAATTAAAAAGACTTAGCAAACAATAGCCAGCGAAATCTAGCGCTTAAAAAGCCCTAGTAAACAATAACCAGCGATATCTAAGGCATAATAGGTAGTAACAAGCGTTTAATAAGTCTGATTAAGCCTTTAACAAGCATGATTAAGTCCTTAATCGAGCAGATTAAGCATTAGGTTTTATTCTTTAAGGCTTTAGTTCGACTTTTTATGCGCTTTAGAGCCAAAAAAACGCTTAATTACTCCGATTAAGCCCTTGATCAATCAGAATAAGCCATTGAGCATTCCGATTAATCCCTTAATCAATCAGAATAAGCCATTGAGCATTTCGATTAAGCCCTTAATCAATCAGAATAAGCCATTGAGCATTCCGATTAAGCCCTTAATCATTCGGAATAAGTCATTGAGCATTTCGATTAATCCCTTAATCAATCAGAATAAGCCATTAAGCATTCCGATTAATCCCTTAATCACTCAGAATAAGTCATTAAGCATTCCGATTAAGCCTTTGCTACGCTGTATTAAGGTTAAGTTAACGTTGGTTTTGGGTTAGATGACCTAAAAAAACAAGTAGCCTCGATGAAGCAACGCGGAATCGAGGTTATCCATCGATGAACGGCCGTACGGCGGTTTAAAACTGTACGGAATATTCGTGTAGGGTGGATTCTCGCTAGCAATCCACCACATACGGAGCTATAAACTAACCCTCGCTTAGATGCTTCCTCGTGAGGTTTTTTTCGGTTGTTTTCAAGCTTACGAGTGTGCGGCGGATTGCTGTCGCGAATCCGCCCTCCGACTTACGGACTTTCATCGTTATACACAAGTATTCTGTGTGCTTGGAGTAAAACAGCTTCAGCTGTTTTAAAACGCCCACCCTTTGCCGATATAAACGGTGGGCATTGAGCGTTGCCCACACGGGTCATCCAAGGCGCTCATTAGACACACGGGACAGGTCGCGACCTGTCCCTACGGTGTTTCAGCGCAACAGTCGTTGGAAAAGGCTAGCGCTGCAAAAGTTGTGTATAACGATGAGCGCAAAGCGTGGAACGAGAAAGAAACTTGACCACTACACTATCTGGTGGGCACATTAAGTGATTTACAGTGACAGAGTATCAATAGCCCGCTGCAACGGCAGTGGCAAGCCAACTAGAAAGTGAGCCCAAGGAAAGTATCTGGTTTTGGGAAGCAGAGCCTAAGTAATATACAGTTCCATTGGCTGTGGCAACATACGACTGAGTGCTGGAATAATAGCGATAATAGTAAATTCCTTCGTTAGCAGACACTGACTGTGTTGGCGATATCGTATTGGCAGGGGAAATATACTGAGGAAAAATCGCTTCCAAATAAGCGAACACGCGGTCAGAATCGCTGGCGCTAATAGTAGCTTGATTTGATGAGGCAGCAATGGTTACTAAGTTGGCTATTTTTACTGAACAAGCCGTCGGAGTAGGCGACGCAAGCGGCAAGTCTGATATGGCCGTGCCTGAGAAAGGAATTGATGGGCAATTTAGTTGTGGAAACAGATTGCTGGCTATGGGTAAGGCTGCAATAGCATCAACAACCGACATGCCGTTGGCTATCACTTGACCAAATACGGTAAAACCACCGTTTTGATTATCCAAGTTTGTCGAGTTATCGGCTAAATTAAAAAACCATTGGCTAGTGGCGCTATTAGGATCGGTGCCTAGCTTAGCCATGGCGATAGTGCCGCGTAGATTGGAGCGGCTGGCGCTAAACTCATTGATTACCGGCGCATTAGTGGCAATAGAATTTATAGAGGTACCATTAATGACAAAGCCTCCACCTTGGATAATAAATCCGGGTACGCTACGGTGTATGAAGGATTGCTTATAGGCTCCACTATTAACATAGCTTAAAAAGTTGGCCACAGTTAAAGGTGCTGCTGTATTAAATAAACTAATATCGATAGACCCAAGCGAAGTTTGCAAGCGCACGATAGAGGCAGTGGGGTTCGGTGTTACACAACTATTGTATTGCAGTACTTGTGGATCAACACAGATAGGTGCTTGATATTGATTCATGATTTGCTGTGTGGCTTGAGCACTAGGCAGTATGCCTAGCTGTCCTAGCGCCACGATTAGGGCAAAAATGCATTTGCCAAATACAGCGAGGGGAGTCCGTTTTTTAATCATGATAGGGCTTAGTTAAAATGTCAGGTAAGTTTGCTTTTAAAAAGAATTATCGCACAAATAGATCGGTACCGAACCAACTAATCAGTTCACGTCTGTAGCGCTAGACATTTTGAGTTAAGGCAGGAATTAAGCTGACAATTTTCTGATAGCCTAATCGGCTTTTACTATCTGAAATACTCGATGCATCAATCATAGAAGCATCTGAGGTTAAAAAGCGCAGGGGCGCTATCATGAGACTTTGAAAGTATTATGAAAACAACACAAAAACAACTTTTTAATTTTGTAAGTCATTGTTTTTATTTTATGTGGGAGAGGCTTTAGCCTCGAATTCGAGGCTAAAGCCTCTCCCACATAAATACTTTCACAGTCTCTCATGCGTGTCCCTAATAGTTCAATCACCATAACGGATGCACTAGTTAGGAAAACGGTCAGATAAAGACCGGCTCTTCCAAAGCTACTCAACGTATTATTCATCATAATTTCTCACTATTGTTTATGTTTTTTGCAGAGTTGAACCGGTCATGTTCGCTATTAACGTACCACCCATTTCATTGTGCACATCCACCCACAAATGAGGTAGACCTAAATCAGCTAACCATGCAGGCCCATTATCTTCCTTAAGCATAGCTATTGTTGAAGCGCTACCTGCAACCACACAGAAATCACCTACTACACTGACTGCAGCCAGATGTCTTACTGGCCAACCTGTTTTGGGGTTTATAACATGTCCATAACGCACACCATCAATGACGATACAGCGCTCATAATCGCCACTACTCGCAAGCGCTCCTTCCTGCAATAAAATGGTCTGCATTAAGGCTTCTTTGTCACGAGGATGGCGGATGCCGACATGCCATGGCTCGCCATCGGCCCTAGGTCCTATAACTTTAATATCACCGCCTAAATTGATAATCCCATGTCGTACATCAGCTTCCCAGCACAATGCTGCAGCACGATCAACCGCATATTCCTTAACTACACCGCCTAAATCGAGCTCCATACCGGGTATTGGAAATTCAAGCACGGAATCAGTCCAGCGTAATTTATGCCAGCCAACTTTATCGAGCAAAGCGAGTATTTGAACCTGATCAGGCAATTGATCTGATTCAAATTGCCAGGCACGCCTTAAGATGCCCGAAGTAATATCAAATAAGCCATCACTTTGTTGATAACAGATTTGTGCATAATTCAATAATCCAGCCGTCTCTGCATTGACCTTAATAGAACCGCCTATGGCAGCGACTCGATTTATTTTCGATAGAAAACTGTCGCTGCGATAGCGGGAATAAACAGCTTCGAGTCGACGGACATCGGTAATAACGATGTTTGCAATCTTTTTAGCTTGCCCATGAGTCTCTGCAAAAAGTTGTATATCACAGGGCGACCCCATCGCCTTGAAGGCGAAGTGATAACAACTAAGGCGCTTTGCTTTCATGTTTTATCGTTCCCACGCTCTGCGTGGGAACGATAAGTGTGTCGATTAAAAACCATAACCCCATGTAGCAGAGAGCGCACCAGTACGAGGCAGTTGATAACCATTGACATCATCATGCACGGGTTGCAGCCATTCAAAGCTAAAGGTGTTACCTTGTAAGCGTCCGGTGGGTACAAAAGCATTAACACCAAAGCCGACATCCCAGTAACGACCGCCAGAGTTAGAGGTATAATCAATAGGCCCTAATGGGTTGTAATTGCTATTGAATTGGCCATTAATAGTGCCTTGTACGGTATAAACGCCTCGTATCGAAGTTGATAGCCAATTGAGCACGCTATAACTGCCCCATGCCGTGGACTGAAAGATATCGCCTAAAGCGTAGCCAGAGGCATTGCTATCTTGTAGGCGTTTAGTGCCATTAAGCTGAGCGCCCCATGAATATTTATTGATGTTTCCAGTGTAAGTGATACTGGGTTTGAAATCCCAAGTACCACTGCCTAGCTGCATACCGTAATGTTGGTAGCCTATATCTATACCGTGTGTATCCCTGAACTTGATATCAACGGCACCGGTAGGTGCGCTAAGCCCCAAGGTTCCATGGATTTTATGATTAGATTGATTAAGCAATTTGAACATGGCATACATGCCGGTATCACCAATGCCGCCGGTAGTATGCTCATGTAAGATATGATGATTGATAATTTGTTGCAGATCAAAATTGTCGGGAGTGGATGCCAGCGCTGAGCCGACGGCTCTTGAACTCATATTCATGTCTACGAATTGAGGCATTAACATCAGCGTCATCCAGTCTGTCGGAGCATACATGAGGTCAAGCATGATCATATTCATATTCATCATGGTTGCTGTGTCATAGCATCTTTTACCGCCACAAGCATTATTGGCAATGGCTTGATCGCTTACACTGTTAGAGCCTTGTAAGGTATTGCCGCCTTGAGTATCGCGCATATAGCGGACACCGACCATAGCATCACCCGACTTATCTAACAGGTGAGAAAACATGACACCAGCGGGACTACTATGGTGATTATGTCCGCTATGATCATCTTGGCTGTCTTTGCTATTATGATGGCTATGATCGTGCTCGGTATTGCTGCTATCATCCATGCCAAGAGAGCTAAGAGATAGATTATTGTTACCGGTTCTAATGCGATTAATCGCCGTGGACAGTGTAGAAAGATCAACTTTTAGCACGCCATTGACCATGTAAGAACTGTAATTCGCATAAGTACCTTCCCCACCGCCACCCAGCTTTAATGAACCTTGGTGAGTATAATATTCCGCGCTGGCTTCAACACTAATGCCTTTAACGAATTGCTTGCTTAGCGTTAAGCCTCCACTTAAGGTGCCAAAGCCTGAAAGGCGCTGGTCGCTAGAATAATAACTGGGAAGTTTACTGTAATTGAATGCTTGTCCATTTATTGCGCCGTTGGCGTTATAAGTAAAGGTTGGTGATTGTATGCTGACTAGGTAGGGCGTATAAAACGAAGCAGCAGACTGCGAGTAATAGCGTATTTTAGGCGTAATAGCCCAACCATTACCTATTGGTTGTACCCAATCGCTTTGGAAGGTGTGGGCATTAACGGCCCAGTCATCATGAGAAAAACTATAATCAAAATGCAGAGCTGCATCTAAGCCTTTAATGTTTTGGGCATAATGCAGATTTTCAGTCCATTGATTACGCAGATTAGGGCGCTCTTCAAGCAAGCCTATCGTTTGTCCCCTTAAAATATCCCCAGTTTGACCGGGTGCGATGTAAGCCAATTCCACGGCCTTATAAGGATTGGCCATGTAGCCAGAGCTATGGGCATAACTAACACTGCCGGTAATTAAAGCGTTTTCGTTTAATACCTGAGCTAGGCTTAGAGTAGGGCGCCAATCTTGCCGATTTCCTGTTAACAGGGTATTGCCTCCTCCCTTAGCTAATTGGTAATCGTGTGTTGTGCTATTAAAGGCATTAAAACCAGAAGACGTTTCCCATATATAAGGTGTTGCATCATGATCAAGAATGGCGCTAGTGTCGCTATTGGTGTAACTCAAGCCTAGATTCAAAGTCGTTAGCTTCTGATTAAAATTCCAACGTCCCGACATATTGCCGAAGCGGGAATGATAGTCGTTTTCCTCAGAAATACCGCCAGCGGCATCTAATTCAGCCTCATCCCACTCATAACCCACTTTAAAATTAGCTTGATTGCGAACTTCAGGTGAGGCCGATGAGATGGTCTGCACTAAGGAGTTATTTTGTGCGCCTGCTTTGTTTACTGGTATCATTTGCTTATTAAAATACACCTGACTGCTTTGTAAAAAGGGTGTGGCGCCACCAACGACTCTACCTAAACCATTGCCACCATTACCGCCAAAAGCTAAGGGTGCTGTCGCAATAGGTGTCGCTCCGCTCCAGGTGTCTTGATCGTAGCTAAAAGCAAATTTAACACGGTCTGTTAGTTTAATGTTGGTACTGCCCGCTAAACTATTGGCCGTAATAGGGCTGAATCTGCTTTTAATACCAGAAAGATTACGCGTTCCTTCTTCATAAAAACCATAAAGTAGACTGACTTCATCCTCTGCACCCTGAGCGGACATAGGCATTAAACCGGGTAATGACAGCGCAGCCAGCGTGAGGGCTTGCAAGGATAGACTAAGTGCCGATATAGTAGGTTTTGATTTAGTGTCGCTGTTTAATGGGGCAGGGCTCAAGGACTTGTTATGTCTTTTAAGTAAGGATTGATCCATTTTTTTGAAAACGCGATTTATAGATGTGTGTTTAGTTACAACCACAACCACCACCTCCAGCCGAACTCATGCCGGCAGTCGCTTCACGACTGTTGTAGATATGGGCTTGATAAGCATTTCGTACAGGAAAGGGGTCAGGCGCCATTTGCGGTTTGGCAAGCGTGCCTCGCTGCCACGGCGCGACATCTGTGCAGCCAGCAGTACATATAATAAGTGTAAGTGTAAGTGCTATTGCAAGCAGCGATGTTTGGGGTATTTTCATTTATTGTGGCGTAGGCGTTTCTGCCAGCAATTGCTCTATAAGTGCCCTAATAGCCTTGGCATCATCATCTCGAAAACCTAAATGCGTAGAACGAATAACGCCCTTGCGATCGATCAGAAATGAGGAGGGCATGGCTTTGATAGCAAAGTTCTTAGCGCAGTGTTCGTCAACATCAGTCATCACGGTAAAGTTCGCGGGATATTTGCCTAGAAATGCTTGAGTATCCTCAAGTGTGGCATCCATATTAATCGCGATAATTTGCAATCCTTTGTCCTTAAGGTCATGACTCAGCTCATTCATAAAAGGAAATGATTGTGCACATGGAGGGCACCACGAGGCCCAAAAATCGATATACAGCACTTTACCCGCATAGGATTTAGCGTCGGCGGCTTGCATGATTTCACAAGCAGGTATTTTTTCACCTATCTCAGCGGCGAAGAGTGAAGGTGATAGCACCAGTGCTGCACATAAGTTTAATAGTCTTAGCTTCATAGTTAAATTCAGTCTCGTTTACTGACCTTGTATACCTATAACACTGGTACCTGTAAGCGTATTGTTACTGTCGGCGCACTGGAAAGTCACTGTAAATAGACGCAAGCCCGCCGCAGTTTTAGTCGCCGAGATATAATACGGGCCCGGTCCGTTATCAATCCAGATGATAGGGCTGGGATTTATATCACCAGAAACGCTATCAGTGGCCGTCGTCATATGGATACCACTAAAAATATGTAGGCTTAATAATAACCCAGACACCGGAGCAGACTGATCTTGTATCATGGCGTAAAGTCGAGTTGAGGAGGCATCGCAATTAACTTGACCAAGATCCGTGGCATTAGCATTGGTGCCCGCCGCATCCATGAGTACCGTGGCATTAGGATAAGCGAATGTGCTAGCCGCATGTACTAGGGTGGCTAGTAGCGCGATCATCATAAGCACTTTTTTTAAAGACAAATTTTTCATAATAATTCTCAAGCAGTTGGCAGGCTAGGCTCACATGAACTGATATCAATGACTAGCAGCTAATTTAACGACGACTTACTGTAGTTGTAAGGTATTAACATCTGTGCCTGTATGACTACCGCCACTCACACTCCAGCAATGAATAGTGACGTTATATAGTCTAGCGCCCGCTGCTGTTTTTGAAACTGATAAGTAATAAATACCCCTGCCACCCCAAAGCTGGGCTCCAGTGCTGGCGTTAGCGTCCCCTGAAACAGGATCTGTATTATTGGTCATGATTTTGGTTGTATCAAAATAAGCTTGTACGCTCATTATTAGCCCAGGTGCCGGGGTCGAGGCATCCTGAATTTGCATAAAAAGATAGTCTGGATTTCCTCCGCCATCGTCATAACAAGTAATTTGATACAGATCAGTGGCGCTGGCATTGGTGCCTGCGGCATCGAGTAGGCTGCCCACGCTATGAGCCACACAACTACTTCCATAAACCACGCAGCCTATAAATAATAGTGTTGCTAGTCGTTGTTTTAAAAAAAAGATTTTCATATTGTCCTTGTGCAAACTAGCTGCATAAAAATAAATAGTGCTTACTGGTCGGTGTCGATCAGCAAGTAAGCACTGCTTACTTAGTCACCCTCTATAAATGCATTAGTGCCCGATGAAGGGCACTAACACTCATTACTGACATAACCCGCGCGGTTATGAGTAAAAAACTATAACACTATTGCTAGTCTTATTTCCAATATAAAGTGCCTGATTGTTTTACATCTGAGTACATAGGCATTTCAGCATTGATCTGAGCAGCAGATGGGAAAACGTAGATATCATCACCTAAACCACCATGACCAGTACAACCTGCTGGTAGCGGATTAGCTGCAAGAGCCGCAGTATAGACACCGTTTGCCACGGTTGCAGGAGTGCCGGTAATGTTTCTATATACTTTTAAGGTAGCAGGTGAAGCCCAGCCATCGCCAGCAATAGTATGAGCCGCATCAGTATAACCATCATAGTTAGAATAGTTCGGTCCTACCGGAATGCCGCCAGCGATATTTACGTTTGTGGGATTGCCTTTTGAACTACCAAACGGTTGTCCGGGTACACCGGTAAAGTTTGGGATAGGCGACCAGTAAAGGACTTCTTTATCAGTAGCTACAGCACTAGGTACGGTGATATCGCAAATATCGGCAACGGCTAACATAAAGGTGACAGAACGTGCGCAAGATGTTGCGGGAATAGTGATTGCTGCAGTTTTAACGCTAGTTTGAACCCCAGCTGAGACCGTTTGATCATACGCTTTTCCACCAGCACTGAAACCATCATTATTGCCTAAGGCATCGGTTTTTTGTAGTGTAATCGGCCAAGCGCCATCTGCACGTAATAAAGTACCTATGCCCGCCAGTGGTGAATAAAAAGTAGACGCTGCTGCAGTGGTATAGGTAGCGTTGTTCCAAGTGCTGCCCGTTGCCGATGAATCTACGCCTATGATGGGCGTATAACTGATGGCATTCGGAAATATCGCACTTTGAGCAAAGGTAGAGCCGCCTTTAGCGGTTGCACTTATAGCACAACCGTGGCCAACGTTTAGGCGGTTGTGAACACTGCCTTTCTCAATGACGTTTGGGTATTCTAAGCGAGTATGAGCAAAAGAGCCTTGGCTGAAAACTGCAAGGGTAGCTGGTATTAATAAATATTGTATCCACTTGGTTTGGTTTTTTACTTTTGACATTTAAGACTCCATATTATTTTATTGCATTGAGTTTATAAACTGCACTTTAACCTAAAATGCTCTATGTATAATGCAATTGCTATGCCATATCCTTAATCTCTGATTATTCGTGGCCTGAAGCAGGCTTTGTTTTTTTTATAAAATAAAAGTGTGGCATATGCCTTATTTTTTTTAAAAAGCGAGGCATATGCCACACTTTTTAAAAAGCTATTAAAGCTACTTGCGTTGAGTTTTGGTGGGCAAACCGCTTTACCGTCTATCGTTCCCACGCAGAGCGCGGAAACGATAAATATTCAGATCACATAACAGCTTAGCTATACTAAAGTGATTAATGTGACTTTCTTTCTACACCAGCAGTAGAGTCAAAATCACTCTGCGATACCTTTTGATAAATTCCGGTTAATTTGCGTTTAAATTCATCAGAGATGAGTCTTGAATCCTGCTTACTTTTGACTACACGGGGCGTAATTAAAACAACTAATTCAGTTTTAATTCTGGTATAGCTATTACTACCAAACAAAGAACCTATCCATGGCAGATCATATAACAATGGAATTCCGCTTTTAGAAATCCCATTATTGTCTTCAATAAGACCACCTAAGACAATAGTTTCTCCATCATGAATGGCAATGGAACTCTGGATTTCTTTTTTAGTAATAGTGGCTGTACTTGTAACGCCGACTGAAGTTTTATCAGCTACAGGCACTGCCTTTACATTGCTAACTATTTGATGGATATCCATAATAACCATACCATTGGCATTAACTCTAGGCGTAACTTCGAGTGTAACTCCAGTGTCTTTATATTGAATTGAGCTAGCTACGGCTATGCCAGTCGATGCTGTAGGAATTGAAGTGGTACCGGTTTGTATGGGTACTTGATCACCTACATTGATTTTCGCTTTTTGATTATTTAACACCATTAAAG
>Ga0114958_10002924_pt1 | contig 12472 bp, 15 predicted proteins | sample C_130208_EF_Meta_FD_89577 | JGI IMG/M metagenome (GOLD analysis project Ga0114958, IMG submission 89577) | Freshwater microbial communities from Lake Croche, Canada to study carbon cycling - C_130208_EF_MetaG | ecosystem: Environmental > Aquatic > Freshwater > Lake | place: Lake Croche, Canada... | reverse complement strand
ATTGTTGATTAACTTGTTGGTATTGTTGATTAGGTAGCTGGTATTGTTGATTAGGTAGCTGGTATTGTTGATTAGGTAGCTGGTATTGTTGATTAGGTAGCTGGTATTGTTGATTAGGTAGCTGGTATTGTTGATTAGGTACTTGATATTGTTGATTAGGTAACTGGTATTGTTGATTAAGTACTTGATATTGATGAAAATATGGGTTATATTGCTGATAAAATGGGCGATATTGCTGATAAAATTGTTGGTACTGTTGAACATGTGGTTGAACTGGTAATTGAGGATGTGACTGGTATTGTTGAGTAAGTGGTATAACTGGTGGTTTTACAGTTTCCGTAACAGTTGGTTGAATACTTTCTATAACAGGTAATGTATTCGGAGGTTGAATACTTTCTATAACAGGTAATGTAGTCGGTAGTTGAACAGTTTCTATAACAGGTAATGTAGTCGGTAGTTGAACAGTTTCTATAACAGGTAATGTTTCAAGTGGTTGCACAGTTTCTATAACAGGTAATGTTTCAAGTGGTTGCACAGTTTGTTCATCTAAAGGAGTATCTATTTTTTGTTTATTATGTGTTGAAACAAAATTAATAATTTCATTACATATTGAAGTATCACTTCCTGTAAATTGATTAGGAAATGTATTGCTAAATAATCCTCCTTCTGTAGCTTTATTAATTAGTTGCTTAATAGTCATAATTATATCAATATTATTATCTATATTATCTTTATCTTCCATTAGAGTTAATATTTTTTCAGGATTTAATACAATCATTTTAATTAATTCCTCAAATGAATAATCTTTATTAGTTGTAGATATGTTTTCATCACCAATTGTTTCTTTATTAAATTCATTTAATATTTCTTTTTCAATATCATCATGTGATAGAGTAGATTCTGTAAATTGAACTATTTTAGGCTCATATCTTTGAACAGGTTTGAATTTAGATTTTTGTAAAACTTTAGGTTCAGTCTTTTGTAAAACTTTAGGTTCAGTCTTTTGTAAAACTTTAGGTTCAGTCTTTAGTAAAACTTTAGGTTCAGTCTTTTGTAAAAATTTAGGTTCAGTCTTTGGTACAACTTTAGATTCAATCTTTGGTATTACTTTCGGTTCAGTCTTTTGTACAACTTTAGATTCAATCTTTGGTATTACTTTCGGTTCAGTCTTTGATTCTATTTTAGGTTCAGTCTTTATTTGAGTATTAATTATTGAAGATTCTTGTAATGATCGTAATTTAGAAAAATCACGATCTATATTTTGTGGAAAAAAGGATGATTTTCTGAATTTTTTAGATTTCTTATTATATACTTCTTCCCATTTAGGTTCAATTGATTGCTCAAAGGCTTTTGTAATATTTGCATAGTAATTATCATCTTCATTTGACATTATAATAAGAGCATTAATTTATTAAATAAAATTATCAATTTTTTTTATATCTTCCGTGTAGGAAATAACATAACTTCTCTTATAGAATCTTGACTAGTTAACAACATAATCAATCTATCAATACCTATACCCCATCCACCAGTTGGAGGTAATCCATATTCTAATGCTTTAATAAAATTTTCATCAGAAGGTGGTATTTCATCATCTCCTTGTTTCTTTTGACTAGCAATATCTTCAAAAATTTTCTTTTGAACTTTAGGGTCATTTAATTCTGTGTAAGCATTACAAAATTCTTTCTTATTTATAAATAATTCAAACCGTTCTGTTTTACCTTTTAAACTTCTATGAGGTTTAGCTAGCGGTGACATAATTTGTGGTTGATTAATTAAAAAAGTTGGTTGAATACATAATGGTTCTACAAATTCACCGATTAAACCATCAACTAATCTATTTAGAGTATGAGGTGGTGAGATTTTAATTTGTAAAGTATCTTTTAAGTTCATATATAATTCTGTTGCATTTTCAGAATCAATATCAGGTAATATAAAGTTAGAATCATTTAATTTCTTTTGAATTTCTATTTGTAACGTATCCATTATATCTAATCTAGGATATGGTGCTTTTAATTCAATATCTTGACCTAACCATTTTGTAATTGTTGTTCCATTTATAGATTGTGCCATTTTTGAAATTAAATCTTCAGTCATATCCATTAGTGAATAATAATCAGCACCAGCTTCATATAATTCACAAGAAGTAAATTCTGGATTATGGGTAGTATCAATATCTTCATTACGAAATTGTTTACCAATTTCAAATACTTTTGATAAACCACCAATAATAAGTTGCTTCAAGAATAATTCAGGAGCAATTCTCATAAACATTTCTTGTTTCATAGCATTATGAAAAGTTTTAAAAGGTCTTGCTGTTGCGCCCCCTGCCATACCTGATAAAACAGGTGTTTCAACTTCAATAAAATCTTTATCGCATAAATAATCGCGCAAGAATTTAATAATTTTATGACGCTTTATAAAAATTGGTCTGATATCTTTATTAATTATCAAATCAATGTATCTATTAGAATATCTAATTTCTTTGTCTTCAACTCCATACCAAGTACTTGGCATATCATGTAAACAAGGAGATAAAATTACTAATTCTTTTGGGAAAAGAGATAGTTCCCCTCTTTTACCTTTTCCTACATAACCTTGTATTCCAATAACATCACCTAATTTTGTAAGTTCATGAATTGCATAATAAGAAATTTCATCTTTATAAGAATTTAAATCTGAAATAATTTGAAATTCAGTTCCATCAATAGAAATTGTATAAAAATTTAATTTTTTGCTACTATTTCTTTTTTGTAGAATTCGACCCATTAATGAAAAATTGGTATCGGTTAATCTTGCACCATTTTCAATATGATTATAATTTATAATTATATTTTCTATTTTTTCATTAATTTTCCAAGTATGGGGATAAGAAAATCTTTGTTCATTTGTTGACATTAATATTTAATTATTTGTTATAAATGAATATTAATCAATTTTTCTAACTGGTCGCTAATTTCTGGATTATTCTTTTGAAGAACTGTATCTTTATTGTTGTATATAATATTTATATCTTTATCATTTACTTTAATAATAAAGTATTTTTGATAATATTTTAATTTATTTTCTACAGTGTCATTAAAATCAGAATCAATTGAAGTATCATAATTTTGATTTGATAAATATAAAAAGAGATTACCACAATAATCAAAGTTAGATGGATTATTTGAGATTATAACAATAGGAATCATTAATATATTATTAAAATAAATAACTATTATAACTTGCAATTTTTCTATATTTCAACCATTCTGATTTCACAATTATTAAAAGCAACATCTTCATTAAAATATAAATTGAAAAAATGATTTAACCAATCATAATGAGTAACAACTAATATATTAACATCATTATTATGTCTTGATTTTAGTTCATTAATAAATTGATTTATTCTATTATTAACTTGTAGGGTACTTTCTTTATTAAATTCATAATTTAAAGATACATTTGTCAAATCAAATTTTTTATTTAAATTAGTCACGAATTTTTCAACTTCTACTTTTTCGTGTCTTTTATTAGGAATATGATAACCTTGAGGTTCCATTAATCTATCGTCCAATATGATATATTCATTTTTTGGTGATTTGAATGCTGAATCAATTATAACTTTACTAGTAAATAATAAATTATCTAAAGTTTGAATACATCTTCTAGAAGGCGAACAATATATAGAATCAAATATAATATTTACTAATTTCAATCCAGCGTTTCGTGCTTGAAATTCACCTTCTGGTTCTAATATAGCATCAAAATATTTAGGGTCATAATAAGCCATCTCTCCTACTTTATTAAATCCTACATTATGACCTGCTAATCCATGTCTTATTACATACAACTTCATTATAATAAATAATTAATATTTTGTTTAAATTTTATCAATTTTTTATTCCAAAAATTAATTTATAAAATATTATAATGGAAAAATTCGAATATATTATTTTAGTTATTTTAGTAATTTTATCAATAGTAATAAATATTTTTTATAATAAATCAGAAAAGATATACTATTTTTTCGATGCTAAAGATGTAAAATCTAAAGAATTATTAAATAATATTTTAAAAAATAGTAATAATGAAGTTATACTTGTTACATCAGAAAAAGATACTGCAGAAAATCAAGTAAACATGAGAGATATTTTACAACAATTAAGTACTATTAGACCAGTAAGTAAAGTTCTTAATATTGAAAAATTCAGTGATTTATCAGAAGTTGTTTATCAATCTTGTTTTAAAAATGCAAAATGTATTTTTCAACCTTTTGACCGATTTTATGCAATTGCTAATAAATTAAATGTTCAAGGTTATCCATTTAAATTTGAAAATAATGCAGATTCTCCTTCAAATATACCGTCTGATGTAAATGGTAATGCTTCTGTGAATTATGGAAATAGTGATAAAAATATAGATTTATTAAATGATAAAAATGCATCAGTTACTAAAATAAAAGAATTTGTAGAAGGTCCAACTGGATGTTCAAATACAAGATCTAGTAGAGGATTAGGAGAATAAATAATTAAGTAAAAAAAATTAAATCTAGCATTATTCAATGGAAAATTTAATTTTAATAATATTTTTATTTTTAGTTATTTTGGTTATAATTATAATACAAAAACAAGATCCTGAAAAAGTAGAACAAACATATATTGGAAAAACAATACTTGTACCATATTACAGTTATTTTGGTTATAGATGGTGGTATAATTGGTGGCCTTATTATTATGGATCTGGTAGTTCTGGAGGACCAAATTATTATAGTACTTATAGATATCATGATAAAAGACGTAAACATAGACATCCTAGACATAAACATATTGTAAAAAATAATTCAAAAGGAAGTATAATAATTAGATCACCAACTATAAGAAGAGGTGTACAAAATAATTCTATGAAAACCTCGCGACATGGTTCTAGAATTAGAAATAATTTTACTAATGCTCAAAAAAAAATCTTGATTACTAAAGCTACAAATAAAAAATAAATAATTTTTACCAAAAATCTTCATTTTGCATCCACTCCGGTTTATCCCAATATTCTTCATTCATTATATTAACCTTTTTGAATCCTAATTTAATTAAATAATGATTTATATTATCATAAGTAATTGTATAAGCAGTATCATTTATATTAGGGTCTTGTATAAATTTTAAAACGATTTTAATAAATTGCCAAATTAAAATTATTTTTATATTATCTAAATTATAGTTTTTATTATTTAATTTATCTAATAATTTTAGTTTTTTACTAAAATTATTTAATATATAATTCTGCTGTTTCTTACTTAATTTTTCATAAGATATAGATGGATGAACTAAATCATTATAATATTTAATATCTCTTTCAAATTTAATTTCGACACCATTAAGCATAATAATATATTTAATTAATTTTAAATTAATTAATTCAATTTTTTTAAAAAAATTGCATTAAAACTTACTTAATATATTAATACATAATATAATGAACTTTACTACTATGCTTGATGATGTTTATAATGAACTTGGTTCGCCAATATATATTAATCCTGATTTACCCGAAGTTGACCTTGAAAATGAAAAAGGCAGAAATCGTCTAAGATGGAAAAATATAAAAGCACTTCTTAAATTTACAAGAACTCATCCAGATCATTTATTTGATTTTTTGAGATATGAAATTGATAAAAACATTGATATTGGTTGGTATTCTGAATCAATTTCAGAAGGTTTACTTATTCACGATGTTAAAAAAATAAATAAAACAATTATTGTATCCTTAATGAAAAAATATTTAATTGATTATGTAATTTGTAAAATCTGTAGAAAAATGAATACTAATATTTCAAAAGATGTGGCTATAAGAAAATGGAAACTAAAATGTTCAGATTGTAATTCTGAATATACTGTATAATCCCCCTTCTCTGTATACTAAAATAAACTATAGAGTATACAAAGAAGAGTATACATATTCGGGTTTTTATTTAGCCTTCTTAGCCCCATCAGTAGCTAATTTATCAGCCATATCGTTTCCATGCCAAAGTAACCATTCATTTGAAGTTTTATCTTCGGGTTCTGATTGATGAGCTGTAACATGTCTATAAATTACTCCCATGTTAATTGATGTGTAAAATAGTTTTTTTATTAAATCTAAATTTGCTATTTTTCCCGTATCTCTTTTCCAGCCATTTTTCTCCCAACCAGTTGCCCAATTAGCAATAGTATTTACGATATACATTGAATCAGTATAAATAATAACTTGTTTGCCCATTATTTTTTCACTAGAAATAACTTTTTCTAGTGCTCTAACACAAGCTGTTAATTCACAAACTTGATTTGTTACTTTTAATTTTTCTGTTTCAATTAAACCATAAGAAATGTTACGAGGATCGCCATCTCCAAAAAATACACCAACACCACCTTTTCTATGACCTTTATTATGATTTTGTGGAGTAGACCCATCTGTGAATATTAGAATTTCTTTCATTATATATTTAGAGATTAATATTTTAATTTATACTCAGTTATTTGTACAATTTTTATATTATGGATTGAATTCCAAATCATCATCCTCATCACTAATATTATAACCATCAGTATGTTTTTTAGCATAACATTGATCCATAAAATGTCCAAATCTACCACATCTACAACATATTTGTGAATCTTTACAGTTTTTTGTAAAATTATTTACTATTTTATTAAACATCTTTGACCAAAATTCATCTTTTAAATTTAATTTACAAGAATCTAACCAATGTTCTTTTGATTCACAAATGCAGTTATCATTAATTTGTTTTAATAATTTTTTAATTGCTTTAGCATCTGTTTCTAAAAAAGCAATATTTTTCTTATCATATTTTTTAACATATTTTGCTATAACTAATTCTAAAGCTATATTTGTATCTATTTCAAAAATACCTTCAATGTCACAAGGTTTAAATTCTTTAGTAAAATCACAAAATGAACCATCTAAATGTTCATTATATTCTATTTGAACATTGTATGTTTTACCTATGTAATATTTATCTTTTTGACATTTTAAGATATAAATATATTCCATTTAAATTATATAAAATGATATATTTTTATATCATTTTTTATATTTTATTTATTTGCGTTATTAATTTTGGAGCTAACAACCGTTTTTCTAATTTATTCTTAAATGCTAAAAATGCCAACTTTATTAAATCTTCTGACTTTATTTTATTTTTCAAATAATAATCAAGAGTGTAATAAACTAATTGAATAGCTCTTGGGTCTTCCTTCTTTTTCAAACTTCGTGTCATCTTTGATGAAAGTTCATAAAATGTAAAAGTAACTTTAATAGGTCCACCTAATGAATTTGAGCTTTTTGATGTTAATGAAAACTCCTTTTTTTTCTCCAATTTCATTAATAATATGTGATAATCACTAGATATTTTTTTGCCTTTCATTTTTTGATTTAATTCTTTTTTTGAATTACTACCTGTTATTTTTGATACCTTTTCATTTATTAAATTAAACTTAAAAAAAATATATTTACTTTTTATTTTAATATCATCCATATTACTAAAAAATAGATTTTAATATTATAATTTATAAAAATCGATTTAAGAATAACTTACCTTAATAACTAATGGCAACAATTGATGAAGCTTTTCACAAATTAAGTAATCAAAATAAGACTTTTGGTAATATTGAATATTTCTTTACACAAAGAAAGATTAATGAAGACCAAGAATATTTAGATAAAAGTTTAAATAGAAAGAATAAACAAGTTAGCGTAACTTATAATTTTTTAGCAATTAATTTACCAAATATTATTGTTGATGATTTGATAGCTGGATTTGATGTAGAAATATTTGGTGATAATGGTTATCATTATAAAGGTTTTATAAGTAGTTTCCAAGGTGTAATTCCTCACTTTTTACTTCCATTAAAAGGGGACAAAAAAATATTTGTAAATATTTTACCTAAATTAGAAAATAAAGAAACAGCTTTCAAAGTTGAAACACTTTCTAATTTTAATAAAAACTATGTTGCATTTATAGAAGTACCTAAAAGATATCAACATTGTGAAGACCATTCTACTTCAGGTCAGCTTCTAATGGAAGATAATGAAGAAGATATTGATGAAAATGATACTACAGAAAATAATGAATAAATAATATATTTAAAGTAAAATTACTATAAATATATAATGGAAGCTTTACGAGACCAAATAAATAGTGTAGATGAACAATTACTTTTATTATTAAAAAAACGTTTCGACTTGTCCAAATCTGTAGCTGAAATAAAGAAAAATGATAAATCAATTAGTTTATATGATCCAATTAGAGAAAGAGAAATAATTAATAATCTTAAAAGTAAAAAAATTATTGATGATGTAGTAGTAGAAGAAATATGGAGAGAAATATTACATTTAAGTAAATCTGTACAAAAAGATATTATTGATAATTAGTAATTATTTAACATTTTTTTCAATTAACTTGTCGATTTTATCAAATATATCAATAAAATTTTCAATAACATCTTTTAAAATTTCTTTAAATTTACCTGATTTTAATTTATATGTTATAAATACTCTTGTTTCTAAAGGGTGACTCATATGATAACCAGCAAATTGAACATGTTTATTTTGCTGTAATCCATTGCTTAATAAATTTCCCATTGTATGGTCTTCATTATTAATTTGAATTTCACCTTCCATCTCATTATTATCTGGAATTTGTTTTAATATATTATTTAATTTTGTAACTAAATTTAAATAAGCTACTTTTAATATTCTTTCTTCTTTTAATTGTCCTCTTGATTCTAATATAAATCTAAATTCATTGTCTGATTTTTCTTCATATACACAAATTGATACTGGAGAATAAATAGCAGATTCTAATTCTAGACCTATTGAAGTTACTACAGAAAAATGAATCTTTTGATTAGGTTGTAATTTTACTATTTGAATTGGTTTATCGTAAGGATTATTAATTTCTTTTTGTGAAAAATAAAATTTAACATCGTCTGTTGTAACAGAAACTATATCTGTCTTTTTATTTTCAAAATCAACATACATTGTTAATTGATTTAATGAAGTTGAATCTATTTTCTTATCAAATGTTAAATCTACATCGTCTTCAATTTCTTCAACCTCTTCAATGACATCCATTTTTTTAATATCTTTTTCAAAAAAATCTAACTTATTTTCAATACCCCACACTGGCATGTTTCTTATCTGATTTTTTAAAAAGTTATTATGAAACACACTATTATTTTTATTGAATTTAAAATCAGTAAATGCATAAATTGGTATATTAGTTAATATAGTTCTTCTTAGTGTATTAATTAATACGTGATTAATTTTGGGACCAGATAATTCAAATTCTAATCTTGAAGAACCATGTGTTTTATCATATGAAACATTTTTTAAGTTTACCATTAATATATATAATATACTTTTTTTAAATCTATTTTGCAATTTTTTTAAGAATAATTTTTTATCTTCTACCTCTTAATCTTAACAATGCCTCCATTTTTTTATCATCTATAGTTTTTGAAGTTATAGATGGTTGAGATTTTTGTACTGGAGGAGCTTGGGAATTTTGTTGTACTGGAGGTGGTTGAGATTTTTGTACAGGAGGTGGTTGAGATTTTTGTACAGGAGGTGGTTGGGTTTTTTGTACTGGAGGTGGTTGAGATTTTTGTACAGGAGGTGCTTGGGGTTTTGGTTGTAATTGTTGTTGAAATTGTTGTCTTGTTAATAATAATTTTTGTTGGGAAGATCCTATATGAGATTGTTGTGATTGTTGAGATGGTTGTGATTTTTGTTGAGCTTGTAATTGTAATTCTTTATTTAAATTAAATACTTTATCAAAATTACTTCTGTCATCTCTTTCTATTGAAGTGTCATCAGTTACAAAAATAAAACCACTACCACTTTTAGAAGTAACAGCTTTTTTATCTTCTTCAATAGTTGGTTTTGGTACACCATTTTTAGTAAATTCTGTATTATTTGTAGGATGATTAAAATACTTTTGATTGATTACATATTCAAATGCTTTTTTTCCTTCTAATGGTACTTCAACATCTTCATCAATAATAGTAGGAACAACTGTTATATTAGAAGGAACTTTATTAATATTATCATCAATACAAATCATATTAAAATATTCATTTAAGTTATTTTTGTTAATATACTCTATTAATTTCATACAAAAATCACAAGTTTTAGAATAAAATAATATTCTCATTAATTTATACATAAAAATAATCTTTAATTAACGATTAAAAAAATTTTTAATATAGTTTTATGTAATATATTATATATATATATAATGACCAATATAATAACTGTAATTAAAGACCGTATTTTAAAACAAGAAAAACAACCATCTAAACATCCTAAATTATTTTTCAATTATTTAATAGATGATTTGATTAATTATGAAAAACGGTTTAATAAATCTAAAGACACCATTAGCCAAATAATGGCTAGTGAAAATATGAAAGAAGAAGAAGTAGTTGAAACATTACCAAAAATTATCAAACAAAATTTATTAATTTATAAAGAATTTGAAAATGATGCAATTAAAAAAGAACTAGATAATTTAGTTGTTGAATTATTTACTACGGAACTTACTAATGAAAAACAATCTGAAAATTTTTTTTTTAAAATAAAAGAAAATTTAAACTTTAATATCATAAAATCTTTAATTAATAGATTGGCACCTAGATTAAATGAATTAACACTCAAGATAAACCCTAGGAAAGAATATGTAATCTATCTTTTATCACAAATGTCAGAAGAATCAAAGAAAGTAATTGAAAATCATCTAAACATTGTTGTATTTAATGGCTTAGAATTAAAATCTGTATCAGATGATAAAAAAACAGAAGAATTATGTCTAGCAAGTGTTAAAAATAATGGTTTAGCATTAGAATATGTACCAGATGATAAAAAAACAGAAGATATATGTCTAGCAAGTGTTACAAATAATGGTTTAGCATTAGAATTTGTACCAGATAATAAAAAAACAGAAAAAATATATTTAGCTGCTGTTAAACAAAATAATGGTGCATTAATATTTGTACCAGATGATAAAAAGACAGAATCTATATATTTAGCAAGTGTTACAAATAATGGTTTAGCATTAGAATTTGTACCAGATAATAAAAAAACAGAAGAAATATGTTTAGCTGCTGTTAAAAAAAATAATGGTGCATTACAATTTGTACCAGATAATAAAAAAAAACCAGATTTTTATAGTAAAATTATAATGATTGATAAGTCTAGATATGAAAGTTACCTTGAAAACGGTAATATCACACTAAGTCAATATATATATGAAGTATTAAATTCAATGAAATCTTTACAATCTTTTGTTGAAAGCGAATCAGCAGTAGAAAAAATTATTAATATATCTGATAAAACAGACTATTATACTTCTTTTTTAGAAAAACCAAATTATATACAAAACTTAAAAAGTAAAGCAACTAATTTTATTTGGATGAGTGAAAATATTGATCAATCAATAATGCACCTATTTAATAGTACGAGAAAAAATTTGCCTAATAGTACTGATGAAGAAGTTATTCAACCATATATTGCTAAATATAATATTGAAAATGGTACACGTATTATAAATTCTAATGAATATACAAATAAATATATTTTTAATAATATAATACCTGAAGAATGTTTAAGTAAAATACTTCTTATTATAGCAATGGATATTTGGATATCCCAAAAAAACAATCCACAAGTTACTAATCCTCTAGCGAAAGATTATAGTGTCGTAGAAAATGTAGAAAGAAATAAAGCGTATTTTTTAACAGAGAGTAATAAATATATTCTTGTAATTTTAAATGAATTAAATAAATTTTTATCTGATGATAAAAAAATATATGGATATAAAAATTTTTTTGACCAAAAAGAAATAGCTTTATGTAATAGATATAAGATTATAGATACTTCAATTAAAATATCAAAATATATTTATATCGAATATACCGATAGTAAAGAACAAATTTTAAAATTTCCTTGTAAATATAAAGATTATTCCTTTGTTGCAAATAAACATCCAGTTGCATATGGAATTAATACACTGAGTAACAATATTAGAATGGTCCCTAAGACTATCTACTTTAAACAAAGTGTGGTTAAGCCTCTAACAATTTGTTATGAAAATTTTAATAACCCTAGTGAACATATTATACTCGTAGAAAATAAACCATTAGCAAGTTACTATGAAAAGAAATATTTAAAATATAAAAGCAAATATTTATCTCTTAAAAAAAAATAAAATCGAAAAAGATTTAAAAGAAAATATTATAAATTATAATTTTCATGATGATTTAAAACAAACTTTATTAAAATTAATTACAGAATCATGGGGTATTTATGGAAAATATTGTTAATAAAAGATTTCAGCCAAAACCTTTTGCCTATATTCTTCATAAGTATTCTTAGATATTTCAACTACTTTTTTTTCCGCATCCATAATCCACAATTCAGATTCTAATGCATT
>Ga0114958_10002922_pt1 | contig 12479 bp, 10 predicted proteins | sample C_130208_EF_Meta_FD_89577 | JGI IMG/M metagenome (GOLD analysis project Ga0114958, IMG submission 89577) | Freshwater microbial communities from Lake Croche, Canada to study carbon cycling - C_130208_EF_MetaG | ecosystem: Environmental > Aquatic > Freshwater > Lake | place: Lake Croche, Canada... | reverse complement strand
GTTTTTCGATGGCGCAACTGAATTCATCTGGAAGCCGGCGGGTGTTGGTTTGAGATGTAACCGAATGAAACAAAGCGGAAAAGACGGGAGGGCAGAGGGTCTGATTTAATCCCGCCGCGTCGGGGCTTGGTATAAGAGGAGGTGAAAATCTGCCGTCATGCCAATCAAACGTCGCAATGTCGTCGCAAGGCGGTGCGTTAGCCTCGGTCGGGGCGCTGGATAGGCCAGGAATTTGGCTCAATCATCCGCCGTGACCACGAGGTTTTCCATGATGTAATCCTTTCGCTCAGGGGTGTTTTTGCCCATGTAGAAGGTGAGTATGCCCGAGGCCTCGGGCTTGGAGGCGTATTCGACCCGGCTGAGCCTGATTTCCTTGCCGATGAATTGGGCGAATTCTTTCGGGCTGATTTCCCCCAACCCTTTGAAGCGGGTGATTTCCGGTTTGCCACCCAGTTCCTTGATCGCCCGGTCGCGTTCGGCTTCTGAATAGCAGTAAAGGGTCTTCTCCTTGTTGCGCACCCGGAAGAGCGGCGTCTCCAGAATATGGAGGTGCCCGTCCTGTACGAGTTGTTCGAAGAATCGAAAGAAATAAGTGATCATCAGGTTGCGGATGTGCAGACCGTCCACATCGGCGTCGGTGGCCAGAATCACCTTTTCGTAGCGCAACCCCTCCAGATTATCCTCGATGTTGAGGGATTGCATGAGGTTGTACATCTCGTCGTTTTTATAGACGACGTCGCGCTTGAGATCCCAGACGTTGAGCGGTTTGCCCTTGAGGACGAAGACGGCCTGATTGTTCACGTCGCGGCAGCTGGTGATGGAGCCGGCGGCGGACTGGCCTTCGCAGATGAAGACCTGGGTGCCGGCGCCTTTCTCGCGCTTTTTGTCGAGATGGTTTTTGCAGTCCTTCAACTGCGGGATGCGCATGGTGATGGACTTGGCACGGTCACGAGCCAGCTTTTTGACCTCCTGTAGTTCCTTGCGGAGCTGCCGGGTGTCCTCGGTTTTAGAGAGGATTCGCTCGGCGATTTGCTTGTTGCGGTTGAAGAAGTGCAGGAGCTCCTGGCGGACGTTGTTTACCAGGTCGCTGCGGATTTCTGTGTTGCCCAGCTTGTTCTTGGTCTGGGACTCGAACATGGGATCCTTGAGGCGGATGGCCACCGCGCCCACCATGGCTTCGCGGACATCATCGCCCTCGTATTTGGCATTGCCGTATTCATTGACGGCCTTGAGCAAGCCCTCGCGAAAGGCGCTCAGGTGCGTGCCGCCATCGCTGGTGAACTGGCCGTTGACGAAGGAATAAAACGTTTCGCCGTAGCGCGAGTTGCTGTGGGTGAAACAGAACTCCAGCGTCTTGCTCGTGTAATGCAGCGGCGGATACAGCGGCTCGGCCCCATCCCCCTCCAGGTCCTCTATCACCAGATCCATCAGCCCGAGCCGGGACTGGAACACCTTGGGTTCCGGGGTGGCGTTCGTGGTGAGCATCAGCTTGAGCCCGGTGTTTAAATAGCTGTAATGCCGCAGCCGGCGCTCGATGTATTCCACCCGGAATTCGCTGTCCTTGAAGATTTCCGGATCAGCTTCGAACTCAATGAAGGTGCCGGTGGGTTCCTGGGTTTTGCCTGATTCCTCTTTCTTGAGTTTGCCCTGCTTGAACGAGGCGGCGGCAAACTCCCCATCGCGATGGCTGCGCACCAGAAAATGCTTGGAAAGCGCGTTGACGGCCTTGGTCCCGACCCCGTTAAGGCCGACACTGAACTGGAAGACCTCGTCGTTGTATTTGGCACCGGTGTTGATCTTGGAGACGCAATCCACAATTTTGCCCAGGGGAATCCCGCGCCCGAAATCCCGCACGGTGACCCGGTGACCGTCCAGATGGAGGTGGACCTCCTTGCCGTGGCCCATGATGTATTCGTCGACGGCGTTGTCCAGAACCTCCTTGACCAGGACGTAGCAGCCGTCGTCGGGGTGGGAGCCGTTGCCGATGCGGCCGATGTACATGCCCGTCCTGAGCCGGATGTGGTCCAGCGAGGAGAGGGTTTTGATCTTGCTCTCGTCGTAATTGTGCTTTGCGTTCTCAGCCATAGAAAAAGGTTGGGAGAGGATGCCTGAAAAGCGGTCTTGTGAAAACGCAAAAGTGACACGCAAAAGTGAGGCGGCGTTTTTCACCCCACTCATTCGAGAGCCACCGGTAGACAAATCCGACTCTGTCCGGATATGGCTTTGCGGCAGCGCCGGCACCGCGGATGTGGCTGCCAGTGCTGTCGGCTTTTGTTTTTCCAGGATTCGGAGGGTATGGCGGGTCATTTGCGCCTCGAAATCCTTCTCGCGCACGATTGGCTTGGACTTTCCCTGCACATGGTCGGTCTGTGGTCCGTTGGCCTTTGCCCATTACTCCTTGCCTTGCTTTCAACCGTCGGAGTCCCGGCCTCACCAGCGCAACCTGTCTATAGATCCGCGTCCATCCAAAAAATCTTTCCCAGCCCCGCAGGGGCGGCACGGTGCGGCAAGCGGCAAGAATCAGGAACACGCGCAAAAAATTGGATTTGCCCGGATTGCGCGTGTGCCGTTTGTGCCGCTCCTATGGAGCTAGGAATTTGTTTTGGACTGGTAGATATAGACAGGTCGCTCCTCTGGAGCTTCAAGAAAGCCACTTCAGCAACGAAGTCCGGGTTGACATTCATGACCGCCTCAACGCTCTGGGGGGAATTGTGAGCACAGCCAATTACCCAAGGTGCTTTGATCGGCGCCCTTGGCCAGCACAATCAGCCCGGCGAGCACTTGGTCTTGACCCAGCCGTTCCATGTCCGCCAAGGAGGTGGCCCCGGAGGTAAAACCCGGCATGATCTGCGACATCAGAGAGATCGGGGAAAAGCCAGAGGTCTGTCGTTTCCGCGGAGCGATGCCCTCGATCTTGGCGATGCGATTCCAGATATCAACAAGTTTGGACAGGCGATCAATGAGCAGCTAACCGCCGTGCGCAGAGACGCCCTCAGCGTCGTCCAGTCGGAGGTGAAGCCGGCAAATCTTCTTCTTGCAGGCACCCATAAATACAAAACCCCATAAAGGTGTCATGGAATCAAGGAAAGTCCCAACCTAGTGTGAAGATTTACGGCCGTTGATAATGGTCGGGGTTTTTTACGTTTCGGCGGGTCCCAGTGCCGGCAAAGAAGTGGTGGCTTTCTCTCTGCTCTGAGAGGAATCACTGCGCGGGGGCGTGGTTGGCGGGCGGGAGTGCTTTGAGCCGGGCACTGACCTGACGCCCAAGCGCCGAGTCTGGAGGGCACAGGCCCGCGCATCTTAGTAAATAGCGACGGGCCTGCTCGGGGTCGTGGCGCTCTTCGGCTATTGAGGCCAGTCCGTAACTGACTTCTGCCGGCCGCAGTCCGGTTTTTTCCAGCGCATGATATTCCCTCTCTGCGGCGGTGAAGTCTTTCAAGGCGAATTGGGCCCGGGCATGACTGAATTGCAGGGCGGGCTGATTGGTGAGCGTGAGGGCATGGTCCAGAACCTTGAGCGCTTCGGTAGCCCGGCGGGCCTGCATGAGCACCGTCGCCTGCACATTCAGCTTCTCCACGTCCTGGGGCGCCCGGGTCAGTTGGGCGTCAATCACCCGCAACGCATTGTCGAAATCGCCGAAACTCAGATACGCCCCCGCAATGCGGTTTTCGACCCGGGTGTCGCCGGGATATTCTTTCCATAGCGCTTCCAGCAGGTTGCGCGCTCCGGTAAGGTTGGTTTTATCCAACTCCAACCCCGTTTCGAGGAGGGACATATCCACGTCCAGATAATTGGTCTTGAGAGTGGATGCGGGCCACCCGGTCCGGATGTGAGCGGCAGCCTGACGGGCTTTTTCCAAAAAGCCATTCTGAGCATAGAGTCCGGCCAGGGCGATTTGGGGAAGCGGGTTTTTGGGGTCCAGCTGTTCAGCCCGCTCCAACTGTTGCATCGCCTGTCGGGGCAGCCCGCCATTGCGGAAAGACAGCCCCATCCCATTGCAGAAATCCGGGCTGTCAACCGTGCCGTTGCCCATTAGGAAACGGCGCAGCTGCTCCGGGTTGCCCAGCTCCGGGATCAGGGGTTGCAGGGCGGCAAAGTCTTGCGGGTGCGTTGCCGCCAGATTCGTGTTGATTTGCAAGTTGATCAGGGCGGCGGTGTTGCGGGGATTTAATTCCAGCGCTTGTCCGAAACGGTTCCGGGCGGCCTCCAGTTTGCCGGCCTGTTGCAAGGACACACCCCAGTCAGCCAGGCTTCTGGACTGCCATTCTGCAAGCAGGCGGCTTTGGGCCGATGTGACGGGGACAACATGCAGGCCGAGGGCAATCTGCGCGCCGACGCCGGAGGCGGATGGGGTGGCGCATGCGGCGCGGAGGTCTGCCAACTGCGGTGCCGCAGAATCCCAAAAAGCCTCGGTCCGGGTGATCGTTTCTGCTGAAAGTCCGGGTGGGTTCAGTTGGTGGCTGGCATATTTCTTGAGCTCATATCCTCCACCGGCCGGCTGCAGATAAAACGATTCAAATAAAAAGCCGAAGCTCGAATGGAGATAGAATATGCGATTGGATCGGGCCAGATCGTTCACCAGATTGAGGGTTTCCACGGGAGGCAAGGTGAGCGGACTCGTGTTGATATTTTCGCTGCCTGGGAAGCGGCCTTTAAGCCAGCGGCGGTATTCCGGCTGGGCCAGCCATGCGGGGTTGATGGCCAACCACTGCCGGCTCTGATGCGACCCTGCCGCCGCGGCCTGAAAGGAGAGCAGGCGCAGAGGGTCGTCAGAGAGCACAATTCCGCCTTTAGCGGGCAATCCGCGCAGGGCTTGGGCGCCAAATTGAGCGAAGGGCTGACTTCTGAACAGCACAATGGCCCAGACATTGCGCCAGAACAGTCCCACCAAGGTCAAGCCCATCAAAAAGGTCAGTAAAACCATGGTCCAAGTCGACCAGGCTTCGCGAATCTTGAACGCTTTGCGCCGGAGCCGGGCTTTGGACTGAAGCATGGCCAGCAGAAGGTTGCCCGCTGCAAATCCGCCGCTCATACCTAGCAGATAATCAAAGCTCAACAGCGGCTGGGGCACCCCCGTCTGCGTCTGCAGGATATGCCGCAATCCGATGTCCGGATCAAAGGCCAGCCACAAACTCATCACTATCAGCACGGCCCTGATCGCCCGGTAAAACCACACCTGAACGCGATCCAGTGGGGAGATGTTTTTTGTTTCCCTGTCGCCCCCTCGGATAAAGGCCGGCAGGAGGGCGAACAGATAAAAAACCACCGCCGCCAAAGTCGCCAACTGATGCTCCCGCCAAAAGCCCAAATATAATTTGTGTATTATTCCCCGGAAATTTTTTAATGCCGCCCACCATTCCCCTTTCAGGCTCAATGTGGAATGCGGCCACAGCCCGTTTACGGTCGGCAGCAAGGCAAACAGGGAAAACCCCGCCAACCCCGCCCAGAACAGCCCGGAAAGATGCTCCAGCCTGATGAGCCGACGCTTTCCCAGCCAGAATATCCAAACCACAAACACCGGCAGCGTCAGCAGCATCATCCAGTTCTCCACCAGCCCCAGACCCCAGATGAACGCCGCCCGTCGCAACCAGCGCAACTTGCGTGTCTTGTTGTACTTAAAAAGGCTCCAGACAGCCGCGGCCAGCAGCAGGACTTGCAGGGCTTCGCCCGTTCCCTGAGTGGCCGCCTGCCAATAGTTGAATTCCAGACCGCAGATGACTGCTCCCAAGATCAGAGGCAAACGGGCCCGCCAACCGGTGAGCAATGTCAGGGGGTGATCCCAGACCGCCAATTCCAGAGATGCCGCCAGCAATCCCAAGGTCATTGCCGCGCAGAGTGCGGAAAAACAGTTTAGCGCCGGCGCAATCCACCCCGCAGGCAGGCAGCGTAACGGCAGCGTCAGCAGCCAGAACAGCGGTTGAGCCGCCATCGGTTGGGGATCCCAGCCCGCCAGCTTGGCGGTCAGACCCACGCTGGAAAGCGTCACCCCGCCGCTCAGGGTGGCCAGATAAAGGGCCATCGACACCAGCGCGACCTGCACCGGACAGCGTTTTAAGAAGCCATTCCAATCCATTTTGATCCTGGCCAATAGAAAACCCCTGCCGGAAGTAGCCGGCAGGGGTTGTTAAAAGAGCTGTTGTTCAAGCTTGGCGACGACGATACATCCACAGGACGCTCATTCCGCTGAAAGCGGCCAATGCCAGTGTGGACGGCTCAGGTACCACGCCTACAACCAGGTTGTTGGCCGTCAAAAAGGTGGTGTTGTCACCGGACAAAGTCAGCGACGTGATCGGTGTCTGAGAAGTGAACCCAAGGAACGAATTGGTGTTGGCATTTAGAATCGTCCGGGTGGTGCCGTTGTTGATCGTGGCTGTCAAAGTCGAGTTCGTCAGCGAGCCGTTTATGTCCGTGTTGAAGAAATAGCCACCTACCGCGGTGACGTTGCCGCTGGTGAAGTTGAAAACGATGGTCTCAGGGTCGTTGCTCGAGAGCCAGACGTCACTGCCTAGGCCAGCAACTCCATACAAACCAGTCGCAGGGGCTAGAGGGGTGCCCGCGTTAAACAGAAAGCTCTGGTTCGTGAAATTGATTTGATAGCCAAGTGCCCCTGTGCCGAGGCTGTCGAAGGTCTCCGTCCTATAACCTGGATTAACATTTGCACTAAAAGTAGTCAGGTTTGTGTAGACCAAGGCCGTGGGTGAAGTGGCCTGAACAGTTGTGGAGGCGCAAATTGTCGTCAGCAATGCCACTGCCAGTAGTGTTTTTGTCATAGTGTTGAACTTGATTGGCGCTATCGTCCTCAAATCATACCAAACCCGCATTCCAATGCAAGAAGATAAAAATTAAATGCGGGCTGAAAACGAAAGTCATAATTCCCACCAGCACCATCTCACCATCGCCCGCACATCCAAGGCGCAAGCAGTCCGAAGCCCGAAGGCAGCGAGAACAGACAGAGGACAGTGAAATGACACTGGCGTGCCCAGGGAGGAGCTTGCCCTGTGCTCCGATCTTGTCCGTGGTGCCAAGGCTGTGTCACTGTTCTTTTTTCGTCCGCCGGATCGACTAAAAAGTCCCGTTGCGATGCTGAAACAGACCAGATGAAACCGATTTCATGCGCTTGCGCGTTAGAAGCCGGAATGAAAAAATTAGAAATTTTTTGAAATGCTGAGGGGCTCGACCAAGCGAAAATCGAGCCCAACGGTTGGTAAACAGTGGTCGGGGCGGTGGGATTCGAACCCACGACCTCTTGTACCCGAAACAAGCGCGCTACCAGGCTACGCTACGCCCCGAACCAGAAGTTCCACATTGCCGAGTCAGGCGCACATTTGCAACTTGGAAATTGAGTTTTTTTGGCCGCACCGCATGGATCCCCATTCGGCGTCCCCTGTTTGTGATGGCAGCAAGGAGATGCTGCAATTGTTTTTGCGTTTCCGATTTTGATTCCCTAGTGTCGGGGCAATTATGAATGCGAAGCTGCTTTTCAAAACCGTTTTTATGATCGGCATCCTCCTGCTCTTGGTGATCATGGGGATGCACAATCTGCAAAACGTCGACCTGTCGCTGCCGCCGCTGCTGCCCAAGAAGCAAACCTGCGCGGCGGCAATCATGTATTTCGGTTTTTTTGCCGTGGGCGTTCTCACCGGCACGGTGCTCACCGCCGGGGGAAAGCGCGGTTCCAGCAAGGGAAAGACCGACTAGCCAAGAATTCCCAAGGTCAGCCGTTGACTGGGGCGACGGTGTCTTTGGGGTGGATTGAATTTTCCACCTGCCGGGTGATTTCAAAGGCCAGATCCAAGGCGCGTTTGGCCGACTCGCCGCTGACCCGGGGTGTTTGTCTTTCCCGGACGCAATCCACAAAGTGTTGCAGCTCAAGCTTGAGAGGTTCATCCTTTGCGATCGGCACCGGTTCCCGCACCACCCGCCGCCCGCCAAATTCGCTGACGATGGCCGAATCCTTCCCCACCCCCAGCTTGACGGCCATGAGCTTTTTCAGGAGCGAGCTTTCCTCCTCCCCATCCCGGGCGATGCGGTAGATGTATCCCTCCTGCGCCCTGTAATCCAGGGAGATATAACTCGGAGTGGCTCCGCCGCTGAACACGCGGATTTTGCGCATCCGCTCCGGGCTGACGCGGCTGGCGGTCAGGTTGGCAACGCAGCCGTTGGCAAAACGCAGCCGCACGTTGGCAATGTCCTCGCTGCGGCTCAAAACCGGGATGCCCACGGCGTCCACGCTCGTCACTGCCGATTTCACAAAGGCCAGCACCACGTCCAGATCATGGATCATCAGGTCGAGTACGACGCCGATGTCCGTGGAGCGGGCAGGGTAGGGTGAAAGCCGGTGGGCTTCGATGAAGCGGGGCTCGGTGGCGACCTTTTCCAGATAATCGAAAACCGGGTTGAAGCGCTCGACGTGGCCGACCTGGAGGACGCAGTTGTTTCGCCGGGCCAGTTGGATCAGCTCCGCGGCCTGGGCCGTGTCGCTGGTCATGGGTTTTTCGACCAGAACATGTTTGCCGCCGTCCAGGAGTTCGCGGGCGATATCGAAGTGGGTGGTGGTGGGCGTGACGATGTTGAGCGCATCGCTGGCTGCGGCGGCTTCGGCAACCGACCCGAACACCCGGGTGTTATGTTTTGCGGCGATCTTGCGGGCAGTCTCAAGGTGCGCATCGAAGACACCGGTCAGGATGATAGCTCCGGTGGCGGCCAGTTCGGAGTAGATGCGGACATGGTGTTGCCCGAGGGATCCGGTGCCTAGGACGGCGACTTTGACCGGAATGACGTTGCTTGCCGAATGATTGGTTTTTGCCACTGCGGGATTCTGCCATTCCGCGGGTGGGGCGGCAATCTGTTACATGTCCCGATATGCGCGGGATAAAATCTGAGATCTGAAAATGTAAAGAGCCCGTGGCCGAGGGAGAATGAAATTTTAAAATCCTTTCCCACTCTTCCCATCTCCAAATCCGGTTCTCTTCCGTAAAATTCATGTTCAACTCAGGCCTGCCACATTGAGTGTGAAAGTGTGGGATCGACATTTCACGGATGAAACTCCCCACGACGCACGCCCAACGCCTCATTTTTCAAGCGCCGGAGGCGCGACCTGTTTATAGTTTGGACCAAACAAACCAGTCCCCAGCCCCGCAGGGGCGGCATGGTGCGGCGAAGCGGCAAGCGGTTAGGGCGAAGAACCCGCGCAAAATAAATTGGATTTGCCTGGATTGCTCCTCTGCCGTTTGTGCCGCTCCTCCGGAGCTTCAAAGACAAACCCGAAATCTGAAGGAGCAAAGAGCAAAGAGCGAAGGGCAAGGCAATTGAAACCGCGAACCACGCGAAAGGGACAGAGTTTTGAGATAGGTGCTGTTCCTTCGTCACATGAACCAATCCGGGTGAGGAGGCGACAGCCTGTAGACAGGTCTCTCGGCTGAAGCTTCAAAGCAAAGGCGGAATGGTCAAACCTTGGCAGAGGTCAGTCGGAGGTCAAAGGAGTTGCCAAAAAAGTGGGCGCTGGGCTTGATGAAATGGTCTGCTCAGCGGCCGGGGTAACGGCTCTAAATCAATTAATTAGGCCAAGGGGAAAAACGTGTGAGCCGACTCAAGCTCCACGGCGGAAGCAGCCTCATTGACCGCCGCAACATGTCGATGCTTCACATCGGGCAAACTTTCACTTTGAAAGAGTCATCCCGAATCCGTAGTCTGGTGACGTGCCTTTTTTAAGCTTTTTTGCCACCGCCGTTGCCGCTTATTTGATCGGAGCCATTCCGACCGGATTTCTGGTTGCCAAGGCCCGCGGGGTGGACATCCGCGCGGTTGGCAGCGGAAACATCGGGGCGACCAATGCCTTTCGCGTGCTGGGCCGGCCCGCCGGCACGTTGGTTCTGCTGGTCGATGCGCTCAAAGGCTTTGCGGCTGTTTCCTGGCTATGCTTGGCACTGCCCAGATTTTTCCCCGTGCCGGCCTCCGATCTGGCGGGCTATCAGTTGCTGGCCGGCATCGGGGCGGTGCTGGGGCATAATTACACATGCTGGCTCAAGTTCAAGGGAGGCAAGGGCATAGCAACGACGGCTGGGGTTTACCTCGCTCTGGCACCCCAGGCCTTAGGGATTGCCCTGGTGACGTGGATTATTCTGGCGCTGATCACTCGTTATGTCTCGGTGGCTTCTGTCGCGGCGGCGGTCGTTCTGCCCACAGCGGTCTGGTTGAATCACGGCAGTCTGCCGCTTGGATTGGTGACGACTGCCTTGGGATTATTGGCGATTTTGAAACACCGTAAAAACATCCAGCGCTTGCAGGCCGGAACCGAAAACCGGATTGGTCAAAAAGCCCAACCTTCGGGAGAGGCGAAATGAAAACAACTGTGGTTGGGGGCGGCGCTTGGGGGACCGCGCTCGCCAAAGTACTGTATGAAAACGGTCACCCAGTCACGATTTGGGACATTAACCCCAAAACGCTCCAGGAAATCCAAGCCGGCCGCAACGAGCGCTATCTGCCGGGCGTGCCGCTGCCTTCCGCTTGGAAGGTGGAGCCGGATTTCGACACGGCGGTGGAGGGGCGGGAGTGCCTCATTCTGGCCATCCCGTCCCAGGCTTTTCGCGCGGTCGCCGGTAAGCTCAAGGGGCATCGCGCGATCATGGTCAGCGTGACCAAGGGCATTGAATTTGAAACCGGTGAGACGATGAGCCGCATTTTGTGCGAGCAGGTCCAAGCCGAGCGCGTGGCTGTGCTGTCCGGGCCGAGTTTCGCCCGGGAGGTGGCGTTGGGCATTCCCACTATGGTGGCCTGCGCCTGCGAAAACCCGGCCACGGCCCGGATCGTCCAAGGGTTGTTCCACCGCCCCGAATTCCGTATCTACCGCAGTGCCGATGTTCTCGGGGTCGAATATGGCGGCGCGCTCAAAAACATCATCGCCATCGCCGCCGGGGTGAGTGACGGGTTGGGGTATGGCGACAATACCAAGGCCGGATTGGTGACGCGGTCGTTGTCCGAGATGCGCCGCTTTGGCGTGGCGTGCGGGGCCAGGCCGGAGACGTTCGCCGGACTGAGCGGGTTGGGGGACCTGATGCTGACCTGTTTTTCCCGGCAGAGCCGCAACCGCGAGTTGGGCGAGCGTCTGGGTCGGGGCGAAACGATGGAGGCCATTCAGGCATCACGCCCCAAGTTGGCCGAAGGTTATCCCACCGCCCGCTCCGCCTACCGCTTGGCACGCCAGCTCTCCATTCCCACGCCCATCTTGGACGAGGTGCACGCATTGCTTTACCAAGGGAAAGAGCCCAAGGAGGCGGTGCGCGATTTGATTTCCCGGGAATTCAAGGCCGAAGATTGAGCACCTCCGGCCTGAACCGCTGCCGGGGTGCCATCAAAGGCAAATCTTCCCCCCTCACCCGATCGCACCCTTGATCAGCTCCAGGAGTTTGGAGTAATCATCCACCGCCGTGAACTGAGGGAACTGCCCCTTCACGTTGTCCGGCGCATGAAATAGAAAACCTGTGTGGGCCTCGATGAGCATGGCCGTGTCGTTGAACGAGTCGCCGGCGGCCACCACGTTGTAGTTGAGCAGTTTCAATGCGGCCACCGCCCGCTGTTTCTGCTCCGGAATGCGGAGCTGATAACCGGTGATGCGGTCGTTTTCCACAATCAGCCGGTGGCACAGCAGGGTCGGCCAGTTGAGCTGGCTGAGCAGCGGTTGGGCAAACTGCTCGAAGGTGTCGGACAGAATGATCACTTGGGTGATGGAGCGCAGCTCGTCCAGAAACTCCCGGCCCCCCGCCAATGGCAGTAGTGTGCCAATCACATGCTGAATGTCGGAAAGCTTGATGCCGTGCCGGTCCAGAATTTCGATGCGATAACGCATCAGCTTGTCGTAGTCCGGTTCGTCCCGGGTTGTACGGCGCAGTTCCGGGATTCGGGTTTTTTCGGCGACAGCAATCCAAATTTCCGGCGTCAGCACGCCTTCCATGTCCAGAGTGACGATTGATTGTTTCACGGGGAGGGATTGTTTCAAATGCGGGCGGGTGTGTCCAGTGGTTCAGGCGCGGCAATAAGCAGAGGACGTTTTGCTGTCACGTCCTCTGCTTGTTCGTTTGGGAACGCCGTCTGATTGGCGCGCGGCGGAACAACATTTAAAAGTTCCGCCGCATCGCATGGTGTTGCTAGCAACCCGCATGCCGCAGTGGATTGGGGGGCGGTCTTGGGGCTGCAATGAACAGCCGCCAAATTGGTTGTGGCTGCAAGACCTTCTCCAACCCCTTGATTCCGCGGTTGAATGCAACGGATTCCGACGGTGGATTGTCCGGAAGGAATCCGGAAAAAGGCTTCCGGGTTCATTAGTAATCACTTAAATCCACTCCAGCCCTCCGGCCGGGTTGTAGAGCAATTCGACGTCGTGGCGGAGCAACTCTAAGGGGATTCTTGGGTGGGACGGTTTTAAGTCTTCATACTGCGAAGGTTGGGGGGATGTTGCTTTTTGGTTGATGCTCAGCCGGATT
>Ga0114958_10002920_pt1 | contig 12485 bp, 9 predicted proteins | sample C_130208_EF_Meta_FD_89577 | JGI IMG/M metagenome (GOLD analysis project Ga0114958, IMG submission 89577) | Freshwater microbial communities from Lake Croche, Canada to study carbon cycling - C_130208_EF_MetaG | ecosystem: Environmental > Aquatic > Freshwater > Lake | place: Lake Croche, Canada... | reverse complement strand
TGTGGGTGACTCTTAAGCTTGCCTCCCTCACCACGGTGATTTTGTTGCTGCTAGGTACGCCGCTTGCCTGGTGGCTGGCGCGCACGCAGTCGCGCTTTAAAGCGCCGCTTTCTGCAATTGTGGCGTTGCCGATGGTGTTGCCGCCTACCGTGCTCGGATTTTATTTGTTGGTCATGGTGGGTCCAAACGGGCCGATGGGTCAGTTCACGCACGCAATCGGTTGGGGTTCGCTGGCCTTCACGTTTTGGGGTTTGTTGTTGGCCTCGGTGTTGTATTCGTTGCCGTTTGTGGTGCAGCCCCTGCAAGCGGGTTTCGCAAGTTTAGATGCATCAATCTTGGATGTGGCCGCAACGTTACGCGCTTCGCCTTTTGATCGTTTTAAAACTGTCGTGATCCCGCTTTGTCGCCCGGCATTTATCACGGCGACGGTGATGGGCTTTGCGCACACAGTAGGTGAGTTTGGCGTGATTTTGATGGTGGGCGGCAACATCGAAGGCGAAACGCGCGTGCTGTCGGTGCTGCTGTACGACCGTGTTGAAGCAATGGCCTACGAACAAGCGCATTGGCTGGCTGGGGGGCTATTGATCTTTTCGTTTATGGTGCTGTGCTTGATGCAATGGTACGGCCAACGTCTGTCGCATCAGCCGGGTGAGGCGCGATGAGCGAACAACACGGCATCGATTTAAGTCTGAAGCTCGTACGCGCGGGAGAAGCTGCCTTCGACTTATCTATTGAGTTAACGCTCCCCTCATCCGGCACAACAGTCATTTTTGGCCCATCTGGTGGTGGCAAAACTACCATCCTGCGTGCTATCGCCGGGCTCGAGCCCGACGTCAAAGGCCATATCCGTATCAACCAACAAACCTGGCAGGCGCCGGGCGTGTTTGTGCCCGCACATCAACGGCGTGTTGGCTTTGTGTTTCAGCACTCGGCACTGCTGCCACACTTGTCCGTCGAGCAAAATCTACGCTACGGCTGGCAGCGTGTGGGTGGTACAGCGGCTGAGTACGCGCAGTGCGTTGAGCAACTTGACTTAGCGCCCTTGTTACAACGGTCAATCGGTCAATTATCGGGTGGCGAGCGCCAGCGCGTTGCGCTTGGACGTGCGTTGCTCACCCGCCCAGATATTCTTTTGCTTGACGAGCCCTTGGCCGCGCTCGATGCTGCGCGCCGCTCAGAGATTCTGGGGTACCTTGAGCGACTCAAGCACACCACGACCATCCCACTTCTATACGTCACCCATGCTGTCGATGAGATGTCGCGCCTCGCAGATTATTTAGTGTTGATGAAAGGCGGCCGCGTGCGTCAGGCAGGCCCGGCACTCGAGGTGATGAATCACCCTGATGCACCACTCGCCCTTCGCGACGATGCCGGCGTGGTGGTGCAGGCGAGCGTGCAGCAGCGCGATGCGCATGGCTTGCTGACGCTGCAAAGTCCGATGGGCACGCTATACGCTCACGGCCCCGCGCATGAGCCCGGTGATCGTTTACGTGTACGCATCCATGCTCGCGATGTGAGCTTGGCGCTCAGCCATCACACCGACAGCAGTATGTTGAATATTTTGCCTGTCACCGTGCTTGCGCTAAGAGATGGCGCAGGTGGCCAGGCCTTGATTGAGTTATCTGCAGGTGATCAGCACAAGCAACGCTTGCTGGCAAAGATTTCATACGCGTCCGTGGTGCGCTTGAACATCGAACCAGGCCTCGCGCTTTGGGCGCAGATTAAAGCGGTGGCGTTGTTGGTTTAGCGAGGATATTGTTGTCGTGCATGAAGAACGCTCAGCACTTCGATATGTGTAGTTGTAAATCGGTACACAACGATGTAGTTGGGTAATACGACGATCTCACGAGTGCCGCCGACCCGCCCGATCCGGTAAAGACACGGATGCACACTCGCCGAGTGTATGGCGCCTTGAATTTGACGTTGGAGACGCTTGGCTGCGGCGAGATTTTCGTTTGAAATGAAACGAATAATTTCAATTAAATTGTCGCGCGCATCAGCGCGCCAAACAATTTCTCGCACTAAGCCAGTTTCCGACTTTTCAGTTCAGCTTGATAAATGATAGCTTCAACTTCGGACATCACTTGTTCGTGATTAACCAGCGGCCTTGTGTCTTGCATTGAAGCTAATACTTTATTTTGAAACCAACTTTCGTGGTTCGCCCGAGCAAGTGTTAAGTCACTTTGGGAGGGAGGGATTGAGTCAACCAGTTTCATACAGAGGAGGATACACCTGTTGAAGCAAGATGTTCAAGTTACCTTTGGTAAAAATTTGTTAGTAAATATTTCTCGCTTGTTAAGCGTGTGCTTCGGTTAAGTATTTCTGCGAACAATGATTAGCCGATGCCGCGCTTAAATCGCTGCTTTGCAGCCCTTTGTGTCGGCAGGTATCAGAGTTTGACCATTTGACTTATTGTGCATACAATAAGTCAAATGCCTAAACTTAAACCTAATACGATTATCCCCACCGACGTTGAAGAAGCGTTGATTCAAGCGGGTATTGATTCTGATCCTGACGCCTATTCCCTCACGGACGCTGAATGGGCGGCGGTACAGCCTCTAGTAAAAATAGGTCGACCAAAAGCTGAGATCACAAAAGAGAGGATCACGATTCGTTTGTCTAGAGACGTACTTTCAAGTTTTCGGGCGACAGGTCAAGGCTGGCAGACCAGAGTCGATGGCGCGCTACGCCAGTACCTTCTTGAGCACTCGCCCCTACAATCAACGCAACGGTGAGCGGGTGTCGGCATTTCGCGCAGGCCACGCGCCGTCATTCGTAAGCCCAGCCTGGTGCCAGAGCCCAGGCATCCGACACTAATGCAAAACCGAATGTTCTTGAAAGAATCTTGGCTGTGTGAGGCGCTTCGTCTGAAAGAGACGCAATGGGGCCAGCTCGACGATCGTGCGGCCTCTTTGCGGGCGGCGCGCGAACCGACCGCCGCTCGGCAAATTGCTGAGCGCGCCAATCTGCTCGGAGAAACGTCTGGCGTCTCGCTGGCGCTTGGGCGCGTGCAGTCTGGACTTTGGGTTGCCCTCATCGTTTTGGTGGGGATTGCGGGGCTGGTGGGAAGTAGCGCTGCCTGGGCGGCATTGGGTAACGGGCTTCAGCCGGTGAATGTGGTGTCGGCACTCTTTGTGTTGCTGGGTGCCAATCTTTTTAGCCTGACTGTATGGTTACTGAGTCTGATCCTTGGGGTCGGCTCTGGCGGTTGGCTTGCATTAGGTTGGCAATGGTTGGTTCGCAAACTTGCAACAGGGCCCGAAGTTGCCTTGGCCGGCCAAGCCTGGTGGTCGATCTGGCAGCAAGCGGGTGGGCTGCGTTGGGTACTCAGTAGTGTGACGCATGCCTGTTGGCTGGTGGCTAGCCTGACAATGCTGGTGGTGTTGTCTTTTACGCTGTCGATCCGACACTTTAGTTTTGCTTGGGAGACAACGCTGTTATCGGCAGACAGCTTTATCGCCTTCACGCAGATTTTTGGGGCCGTGCCGCAATGGTTTGGCTTTGCGATACCGGATAGTGAAACGGTTCGCGCAAGTGGTCACTTATCAAGCAATTCAGCTCAGGCGCAGGCACTCTGGGCGAGTTGGCTGATGGGTGCGTTGCTCTGCTACGGGCTCATACCCAGGGCCTTGCTGTTCATCACGAGCTTACTGATGGTGGCGCGCGCTTGGCCGCGTACCCAACCACAATTAAAGTCTCCTTACTATCAGGCATTGCTAGCAAAAATGCAGTCTCCCGCTTTATCACCTGAAGGGCCGCCGCCGCCCGCGGACAAGCCTCGCTATCCACGTCCGGACAAAGTTGTTAACAGTGCGACGTATGCCATGATCAGTGGCATTGAACTAGAAGGCGAGTGGCCACCCGTAGGCTTAGGTAGCGCCATTGTGCACACAGCCATGGTTGACTCGCGCGACACCCGAAACACGGCTTTGAGTCAGGTGGCGCAGCTCAATCCCCGGCGCTTAGTGATCGCCTGCGATGCCCGACACACGCCAGATCGGGGGACGCTGCGTTTAATTGCTGAACTATCGTCTTACGCGGGCAAGACCCTCGTCTGGTTACAACCCCCTGACGAAGCTCAGCCGCCAACCGAAGCCCACGGACGTATCTCAGTTTGGAAAAATCAACTACACGTCGAGACCAAGGTCGATGTATTAGTGACTCCCTTGCTTGCTCCTGTTTCAGACTGGTTAGGGCGCTCAGATGAATAATCGCTCAGGCGCCCTGCAGATTGCTGTCGTGGGCCATACCAACACAGGTAAAACATCGTTGTTGCGCACGCTTACCCGCGATGTCAATTTTGGTGAAGTCGCCGATGCGCCAGGCACAACCCAACAGGTGCAGGGCGCGCAAGTCAAGCTAGAGGGCAACCCCGTGATGATGTTGTTTGATACCCCCGGTATTGAAGACAGCATGGGCTTGCTCGACTACCTTGAGCAACTCGCGCGCCCCGGCGGGCGACTCGATGGCCCCGAGCGGCTTGAACTATTTTTACGAGGCCCCGAAGCTTCTGGGCGTTATGAACAAGAGGCACGCGTACTGAGCAAGCTGCTCGATTGTCAGGCTGGGCTGTATGTCATTGATGTGCGCGAACCGGTGCTTGCCAAACATAAAGACGAGCTGGTGATTCTTGCCAGTTGTGGTCGCCCCTTACTTCCGATTTTAAATTTTGTGGCAAGCTCGGCCTCGCGTGCTGCGCAATGGCGCGAAACACTGTCGCGCTTGGGCTTACACACCTGCGTAGAGTTTGACAGCGTGAGCCCGCCGCTTGATGGCGAAGAGACTTTATTCCGAACGCTCTCGATTGTGTTGCCTTCGCATCAAGCGACCTTAGCTGGACTGCAGCTGCAATCCGCAAACCAGAAAGTCGCACGCCGCGCCGCGGGTAGGACGTTGATTGCAGGTCTGCTCATCGACCTTGCGGCCTTACGTACACCCTCAAGTACAGCACCCGAGTTGCTAGAGCAGGCGATTGTCTTACAGCAAACGGTCGTCAGGCAGCGGGAACAGGCTTGTGTGCAAGCGCTGCTGATGTTGTTTCAATTTAAAGAGGATGATTATCTGACGCATCCGATACCGCTGACGGCAGGCGGCTTGAGCGTCGACGTGTTCAATCCAGAGGCTCTAAAGGACATTGCCACACACACAGGCGGTGGGCTTGGTGCAGGGATGATTGCTGGTGCGGTAGCCGATGTCTTAAGTGCTGGCCTGACCCTGGGGACTGGCATGCTAATCGGCGCGGTGGCAGGCGGCGCAGCTTTGGGCGTTGGAAGATTTGGCACACGTATGCTGAGCCATATGCGAGGCTTTCGTGAGCTGACGGTGACCGATGAAATTTTGCAGTTTGTCAGGCTGCGCCAAGCGCAATTGCTCGAAGCGCTCGAACGCCGAGGTCATGCTTCAAACGCAAAAATCGATTTAGAAGAAAAAACGACCAAAATAAAAGATTCTTTGATCCCCTTACCAAAGCCCCTGATGAGCGCACGGGCGCACCCCGAGTGGTCGGCGGTGGGTGATCGTTTTCAAGATAGCCCAGCAAGACAGAAAGCGATTCTTGCGCTTGTCGAGCTATCGTGAATAGCGTTGGTTAGGATATCAAGCGAAGTGACAAGCTAGTGCGAGAACTTACCGAAGCCTGAGTCGTCATCGGTCAAGACTCCCCAGCGTGCCCGGGTGTTTTGGCTGCAGGAAAAAGATGATCGATAAAAAGCTTGATTCCCTTTTCTAATATCGACGGATCCGGGGCGGGCTCACGCACAGCGCGCACCATCAACCCGTCGATAAAGCATTGCAGTGTGAACTTGAGTGCCAGGCTCTGACCCTCAGACAGCATGTGCCCCTGATTGAGTGATGTCTGCAATAACCAAGCATGAAAGTCGGCACCAATCACACGATCCGCATCGGCCATCGCCTGGGCGATCTCGTGGTTACGACCCGCTTGGGCACTCATTTCAAGAAATAAAACGGGACTGACGACACTTGGGTCCCCGCGGCGCCAATGGATAAAATATTCTTGCATTCTATGGGCTAGATCACAGCCACCTTGCAACAGCGCGATGCTGGCGCGATTGGTCTGAAGCTGCCTCTCGATAATCGCCGAGATGATTGCATCTTTGTTTTCAAAATATCGATAGATCAGACCCGCGCTCATTTGCGCGGTTTCACTGATATTTGCCATGCTGGCCGCATGAAAGCCTTGCTCGACGAAGCATTTTTGAGCAGCAGTCAGAATACGCTCACGCTGGGACTCGGCTCTGGCTTCGCCCTTTGGCGTGCGTTTATGTGAAATTACTGGGTTGATTCGTGCCATCCGCCCCCCAACACTTTGTAAAGTATGACCCTGTTCGCTTGTGTGGCCAGCTCAGTGGTAACCATTGCGGTTTGCGCACTATACAGGGTGCGCTGTGCGTCGAGCAAATAGAGATAACTGTCTCGGCCAGACTTGTAACGCGCTTCAGATAAGGTGTGCGCACTGTTGGCCGCATCCAACAGCGCCTGCTGCGCGATCAGCTGCTCGGCGAGAGTCTGGCTGAGTGCCAGCGCATCAGCGACTTCACGAAAGCCTGACTGAATGGCTTTCTCATATTGTGCCAGGGCAATGTCTCGGTCGGCCGTTGCCATGCCCAGCAAAGCACGCAGGCGTCCCCCCTGAAAGATTGGCACACTCACGGTTGGTAAAAAGGTCCAGCCAAAGCTGCCACCGGTAAATAGTCCTGAGAGTTGCGTACTCGAGGTACCAGCGCCCGCGGTCAGACTAATTGAGGGAAAGAATGCCGCACGGGCAGCACCGATGCTGGCGTTTGCAGCACGCAACTGATTTTCTGACTGCAAAATATCGGGTCGGCGCAACAAGACATCAGAGGGCAGCCCTGAGGGTAAAGGCTGCAAACCAGAAAGCTTAGGAGCGAACGTGTCAGGTAGCAGTGAAGCATCGATCACTGCTCCAACCAACAAGGTGAGTGCATTGTTATCGCGTGCAATTTGTCCTGAATAGCGGGCTGCGTCGACGCGTGCGCTTTCTACGAGCGTTCTGGCCTGGCTCACATCTAGTGCCGAAACGGCCCCCAAAGAGAATCGTTGCTCGGTAAGTCTGTAAGAAGCCGTTTGGCTTTTAAGGGTATCCCGCGCAATTTTGAGTAGTTCTTGGTCGGCTGAGAGCGTCAGGTAAGCTTGTGCGACTTCGGCGATCAGTGCTAATTGAGCGCTTCGCCGCGCTTGTTCGGTTGCGAAATATGCTTGCAGAGCACTTTCGCTCAGGTTACGAATGCGTCCAAACAGATCAAGCTCGAAGCCGACATTGATATCGGCGTTATAGCCTGAAATTGTTGTTGGGCTGTAACCTCCCGTGCTGATCGATCCAGCCCTGAGGTCGACTGCCGGCACTAATTCTGACCGTGCAATGCGGTACTGCGCACGAGCCTTCTCGATATTGAGGACTGCCACACGTAGATCGCGGTTGTTGTCCAGCGCTTGCGCGATCAGCGCCCCAAGCTTGGGGTCAACAAAGAAGTCGCGCCAACCGATGTCGGCTGCTGCACGATCAGAACTCGAGTCTGTGCTGACCGGCGGCGCAGTGAGTTGCGGCATTGGCCAGTCGGTCGCAATCGAAGGCTGCGCAAGCGGGATGTCGGGTTCAAGGTTGATACAGCCCGAAATCAGAAAGGTTGCAGAGAGTGCCAGGATCGTCAGGATGCATTTACTCATGAGGCGGGGCTCCTGTTTTAGAGGCTGTCGGGGGTTGTTTTTTTTCAGGCTTGCGCTTGGCTGCCAGGCGCTCGACCATGACAAAGAACAATGGTGTAAAAAACAAGCCCAACATCGTGCCGATCACAATGCCACCGAGCACACCCGTGCCGATGGCACGTTGCGCGCCTGAGCCCGCACCGCTCGCGAGGGCGAGTGGCAGTACTCCCAGCCCAAAGGCAAGCGAGGTCATGAGGATGGGGCGCAAGCGATCTCGAACCGCTTGCATGGTCCCTGCGACCAGGTCCATGCCGCTCTCAAGGTTTGCCTTGGCAAATTCAACAATCAGAATGGCGTTCTTGCTGGTCAGGCCCACCGTGGTCAGCATCGCCACCTGAAAGTAGATATCTCGCTCAAGGCCAACTAGGCTGGCTGCAAATGTGGTGCCCAGAATACCCAGTGGCGCCACCAGTAAGACCGCTGTCGGAATCGCCCAGCTTTCGTATAGCGCAGCCAGACACAGAAACACGATCAAGAGTGACAGTGAGTACAGTAGCGGCGTTTGTGCACCAGCTTGACGCTCTTGAAAAGACAGACCCGTCCACTCGATACCGAAACCCGCTGGCAGCGTTGAGGCGATTTGTTCAATGGCTGCCATAGACTGCCCTGAACTGGTACCCGTTGAAGGCTCACCTTGGATCTGAACGGCCGGCACGCCGTTGTAGCGCTCAAGACGTGGCGAGCCATAGGCCCAGTGCGAGGTTGCAAAGGCGGTAAACGGCACCATCTCACCAATGTTGTTGCGCACTGACCATTTGTTGAAATCCTCGGGCACCATACGAAAGGGGGCATCGGCCTGAAGCATCACGCGTTTGACGCGGCCACGATCGACGAAGTCATCGATGTACTGCCCGCCCCAGGCCGCAGACAGAGTGGCGTTAATGCTGGCGATGGACAAGCCCAGTGCGCTCGCTTTTTCTTTGTCGACAGTCAAACGCAACTGTGGCGAGTCTTCTTGACCGTTTGGACGTACGTTGGTCAATTGACTATCTTGGGCAGCAGCGCTCAGGAGTTGATCACGCGCCGCCACTAGTGCGTCGTGGCCAAGGCCAGCGTTATCTTGTAAAAATAAAGTGAAGCCGGCAGCCGTGCCAAGCTCAGGCATTGCTGGCGGCGAAAATGCGTACACCATGGCATCCTTGATCTGGGTCAAGGCCCCCATGGCACGCGTGACCACAGCACCGGCGCGCTGCTCCACAGACGTGCGCTCGCTCCAGTCTTTAAGCTTGATAAACGCCAGGCCGTTGTTTTGGCCGCTGCCTCCAAAGCTAAACCCTTGAATACTGAACACCGATTCAACGAGATCTTTTTCATCTTCAAGAAAGTGATTTTCAAGCTTGTCAATCGACTCCACGGTTCTTTGCTGGGTCGCACCGACGGGGGCAAGCACCTGCGAAAACACCACACCTTGGTCTTCTTCAGGTAAAAACGAGCTGGGCAAGCGTATAAATAAGAAGACCATCGCCAACACTAGGGCGGCGAAAATCGCCAAAAATCTCTTTGGACGCTGTAGAACACCACCCACGCCGCGCTGGTATTGACTACTGCTGCGCTCAAACGTCCGATTGAACCAGCCAAAAAATCCTTTCGCCTGAGTGCCGTGATGGCCTTTGACGATGGGTTTGAGCATCGTTGCGCACAAGGCCGGGGTTAGCACAATGGCGACAAGAACCGACAAGGACATGGCGGCGACGATCGTGATTGAGAATTGTCGGTAAATGATGCCGGTTGAGCCCGATAAGAAAGCCATTGGCACAAACACCGCGGACAGGACTAGTCCAATACCTACCAGAGCACCCGTGATTTCACCCATCGATTTGCGCGTGGCTTCTAACGCAGATAAATCTTCTTCAGCCATGATGCGTTCAACGTTTTCGACCACTACGATGGCGTCATCCACGAGCAGTCCGATTGCCAGCACCATCGCAAACATGGTAAGCATGTTGATTGAAAAACCGAAAGCTGAAAGCACGCCAAAGGTTCCGAGCAGCACCACAGGGACGGCAATTGTTGGTATCAGTGTGGCGCGGAAATTTTGTAAAAACAGATACATCACCAAAAACACAAGCCCGATGGCCTCAAGAAGTGTGTAGATCACGCCTTTGATGGAGACCTTGACGAACGGGGTGCTGTCGAAAGGGATGACAGACTTCAAGCCTGGCGGGTAGTACGGCTTTATTTCGTCGAGTGCAGATTGAACGCCCGCAGCCACATCGAGCGCGTTCGCACCTGTCGCCAGCGAGATGGCCATTCCGGCAGCAGGTTCGCCGTTATAACGGGTGATGAACTCGTAGTTTTCTGCACCAATTTCGACACGCGCAATATCACCAAGCTTCAGCACCGAGCCGTCTGGGTTGCTGCGCATGACGATGTTTCGAAACTGGTCTGGTGTCTGCAGGCGATCTTGCGCGGTGATCGTGGCATTGATCTGTTGGCCATCAATGGCTGGCGCTCCGCCAAGCAAGCCAACCGCAACCTGCGCGTTTTGTGCTTGAATCGCCGCACTCACATCGAGCGGACTGAGTTTGTAAGTGTTGAGTTTGTTGGGGTCAAGCCAAATCCGCATGGCGTACAAGGCCCCAAATAACTGAATGGTCCCAACTCCGGGCACCCGGCTGAGTTTGTCGACGACATTGGCGCCAACATAATCGGCAATGTCTTCCTTTTGCATGCTGCCGTCTTCGGATACAAAAGCGACAACCTGTAAAAAGCCGGTACGGGCTTTAGAGACCTCAACCCCTTGGCGTTGAACTTCTTGCGGCAGCAGGGGCGTCGCCAGCTGTAACTTGTTTTGCACCTGCACTTGAGCGGTATCAGGATCCGTGCCGTTATCAAAGGTCAGCGTAATGGTTGCCCGCCCGCTACCCTCGCTGGTTGAAGAGAAGTACAGCAGCCCATCAAGGCCTTTCATGTTTTGTTCGATGATTTGAGTCACCGAGTCTTCAATTACTTTTGCAGAAGCGCCAGGATATTTTGCTTGGATTCTTACGCTTGGGGGCGCAATATTGGGATACTGAGAGACCGGCAAAGTCAAAATGGCCAGACCACCTGCCAACATGATGATGATTGCAATGACCCATGCAAAAACGGGCCGATCGATGAAGAAACGTGCCATGTGGGTCTCTCTTTATTTTTGAAGTGCAAGGGGTTCAGAGGCGGCTGAGACTGGCGCAGCCTCGCTCGTTTGAGCTTGAGCGGGTGACACTTCTAAGGCGGTGACCATCATGCCGGGCTTTGCTTTTTGCAGGCCTTCGACGATTACCTTGTCGCCCGCTGCCAAACCATTTTCTATCAACCACTTGTCTCCAATCGTGCGACTGACCTGTACGTCACGCGACTCGACCTTGCCTTCTTTGACGACCAGTGCCGTGGCATTGCCCCGCGTATCACGCCCGATACCTTGTTGCGGCACAAGGATTGCCTGGGCACGCGACCCATTTCCGATGATGGCGCGTACGTACATGCCAGGCAGCAAAATATTGTCAGGGTTTGTCACTGCAACACGCAGCGCAAAACTTCCGGTCGTCGGATCGACGGTGACTTCGGAGAACGCCATTTTTCCAAGGTGCTGATAATGTGTGCCGTCCTCGAGCAAAATCGTCACGGGCAGATCCTCGCTTTGCGTAAGCGTCCCGGCAGCGAGCTCTTTGCGCAACTGCAACAACTCTGCGCTTGATTGGGTCAGATCGACATAGATAGGATCAAGTTGTTGCAGTGTTGCAAGAGGCTGCACCTGCGCAGCCGTCACCAACGCGCCTTGCGTCACGGATGATTTACCAATTCGTCCCGTAAAAGGTGAGGTAATCCGTGCATAGTTCACCAATAAATTTTGGCCTTCCAACGTTGCCTTGGCGATGTCTACATCGGCTTGTGCCTGCTGCAATGCTGCAATCGAGGATTCGTTATCTTGCGCGCTGACGGCTTCGATCTTGGTCAGCTCTGCCGAGCGCCGCGCGGTCAGTCGTGCTGAAGTCAACGTGGCCTGAGCGCGCGCCAGGGCTGCTTTTGCACTGTTTGCATCGGCGCGATAAACGGCATCATCGAGTTGATATAACACTTGTCCAGCCTCGACCAAGCCGCCTTCAGTAAATACGCGCTGTTTGACGATTCCGCTGACTTGCGGGCGAACCTCCGCCACAAGCGAGGGGGCGACACGACCCGGCAGTTCGCGGGTCAGCACAACAGCTTCAGCTTTTAAGGTCACAACATTGACCTCAGGTGGCTTGGCAGCGGCAGAGGGGGTTTCATTGTCGCCACAGGCGGTAAGAAAAAGAAAAGCGAGGGGGAGCAGAAAAAATCGAAGATGAAGAGTCATGGATTTGGGTTTCTGCCTAAAAAAGAGATGAAATCGAGAAATTGATTAATTAGTATGAACGTTCATTCTCTTTTTGTAAAGAAGTAAATATGAATGAGGGAATGAACTTAAATGTTCAGAGGCTGTTCTTTGCTGGAAGAGCTGTCAGTGCGAAGGAGCGGATAAGCGTGAGATTAAAGCCGTCGTACTGGACGAAAATTTGAAGATGACCGGCTGAGGGTCTTGGCCCACTGCGGTCGGAACGGCGTATTTTGCCGTGTTTGATGGGGACTGCTATTTTGATGAATACTGCTCATCTCCCGTTAATGGCGTAGAGCCTGAGGTAGAGCCGGTACAGCCAGGGGTAGAGCCGTAGAGCCTAGGGCCGCGTAAAGCTGGTCTCTGGCGGAAGCGGTGAGATTCGAACTCACGGAGGGCGTGAACCCTC
>Ga0114958_10002919_pt1 | contig 12488 bp, 9 predicted proteins | sample C_130208_EF_Meta_FD_89577 | JGI IMG/M metagenome (GOLD analysis project Ga0114958, IMG submission 89577) | Freshwater microbial communities from Lake Croche, Canada to study carbon cycling - C_130208_EF_MetaG | ecosystem: Environmental > Aquatic > Freshwater > Lake | place: Lake Croche, Canada... | reverse complement strand
AATGTTTATTATTTGAAGGATAATATCCAGTACCATAATGTTTATTATTTGAAGGATAATATCCAGTACCATAATGTTTATTATTTGAAGGATAATAATTATTCATATTTGAATATCCAATTGATCCATAAGATCTACCAGTATAAATATTAGAATTCCAAAAATAATTATATGGATAGTATAATGCATCTACAATGTTCCAATTACTATATGGATAATAATCAATTGGTGCAATATCAGGAATATAACCTGTTATATAATTTTCATAATTTTCTTTATTTGTATTATAAAGTTCATAGTTAACTCTAATAATTAGACACAAGATTATTAATATAATTATTGAACCATATAAATATAAATTTTTAATCATGTATATATATAATATTAGAAATAAAGATTGAATATTTTTAATTTAACCTATATAAATATATATATATTATACTATATAATGGATAATAACAATGATACAACCAGTATCCTTAATTTTGATACTTTTGAAAATGATCTAATTATAAATACTAAAAATATATTAAAAGATATTAAGAAAGGTGATGAATTTGAAATTGGTTTTAAAACTAAAGATTTTTTAATATCATCTGATAAATATATTAATTTGCTTAAATATTTTGTAAAGTTATCAAAAGATAAACAATACAAAATTATTCAAGAACAAACATTAAATATATCTTATAATTATGATTATGAAAATTATAATAATTATCGTATTACGGTTAGTGGTCTTGAAAATATAAATGAGAAAATTTCACAAATATATCAGAGAGAAAATCATGTTATTTTTTCATTATTATTAGGTCAATATATGAATGGAGATAAATCAATTAGTGCAATAAATAAAATTAAAGAAAAAAAGAATATGTTAGATATGGGATTTTTAAGAGCAAGACTTTCAAATGAAAAAGATATTGAAATTGATAAAGGAAATGAGTTACTTCAATTATCAGAAAAAGAAAGACAATATATTAATTTTAGATATATTCAACGTGTATCATTAATCTTAGAAGATAATGCTGATTATATTATTAGAATTGATTTGTCACAAGTAAAGACATCTAATAAAATTATATTAATAGAAAAAAATAATAGTGTTATTGAATTAGAGATAGATGTTTCATTTAAAAAAGCAATTTCTAAACAAAAATTAGATAATTGTTTAAAAATTATGGCAACGACTATATTAGATATTCAAAAATTACTTCAAAAATCATCAATAGTATTAAATAGAATAGATCAAAATAATATTATATTTAATTTAAAAAATATTTTACAATTAGATCCAGAATTTAATCTCAAAGATTTACCAGCAATGCAAACTCAAGCAGCTGAAATAACTCATATAGTTGATTTAATACCTAATAAATATTCAGTTACAGATAAAGCAGATGGTGAAAGATATTTCTTACTTATTTTTGAAGGGGGTGTTTATTTAATTTCAAATACTTTAGAAGTTAAGAAAATGAATACATCACATCTTAAAAATATAGAAGATTACAATAATACAATTATTGATGGGGAATATTTATATATTGCGAATAAAAAGAAATTTGTATTTTTAGCATTTGATATTTTATCTTATAAAGGAGAAGATTCAAGAAAAGAAAATATATTAAGTAAAAGACTTGAAAAACTTGCAAATGTAACAAAAACATTATTTAAGCAAAAATCTGAGAATGAACAGTATGTGGGTGATTTTAATTTAGATAAAATTAATAAGCATTATGAAAAAAATATTATTAGTTTTATAACAGAACTAAATAATAAATTAGATCAAGATTATGACAATATTGTAATGACTAAAAATTTTATATTTCCGATAGGGGCTCATCCTTGTGAAGTATATAGCTATTCTATTTTAATTTGGAATTTATATACAAAAAATTCAAAAATTAGTTGTCCGTATATATTAGATGGTATTATTTATACTGGTATAGATCAAATATATACACGAAACTCTAAAGAAACCAAAAATAGAATTTATAAATGGAAACCTAGTTCAAAAAATTCATTAGATTTTTATGTTTTATATGAACGTAATAAAGATACGCATCAAATATTAAATGTATTTGATGATTCAGAGCAAAATACTGAAAATACTACTAAAGAGATTGAAAATACAGTATCTTATCAAGATTTATCAACATTTAAAAATAAAGCGGCACTTTATAGAATTTTAAATCTTTATGTTGGTAAGATGGAAGGAGGTAAAGAATATCCAATATTATTTCAAAAAGAAAAAAATAATTATATTGCTAATTTGTATATTCAAGATGGCGAAGCAAGAGATGTAGAAGGTAATGTTATTCAGGATAATACGGTTGTTGAATTTACATATATTAATGATCCAACTGTTGCTGCAGGTTTTAGATGGGTTCCATTAAGAACTCGTCATGATAAAACAGATTCAATACGTTTATACAAAAGAAAGTATGGTAATAATTCAGAAATTGCGGAAAAAACATGGAGATCAATGATGGATGGTATAGAATTATCAGACATTGAATTATTATCTAAAATTAATACATATGATACGCATAATAAAAAATTAAAATCTAGAATAACTACAGATGCAATTAGTATGGAAAGACGTGAAAATGTATATTATCAAATTATTAGTAATTTAGCAGAAAATTTACGTGCATTTCATAATTGGATTAAAAGCAATCTTATTTATACATATTGTGGAATTAAAAAAGTTAATGGAAAGGAAATTAAACTGGATATTTTAGATATTGGTTGTGGTAAAGGCGGTGATATTATTAAATTTTTTCATTCTCGAATTAATACATATTTGGGATTTGATTTAGATCCAAATGGTATTTATTCAGGTTCAGATGGAGCATTAAGTCGTTATCAAAATATTAAGAAAAAATTTCCTAATTTTCCAAAAATGAATTTTTTTGTTGCAGATGGTGGATCATTATTAACATATGAAGATCAGAGAAAAGTATTAGGAACAATGACAGATCAGAATAAAAAAATATTAGAAGAATTAGAAGTTAAAGATCACAAAACATTTGATGTTATTAATTGTCAATTTGCGGTGCATTACTTTTTTAAAAATGATATTACATTAAATAATTTTTTAGAAAATATTAAAAAATTTTTAAGACCATCTGGATATTTATTATTAACAACTTTTGATGCAAATTTAGTTAATAAAAATTTTGATGAGAATAATCATATTATATCTTATTACACAACAAAGACAGGAACTAAAAAAATCTTATTTGATGTTATTAAAAACTATACAGATACGGATACTGAAAAAACTGGTTTAACAATAGATGTTCATTTACCTGCATTTGAAGATGATCATTATGAATCAGAATATTTAGTAAATCCAATTTTTTTAGAAAGAAAAATGAAAGAAATAGGATTAAATTTAGTAGACACTGGATTATTTGGAAATTATTTTGAACAATGTAGAGAATTTTTTGAAAAGGTTGCAAAGGGTGAAGAAAATAGTAGTACAAAAAAATATTATATGGATGTTAATGAATTTTACAATATGGATGATACGGTTAATAAAGGATCATATGAGTTTTCAAAACTCAATAGATTTTATGTTTTTCAAAAAGAAGATAATAGTACAGGACAAGAAATATACAAATTAAAATCTTCAAATATAAATAGTAAATCAAAGCCTAAAAAATCTAAAAAATAATTTTATTTATAATTAAAAATTTGAAAAATATATTTATAAGATTATAATAGTATAATTTTATAAATGACTGATACAGACATGATTGATACTAAAATGATTGATGTAGAAATGATTGATGCAGAAACAATAGATATAGTAATTACAGATAAAATTGACAAGTATTTAATTACAAATTCTGGTAATACAATATTAATAGATGAACCATATTATGGTAAAATTTTTAATGAAAGAACTTCATATCAAGGTTATTTTGTAAACAATGAATATCATGGATATGGTCGATTAAAATTTTTAAATCATGCTGAATATGATTTATATATTGGTAATTTTCAAAATAATAAATTTAATGGTGATGGTATTTTATTATATAAAACTGGTGCTTATTTTAAAGGATCATTTATCAATGATCTTAAACATGGATATGGATCAATGTATAATTTAATGGGTTGTATTTTATATAATGGTGAATGGGCAGATGATAAAATATATACCCCAGTATATTTTGAAGAAAGAATAAATAATAAAGTTACAATTAAAGGTTATAAAAAAAATGATTTATTGCATGGATTAATTTACTATTATGATAAAAATAATAATTATGAAAAAATACATTTGTATTCTGAAAATACTTTGATAAAGGAAATTATTTTACAACCGAATTTTAAAATTAAATATATGTATAATAATGTTAATATTTCTAGTATTCGTAAAAATATAGATGATATTATTAATAGTAAAAATATAATTGATAATAAAAATATTATTGATTACATGTATAATATACTTGATAATACTGATATATTGGAATTTACACCTGATAATAAAATAATATCATATAGCTCAAATACTCCAGAAATATGTTATGAATATTATGATAATTGTACATACATTGGTAAAAAAGATACTAGAAAAATTGGATCTGGTAATTTTATTAATTGTATACAATATAAAGGTCCTATTAACTCTTTTACGGATTTTAAAAATGAATTAATCGCCGAAGGATCATTTAAAAATTATATGTTAAATGGTAAAGGAACGTTTTATCCTTGCAAGAATCAATTACAAGTATTAAATTTATCAGATAGAGTATTTAGTGGTATTTTTTATGATGGATGTAAGTTAGATGGTTTTTGTAAAATTAATAATGTTAAAATTTATGAAGGAATATTTGATATTAGTGGTGATTTAAAACTACTATATATATTAAATGGTAATGGAATTGAATATTATGATGGAATATTAATTAAATATAAAGGCAGTTTTTATAATAATCAATATGATGGTGAAGGTACTGAATATTATGATGGATTAAATATTAAATATCAAGGATCATTTATAAATAATAAATATGATGGCGAAGGCTGTTCTTTTTATTTAAATAATAATATTGAATACCATGGCATGTGGAAAAATAATTTAAAAAATGGCAATGGTATTCTATATTCAGAAAATGGAGAAGAAATATATTCTGGTTTATTTGCCAATGATAATATTATTGATTATAATGATGAAAGCAAATTAACACATTAAAAACTTAATATTAACACAATTATTTTATAAAATTAATTAATTTATAAAAAAATTTAATCTGATTCAAATGGATCTTTAAATTTTTTCTTTATTATTTCTTTATTAGATGATGTTTTTAATTTAGATTTTTTTATTTTTATTTCATCTTCAGAATCAGATTTAAATGGATCTTTAAATTGCATTTTTTCTTTTTTAGATATATTATCCTTTCTAATAATTTTTTTTGATTTTTTTTCTTCTTCTTCATTTATTAATTTTTGTTTTTCTTCTGTATTATCTCTGTAAAAAAGAACTTGATCCCATGTTTCTTTAAATTTATGATAATTTTCTAAAAACCATCTTTTATCTCTTTTAATTAAATAACAATGTGATTTTTCTAAATGCCAATATAATATTTTATTAAATTTATAATCAGTTACAAATTCTGGATATATTGACTCCCAATTATTTTTCATATATTCTGCCCATTCAATCTTTTTATCAATTGTTGTATCTAAAATAGTTGGATATATATATTTCCCATACCATTCTATTTTTTCATTATTCGGTAAATCTTTATTTTTTGGTATCAATTCTATTAAACAACCATATTTAAATTCATCTTTTATCTCTATTTTTTTATTTTGTTGTTCTGTATGATATGTATCTTCTGTAATCATTTCTAACCATTCATCTTTGTCAGAATAATCTTTTAGTTTACATTGCCAAAAATCACAATCTTCTAAATCACAACACTCTAATTGTAATTGAACTTGAACCCAATAATAATGAGGACATATTTCTCCATCTTCTTTACCTTCTGTATTTATTTGTCTAGTAGTTGTACATTTTATTTCTAACATTCTACCAACCATATTTGAAAATTTTCCATCTAATGTACTACACGTACAAATACCATCTGGTGATGCTCCTAAAAAATCAATTTGAGGAGTCGATATATGTGGTACTAAACCGAATTCTCCAACTTTTACATTATATATATTTTCGTAAATTAAAATAGCAATCTTTTCTAGTTTTTTACCATGATGAACATTTTTATTTTCAACAAAACCTTTGCCAATGCCAATTTTTTGCTTAATAAAATCTAATTTACTTTCGTATTTGCTTTCACCAATTGCTTGTGCTCCTGCTGATGCTGTTATAAAATTATTACGCATTTGAAACCATTCTGGTGATTTTTGTTCTGGCTGTGGTAATGTTTCAATTTTAATATATTGATTCCAAATTAAATTATATTTATCACAAATTAAAATATCATTACATATTTTTCTATAAAATATATCTCTTTCATCATTATTATTAAAATCTGGAATAGTTAAAACTTGTACAGTTAAATTTGGCAAGTCTGTGTTTTCTTTTAAATAATATATTTCATCTTTGTTAAAAAATAATATTATATTTTCCATTTTAATTTCATCATTTATAGTTTCATTTATAATTTTTATTAATTTAGTTAATTCATTCTTATCTATTTTTTTATTTTTAATATTTTTTTTGATTATATTATATATTGTTTTTTCCATATTTACTTTTTTTATTGTTATATATAAACCTTTTATATTAATAAATATATATCTTTAAGTATATATATTTAACAATTTTTTTGATTAATTATTAACATTTGTGTCTACATATAGGACATAAATTACTATATTTTAATAACCATGGGTCAATACATCCTGAATGAAAAAAATGATTACATTTTAAAATTCTAATTCTACTATTTTCACAAAAATTGTCTTGGCAAATTGTACAAAAAGAAGAACTTTTTTCTTTAATAGCTGTATCAATTTCATTATATTCTTTTTCTACTAAGTATTCTAATTCATTTTGATTAATAATATTAATAATTGGTGAATTCATATTAATATTTAAAATAGTATTTGTAAAACTATATAAATTATTATTTGATGATCCAAAAACAGTTGCAACATAATAATCATTATATAATGAATTATTTGATACTAGTAAATAATTTAGAATATTGTGTGAAGTATCTATTGCATTTATAATATTTGAAGCAAAATTATCATAATTAGTATGTGCAATAGCCAAATTTATAAAATAAAATGCTTGAACTATTAACGATAATTCTGGAAAATGTTGTGTATAATAATATCTAATATGATCTAATAAATTTTTTAATGATATATGCGTATATATGTTTCCAAGTTCTATATATATATATGCTAATATCTTTTTCTCATTTAATATATCATCATCAGAATCAATAATATAATTTAAAATATATGTTTCTCTTGCTATAATTATACTATCAATAATATTATTATCTGGTGTAAATATATAATTAATATAATAATTGTTTTCATTATTTTCATTATTTTGATTGTTGTTATTATCAATTACACTATTTTCATTATAATAATTTTGTATTGACTCTGGAACATCATCGTCATCATAATTATCATAATTAATATTTCCATTTTCATCATAATTTAATATTAATTCTGGAAAATCTTCTAAATTATCTTGATATTGATTATCTTGATTTTCATTATTTTCGTTGTAATTTAATATTAATTCTGGAACATCATCGTTATCATAATTATCTTGATTATCTTGATTATCTTGATATTGATTTTCATCAGTATCTAAAAAATTTAAACTTAAATTTGGTATTTCATTATAAATATTTTCATTATCGGTAACATTTTCATTATCGGTAACATTTTCATTATCGGTAACATTTAAAATATTATTTGAAGAATCTATTATTGTAGTTTCCATTATATTAAAGTATATATTTATTAAAATAATTATTAAATAAATCTAAAATATTTTTCTCTACATTTATTAACTTCATCATCAGTTGTAATATTTTCACAAATGGCTTCAAACTTTTCACCTTTTAACAATCTTAAAATAATATTAATAGAATAAGTGCCGCATTCTGATGTTTTATATTGATGTCTTATTTTATTAAATTTTATATTTTTAAGTTCACGTTCTATATAATTTTCTCTTTTAGGTTTCATAAATGATTCTTCAGTCATTGATGATTCTAAATCTTCATTTAATATATTTTTTTTATAACACCATTTACTAATTCTATTAACAAATCTTCTAATTTCATTTTTTGGTGGTTTACCATAAGAATCAAAATAATATACTTGATTTTTTAATAAATCTGCATACATAGAAACCCAATGTGATCCGCGTTGCCAATGACGATCAAAATTAAAAACTATTCCTATTTTATTTTTTTTAGCTTTAATTAAATTATCAAAATTTAAATCACGTATACCAATATCTAAATCATCAAAATCTAACGGAACAGCACCTAAATAAATAAAATCTGAATATTTTTCTTGATACTGTGCCATAATTTCATTAATATTTGTTGTATTAAACCATGAAAACCTACCTTTTGGTCCCAATGGTCTAAATGTTTTTTCATTTATTTCTTCATCATTCATTTCAATAATAAAATCTTGTTTTAACCAACATATTTGATCATCACATACATCTTCTAATCTTTTTGTTAATTCATTTATTAAATATTTTTTATCATCTTTAATTTCAATAGGATTTAATTTTTTAAATTTATTATTATATGCACTTGCCATTCTTTTTAAAGAATCTAAAGTAAAACATGATTTTTCTGAATAAGTTTTGCTAGGAGCACATTTTTGATCTTCTAAATTTGGTTTAAATTTTTTCATCTTAATATATGTAAATATTAAAAAAATTAATATAATAAAAATTAATTTTAATTTGTTACATGAAATCTAATAAATTAATTTTAATTTGTTACATGAAATCTAATAAATTAATTTTAATTTGTTACATGAAATCTAATAAATTAATTCTAATTTGTTACATGAAATCTAATAAATTAATTTTAATTTGTTACATGAAATCTAATAAATTAATTTTAATTTGTTACATGAAATCTAATAAATTAATTTTAATTTGTTACATGAAATCTAATAAATTAATTTTAATTTGTTACATGAAATTAATAATATTATTATTAATATATCCAACTATTTTTGAACTGGTATCTGTTTTTTTTAAAACAATACCATTTGGTTTATCATCATAATAATATTCTTCATCTTCATATATTATTTTTTTATATATTGGTATATTATTTGTAATCATATCTGGGCTCTCATCATTTTCAATTTCTGAATTATCATATTCTTCAACTATTTTTTTCTTTTTTAAAAACTTTTTTTTAAGTATATCAATATCTAAACTATATGATGTTGCTATTTTTGTAATTAATTCATCTTTTATTTTTAATGATTCTTTTTGAACTGCATTCTGATATTCTTCCATTAAAGTACATAACTGTTCATTATTTTCTCTTATCTGTTTTAATATTTTTTTCAATAAAGTATTAGACTTCATATTTATAATTAATACTATCCAATTAAAATTATATTTTTTTCAATTTTTTTAATGCATTTGTAATATTAATATCTTTACATATAAAACCACCACCTCCTCTTTTATACTGCGAAGTCATTCTATTTAGATCACCAATCCAATAAAATTCATTATCTGAAAAAGCCCATTTAGAATGATCTTGATTTTCATTATATTCAATATCTTCAAAAATAATACTTTTAATATCTATAATATTTTTATTTGTTTTTTCAATATTATGTCCTCTTATCCATGTTTCAGTATTCCATTTATAATTATATTTAACACCAATATACTCACTATAGATATCAATTTCATAATGTGGTGATTTTGCAATATGATTAATTGTATCTGTTAATTTTATTTCATTAATAGTATTATTTTTAACAAAATTAATATTTTTATAATTATTGTTTTCAATATAAACATGTGCATTCATTATATTTATTTGATTTAATATATCTTTTATTAATTGTTCATTAAAAGCGAATTCAATATATTGAAATGATTGTCCATATATTAATTCTCCATCATCTATATTTGATATATTAACCCCATCAAAAAACAGTGGAAAATTTGGCACTGAATGACATAACCATGAAATATTTGTATCATTCCATGTTACAATTCCTTTACAATGTCCATTTCCATGATTATTTTCTTTATTTGTTTTTATCTTATGAACATCATCATTGTATATTATCCAATTAGTCCATCTTGATTTCATGTATAAATTATTTATCCAAACATTAATATCGTCTTTTTTAATAAAATCTTTTTTATTTTCACAATATTCTATAAAATGCAAACCATAATTATTTTTATCATTAATAGTTTTCTTTGGCAATTTAATTGCTAATAATTTTAAAACTGGTTTAATAACATCAGCTGATCTAGTACAGGAAAAACAACTAATTAAATTACCCATTAAATTACCCATTAAATATTATTATTAATGTATTAATAATAATATTTTAACAATTTTTATTTTATAAATAAATGTATTTTTGTTATTTTCTAATAATTTTTACATTATTTAATACTGGTATTGATTGATTAAATTTTTTACTAATAGTTAAATATCGTAAGTTTTTTAAACGGCTTAATACTTCAATACTTTGATTAAAATTATCACCAAAAGTTAAAGATTCTAAATCTTTAAAACGGCTTAATACTTCAATATTTTGATTAAAACTTTTACCAAAAGTTAAATATTCTAATTTTTTTAAAGAAGTTACATAATCAATACTTTTATCAAAATCATCACCAAAAGTTAAAGATTCTAAATCTTTAAAATTCCATAATACTTTAACATCTTGATTAAAACTTTTACCAAAAATTAATTTTGTTATATTTACTAATCTACTAAGTGGTTCTATTGATTGATTAAAATCATTACCAAAGATTAAATTTTCTATATTTACTAATCTACTAAGTGGTTCTATTGATTGATTAAACTTGTCACCAAATTGTAAATATTCTAATTTTTTAAATGTTGATAATGCTTCTATTGGTTGATTAAATTCATTATTAAAAATTAATTTTGTAATATTTATATTAGTTTTATTACTAATAATATTATTAATTTCATCAATTGTATTAATTTTATTAACGCTATTGCTTTTTAAATTTTTTGGATTAATACCAATCTTGCTCTTAATACCACTCTTACTCTTATCAATCTTGCTCTTAATACCACTCTTGCTATTATCACTATTTATATTGCCGCCAATAATATTTTTTAAGTTAATATATTTTTCTTTATATTTTAAATATTTTTCCTTATATGACATATATATTATATATTAATATTATTAATAAATATTATTTGCAAATTTTTTTATACAGCTAATGCAATAGAACATGGAATATTTTTTTAGATTACAAAGAAAAAATAATAATTATGAAATAATTGATAAAGATATTAATAATAAATATTTAGATCATAATATTACAAAAACATATAATGATACAACATCATCTATATTACTTAGTAAAAATAAAGATATAATATATGTTCGTGATAGATATAATAAAATTAATGTTAATAATCAGTATTATTTATGGTATTTAATTGATTTTGATATTGATAATTCATACAAGTTAGTTTCGCGTGATTTTAATTCTGATTTTTATATTAATAAAATACTTAACCATGGCAATGATATAGAATATGTTGGTAAAATAACTGAAATCAAAGATAAATATAAAAATATATTATATAACTATCCTGGTAAAACTTTATTTGACAAGATTGAAAATTTAGATTTATGTAAAAGAGAAGATTTACTCTTTAAAACAAAACTAAAAATGATATTGTTCTTATTTGATTTTTTAGAATATGGTGGTACTTTTTTTTTATCAATACATGGTTTTTGCAATGACAATGTAATTGAATTATATTATATTTTAGCCTACATGTTTGAATATTGTATTATTTATAATTCAACATATATTGTTTGTAAAAAATTTAAACCTGTTTTAAAAAAAGAAGATTTTGAAAAAATGATTGATAAATCATTTTCTATTGAGCCAAAGTTTCAATTAAATGAATTACTTTATTATATTACCAATAATTTAAAATATCATATTACAAAAAATAAACTTTTATTAGGGAATAAAGAAGATGAATTCTTAGATTATATTAAAAATGAAATATTAAATTCTGCTAAATCTCTTGATGTTGAACATTTTAATGAAATTTTAATTAATTATAATATATCACTTATTGACAATTTTAAAAAAATTTATGTAAATAATAAATTAATAAAAACTTCTTCCGCTATTAATGGTACTGAAGGTCACCAAATTATTAATATTATTAAAAATAATAATTTTAAAAAATGTTTGGAAATTGGTATGGCATATGGTGTATCTGCTT
>Ga0114958_10002916_pt1 | contig 12493 bp, 13 predicted proteins | sample C_130208_EF_Meta_FD_89577 | JGI IMG/M metagenome (GOLD analysis project Ga0114958, IMG submission 89577) | Freshwater microbial communities from Lake Croche, Canada to study carbon cycling - C_130208_EF_MetaG | ecosystem: Environmental > Aquatic > Freshwater > Lake | place: Lake Croche, Canada... | reverse complement strand
CTTTTTTTAATCTATAGTGAACATTAGTGAGAAAATTTATTAATCGAGTCTTAAAAATAAAATATAAATTTTAGTTTATTTTTGTCATTGTACAAAAGACAAACACTCAAATGAAAAAGATATCATTTTTAATAATCTTATTAAACCTAAATCTGAATTTATTTTCACAGGAAACAAAACAATTGCTAACAAATTCTGCATTTGATTATGTTCAGAAAAAAGAGTTTGATAAAGCCATAAATTGTTATTCTCAATTAATTCAAAATGATCCAAAAGATTCTTATTCCTATTTTGATAGAGGAATAATTAAAATGAAAATTGATGATTATAAAGGGGCAATTAATGATTTTAGCCAAGCAATTGCAATAAATAATTTAGAACCTGATTATTTTTTATTTAAAGCAAAAGCTGAATCAAAAATTAAATTATATAAAAATGCAATAAAAAATCTGAATGAATTTATTAAAATAGAAGCTGAAAATTCGGAGGTTTATCATGAACGTGGTTTAAATAATGTAGCCTTGAAGAATTATAATGCAGGTATGCAAGACTATAATAAAGCGATTTTATATAGAGCAAATAATTACCAAGCTTATTCTGATAGAGGATTATTAAAAGAAAAATTAAACGATTTAAAAGGAGCTATATCTGATTATACTATTGTAATAAAAAAAGATTCTTTAAATGAAATTACTTTTTTAAGAAGAGCTAAGCTATATGTTAAATTAAAAAAACTAGATGCTGCTTTATTAGATTGTAATAAAACATTAAAAATAAATCTTAATAATCTAGGAGCAATTGCACTTAGGAAAGAACTCTTAAAAAAAACTTTAAAAAGCGGTGTTAAAAAGCAAATTAAAATTAACGGAAAAGCTCAAGGAACAACGTATCACATTACTTACATTGACAATTATGAAAGAGATTTTCAATATGAGATTGATAAACTATTGATGGATTTTGATTATTCAGTTTCTACATATAACCCAAACTCGATAATTACTAAAGTGAATAATAATATAGGAGTTGAAGTGGATAAATACTTCATCAATTGTTTTAATAAAGCAAAAGAAGTTTGGAAAAATACTGATGGTGCTTTTGACCCTACCGTACTTCCGTTGACAAATATTTGGGGATTTGGTCCAGGTAAAAAATCAACCATTGAAAAAACAAAAATTGATAGTATTTTAAAATTTGTTGGATTTGATTTGATTGAGCTAAAAGAAAGAAAAATTATAAAAAAAGATCCTAGAGTTGCTTTAGATTTTAACGCATTTGCACAAGGATATTCTGTTGATATAATTGCTCACTTTTTGGACGCAAAAAAAATTAAATCTTATAGTGTGGAAATTGGTGGTGAAATATTTGCTAAAGGAGTTGATTTAAAAAATGATTTTTGGAAAATAGCTATAGAAGAGCCAATAGATAATAAGTTTTCTTTGAATCCAACAAGAGCGATAGTCGAACTAAACAACAAAGCTATTTCAACTTCTGGAAACAATAGAAGATATATTATTGAAAATGGAATAAAATATGCACACCATTTAGATCCTAGAACAGGTTATCCAACTAAAAACAATTTATTAAGTGCTTCTATAATTGCAAATGATTGTATTTCGTCTGATGCAAATGCAACTGGAGTCTTAGTTATGGGATTAGAAAAAGCAAAACTATTTTTAGCTAATCATTCTGAGCTTCAAGCCTATCTAATTTATTCTGATGAACAAGGAAATAATAAAGTTTATATGACTTCAGGGTTAAACAGTATTTTACAAGAGGTTCAAAATAAAAAAAGCAACTAAAATAATAGTTGCTTTTAATTTTCAAAAATCAATGTCTTTTACTTGTCTAAAATCAATTTATAACTCGATTGTCCTAAATCATTTGAAACAATAACAATATATTCACCATTATTCAAATTAGATAAATCTATTTTTTTGGTTTTTATTGTTTGATTAGTTATGTCTTCATTGTGAACTATTTGTCCTAATATATTTAAAACTTTAACATTTTTTACATCTGTTTTAAAGTCAACATTAAAGAATCCTTTACTTGGGTTTGGATAAATAACTGCCATTTCTGTATCGTTAGCCAATTGATTATTTGCTAAAGTTGCATTCCAAACCATCGAAATTCCAGTAAACGCAGCATCATTTGTGAGACCAGTATTATTAGCAGCAGTAAAATTGAACGAAGTTCCGTTTTTAGTGAATACAAAATATCTTTGCTCTATAGCTGATGTCCCGTGTGCCCAACATTTTTCTATACACACTCTATAAACACCGTCGGCAACTGTGTTTGGAACACTCCAAGTAATTGTTTTTGATCCATAAGATGTTATTGTTGAACTTGAAGTTCCGCCAGTAGCAATAGTAGCTGTAGTACTATTATTGTTTAAAAGTCTCCATTGAGGCTCATGATCAGATGTGTTATTACCGCAGCAGTAACGCAAATAAGTTGCAAATAAAGTTCCATTATGTGCGGCTACAGACTGAACTGTAGAAGAAGATGATAAATGGGTAGTTTCATTAATACAAGTTTGTCCCGTACCTTGTTTTTCTATCCAAACAACTAAAGTGTGTTCATTACCACCATTATAACCAGTTTGAGAAACGTCAGTAAAGGTAAAAGTAAAAGTACCTGCCGTCTGCGCCTTTAATGATGCCGTAAAGCCAATTAAAATTGCGATTACGATTAATTTGTAATTATTTTTCATGATTTAGTTTTTCTTTATTGTAAATTTTATTTTTTATCTTCTAATTCTAATTTAATCGAAATTTTAGCAGTTTCTGCCAATGTTTTCTTAGCCATTGCAGGTACTTCCAATTTGTAATCGTTTAATTTAACAACGAAATTACATATAATTTCTAATTTACCACCTACATTTGAAATAGTAGCTTTGGTTTTCACTTTGTTAGTTACGTCATGAATTGTTAAATCTCCTTCAACATCATAAGTTCCAGTTTTCCCATCATATCCAACAACTATTCCATTAAACTTTGTTTTAGTTTTGGAAGGGTGTTTAGGGTCATTACTCTCCATATAGTTTTCTCTAAAATGCTCTTCCATTAATGGCGATTTAAACTTAAACGAATTTATGTAACCCAAGATTACTAATTGTTTACTAAGTTTGTCAAAACTAGACAATACTGTAGTATTTGTTCCAACGACAGGATCCATTGCTCCAGGAACTGTTGCATCAAATTTAATTTCTCCTGAACTAGTCATCATTTTTTGTGAAAATCCAACTGTTGAGAAAACCAAACATACCATTGAAATTAAAATCTTTTTCATATCAGTCATTTTTAATTGTTTATTATTTATTGTTCAGGATAATTTTTGTTTATCCAATTAGTAATTGTTGTAATACTTCCGCTTGATAATGGAGCATCACTCTTTGGCATTCTGTCTGAAGTACATGAACTAGATAGAATACTACATAGTAATTTATTACTATTTGTTCCATTTTGAGCATCCACTACATTTTGATAAGTGTCTAAATCTGGGTAGTTACCTTGTCCGCCTTGTGAATGACATGACACACATTTAGAATCTATAATTGGCTTTACATTTTTAACATATGTAGGGTTTGTAACTACTCCTTCTAAATCTTGTTGTGTTCTAGAATCACAAGAAATAAAAAATGCAATTCCTACTAATAATACTATAACTAATTTTATATTTTTCATATCTTTTTTTATTAAAAAACTCTATACATGTTAAATCCGAAGAAAATTCCTCTACCACCTTTAATTCCAGATGCTGTTGTATAATAAGCAACATCATTCATAGTTTGACTATTAGAGAAAACTAATTGAAATACGTGTCCACCTGTTTCAATATCTAATCCTAAAGATATAGGATTATGAACAGAATAGTCGTAGCCTTCTGGCAAATTCATTCTTGCAGCATAATCTAAATTAATACTTAATCTTTTTGAGATTTTACATCTTGCTCCAGTACCCAATAAAAATGTATTTTTTTGGTCTGATAATTCATCATATAAGTTTTTATGAATAAACATTGGATTCACTTGAAATGACAAAGAACTATTTACTTTTCTTGAAACAATTAATTGAGAAGAATAAGCAAAACGATCACTAGCTCTCAAGTCTGGATATAAAGTTGTTTTTAAATCACTTCTAATGTCCATTGTATTGTAACCTACGATTGTAACAGGAAAACCACCGTCCATTTGATTAGCCAATTTGTATTTTGCAGCTAACTCATATGTTTTCTGATATGTTTGTCTTGATAAACCAAGAGATAACCAATTTGTAACACCATAAATACCTCCTAATTTAGTATAAGCTGCATCTAATCCAAAAAAGTTATTCATTCCATTTGTTAAATCTCCAAAACGGTGAGATACTAAAAAATAGAACTCTCCTTTCATAGGAAGTTTTGTTGATTGCATGTTTACCACTTGCAAACCTTTAAAGGCAGCAGATGAGATTTCTTTTTTGTCGGATTTTGTAGCCTCCAATTCATTCATTAAATCATCCTGTGCATTTGCAAAACCAAAACAAAAAAGGAAGAAAGCAAAAAGTGTGATTTTTAGTAATTTCATTTTAATTTAATTATTTATTTATAGAACATTGATCCAAATTTAAACCACCCATTAAGTCATCATATCCAACAACTCTACCTTTTACAGTGACGGTTTGTCCAGCTTTTAAAGTAGCATCTGCAGTTGTAAAATTGCAAATTGCAACTTCGTCAACAACAACTTCTTTAGTATTTACAGAAGTTATTACTCCTGATATTGCAACTGGTTTTTCAAGGTACTTTTTATTTGCAGCAGCTTCATTAGCTGTAAACTCTTCCACGATGTCTTTTGTCTTTAATGTAAAAGCAGCTTCTTCTGATTGTATATCTCTTTTTCCAAGATTATAAATTATATAATCTTTTATCATTGGTAAAGTAAAATACCCTACTACTATTAAAACTCCTAAAACAATTAGAATTTTTTTAAGTTTTTTATTCATTTTTTTTAAATATTTCTCATCCTTAATAAATAAAAGATGCTATTTGAACGTCAAAATTAATATTTTTTTAACTTTAAAATATTTTTTGCTCTTAATATTTCCTTAATTCGATTTCAACTATAAACTATCTCGATTTAGTTAAAAAAAACTGCAATATTAATATAGAATAAGTGCTAAATAATTACCATTGTATGTTGCACAAATTTATATTCTTATTGATAATAAATAAAAACTTAGTAATAATAAACGAAATCAAAGCTTCAATAGTTTGCATAAAATTTAAAAATAAAACTTATTCTATCTTTGTTTTGATTTATGTAATTAAACTAAAATAATTCTTATTAACAAAATATTTAGTTGATGTTCAAACTCCATTTTAAATATTTAATTAATTCAGTCCCGCATTTTTTCTTTAATTTATAGCAAGTGGATTATATTTGATTACATATTGACTAAGTAAGTTAACTAATCATATGTTTTATTATTATTTTTTTAACTAGTTTTGTAACTAATTACTTAACCCAAATTATGAAGAATAAACATTTATCATTTCTAGTTATAATACTAATTACACTAATGTCATTTAGTAAAATTAGTACTACTTATCAAACTGAATGTGTTTCAATACAAACCGATGGGTATATCTCCATAAAGATTTGGGATACTAAAGCTGGAAAATCCTATAAACCTGAACAATCAAGAAAAGATGCTGTTCATGCATTATTGTTTTCAGGTATTTCAGGAAGTAAAGGGTGTACAACACAAGAACCTTTATTAAAAAAATCAGAAGATTTAGAAAACTTTCAAAAAATTGAAAAAGAATTTTTTAGCAAAAATGGCAAATGGGTACTATACACCAGAAGTTCGTCAACCGAGACTACATTACCTGAAGGGATTGGCGAAAAAAACTGGAAAGTATATCAAGTAGCTATTTCTAGAGACGCATTAAAAAAATATCTTGAAGAACAAAAAATAATCAAATCACTAAATACTGGATTTTAAAATGAAAAAATTTTTAACCTTATTGGCTATTATTAGCTTTTGCATAAATTCATTTAATACTTATTCGCAAGCAAAAAAGCCAACATTAATGATTCTTCCTAGTGATAACTGGTGCACACAACGTTATTTTATGACCGAATTTGATAACCAAGGGACAAAACAAAAAGTTCCAAATTACAAACAAGCCTTCCAAGAAGATACTGAAATTGGACAAGTAATTTCTAAAATTGGTGGTCTTCTTGCAAAAGATTTTCCCTTAAAAAAAGCAGAGGAAGAATTAAGTAATATTGAATCGAGAGCTGCAGAAGATAATATGACTACCAATAAATCAACTGGTTCCTATTTAGCAGAAAGCCAATATGATAAACTTCGAAAAAAAGCCAAAGCAGATATTATTATAAAAATTTGGTGGAAAGTAAATCCATCTAGTAATGGAAAAATTATTGCTTTTGATATTGAAGCAATTGATGCATACACTAGCAAACAAATAGCAGCTTCATCAGGATTTAGTGAACCTAATAGTACCGATATTGTTCCTGTAATATTAGAAAAGGCAATCTTAAATCATATTGAACCTTTTAAAGCGCAATTACAAAATCATTTTGATGACATGTTTGCCAACGGAAGAGAAATTTTAATTACCGTTAAACGTTGGAATTCTTGGGATAAAACTTTAGAAACTGAAATAAATGGTGAAGAGATTACCGACTATATTAATAAATGGATGCACAAAAACACAGTTCAAGACAGATTTAATATGTCTGATGCTACTGAAGATGAAATTCGCTTTGAACAAGTAAGAATTCCGCTTTACAATGCAGAAAACCAATCTATAGACGCACGAGAATTTACTAAAGCATTACAAAAATATTTGAAAGCAGCTCCATTTAATTTTGAAGTTAAATTAATGACAAGAGGATTAGGAGAAGCAATATTAGTACTTGGCGAAAAATAAAATTATGAAAAAAATATTCCTTACCCTATTAATTGCATTACAATTTGTAAACAGCAATGCCCAAGAAACAATTAAACTAGATGATTTCGGTCGAATTGCATTAAATACGTATGTAAGTAATGATTTAAAAATACCACTTGAAGCAAAAAATCAATTGGAAATTAAATTAAAACAAATTGCTAGTAAATACGGAATGGCGGGAACGGCTGCTAATCCTCGTTTTATTTTAACTGCATCTGTTTCAATTACAACTAAAGACATTGTTGCTGGTCCTCCACAAATGATTGCTCAAAATATGGATATAACTTTATTTGTAGGTGATGCAATTGAAAATAAAGTTTACGCAAACACCACAATCACTTTAAAGGGTGTTGGTACTAATGAGAACAAAGCTTTTATAGATGCCATAAAACAAATAAATGTTCAGAGCAAAGACCTCAAAGATTTTTTAGAGGAAGCAAAAACAAAAATAGTTTCATACTATGCCACACAATGTGATATTATAATTAACAAAGCTGAGGCACTAAAGGGACAAGAAGCATATGATGAGGCATTATACAATTTAGCTTTAGTACCCGACATTTGTAAAGATTGCTATTTTAAATGCCTGAATGAAATGAGCATTGTCTATGACTTAAAAATAAATAGTGAAGGTAAAAAGCTGTTAGATAAAGCCATAACAACTTGGGCAGCAAACCCAAATCAAGACGGTGCAAATGAATCTTCAGAATTTGTAAAACAAATTAACCCAAAAGCGAAATGTATTCCAGATGCTTCCAAACTGCTCAGAAGCATTAATTCTAAACTAATTGCCGATGAAAAAGAAAGATTAAGAAAAGAAGAAGAGTACGAAAAACGCCAACAGGTAATTGATGCAGAAAACGCCAAACAACAAGCTATTTTAGAAAAAGAAAGAATCAATGCCTACAAACAAATTGCGGTGGAGTATGCTAAGAACCAACCAGCAGTAATTTATAGAAATGTTTACTGGTATTAAAATATGGAAAAATCAAAACAAAAAACAAGAAAAGAAGTCGAAAAAGTAATAGAGGGATTTTTAATTTCTTTTATTGACGAATACATGGAATTGTATACAATGACTAGAACAAATGAAGATTGTCATAATTACGTAAAAATTAAAGCAGAAAAAGCTAAAAAAGCGTTTATTGCTGTTCTTAAATTAGACAATAATGAACCCGAAGTTGAAAGCTTTAAGACGATAGAAAATAATTGGCTTGCGTCTATTGAAACTCTTAAAGACTTTGAATTATTTCTAAATAAAATAAAGAAAGTATTATAAAAAGTAAATAGTATGGAATCATTAACAGAATATAAAGTAGAACCAATCAGATAAAATACACCAATGAAAAAAACACTTATTTTTTTACTACTTTTTTTATACGTAGGAACTCAAGCTCAGAATAACAATTATCATACTGTAATAAAAGGAGAAACTATTATGTCAATTGCTAAAAAGTATGAAATTACCCCTTTTGAGATTTATAAAATAAATCCTGAACTTCAAAATAAAAGTTTAGAACCAAAAATGGTTATCTTACTTCCTTTAACTAGTATTTTAAATAAGAAAAATACTGAGTTTTCAAAGAATAATAACCAAATAATTGAATCTTCTGTAAATACACAATCTAGTTCAACTAACCAAGATAAAGATAATGGTAAAACAGTTACTTTAACCGAGATAGGGCAAGGAAAAACAAAAGAAGCAGCTAAATATAGTGCATTAAGAAGTGCATTAGAAAAAGCCTTTGGGACATTTATTTCATCTAATACAACAATTTTTAAGGATGAATTAGTTAAAGACGAAATTGTATCTGTTTCAAGTGGTAATATTCAAAACTTTGAGATATTATCTGAAACGCAAATGCCTGATGGCAGTTTTTCAAGTGTCGTAAAGGCTACAGTTTCAATTGGTAAGTTAACAACATTTTGTGAAAGTAAAGGAATAACAGTTGAATTTAAAGGTGGTTTATTTGCGACCAATATAAAACTTCAAGAACTCAATAAGAAAAATGAAGAAGTGGTAATAAAAAATTTATATAGTATAGCAAATACGATTATAACAAAAGGATTATTTGATTTTAGTATTAAAGCCGAAGAACCAGTACAAATTTCAGGTGGAAGCGATGGAGGAAAATGGGATGTGAAATTAAATATTACTTCTAAACCAAATAAAAATTTAAATTCAGTTATTCAAATATTAGTTAGCACATTGAGCAATATTTCATTAACTGAAACTGAAATACAAGACTATAAAAGTAAAAATATTAAAGTTTTTATAATGTCTTGGGATCATGAAAAATTTTATTTTAGAAGTATTGATCCAATTGAAGTAGTTATGAAAATTGTAGGCATTAATATTCCCAGAGCAACTTCTATGTTTAAAATAGAAAATGGAATTGTTACATTTAATTTTCCATATAATCTAAAGACATCATTTAATTATTATGACAATTTACGAGAGTTTGAAAATGGTGGACGCACATTTAAAGCAAAAACTGGTGTGGCTTTTGGTTTAGCTACTAGACTTCCAAGTAATGAGGATGATTATAAGATGTTGTTAGAGTATGATCATATATACAACCCTTATTACTATACACAGGATCAAAATTATTTAAAAATAGATACTAGCGTCTTGTTTAGAACAATTACAAATGAAGTTCATAATGTTTTAGATATTAGTGAGCTTAACAAAATATCGGAATATAAAGTAGAACCAATCAGATAAAATACACCAATGAAAAAAACATTTTTAATATTATCATTACTTATCTGCCAAATATTTGCATTTGCACAAGATAATAAAGTGATGAAAATTGCTAAATATATTAGTAAAGATAAATGGAATGATGCAAGAGAATTATTAGATGAATTAGACAATATTCCAAAATATAAAAATGATATTGATTATTGGTTCGTAAGAACTTGTTATTACAAAGCAGCAATTGCTACTCATATCAATTCAGATAAAGATTTATATAAAATTGAAATAATAGAAGCAAAAAAATCATTTGAAAAATTGGTAGAATTTGACAAAACAGATACTTCAAAGTCGTATTCAGAATATATCCCTCAATTCAGAAAAGAAATTTATAGTGGGCAGGATGAAACAATAAATAAATCATCTAATACTTCACAATCTGAATCTTCTAAATCAGCGGATAATGGTAAAACAGTTACTTTGACCGAGATAGGGCAAGGAAAAACAAAAGAAGCAGCTAAATATAGTGCATTAAGAAGTGCATTAGAAAAAGCCTTTGGTACATTCATTTCTTCTAACACAACAATTTTTAAAGATGAACTTGCAAAAGACGAAATTGTATCAGTTTCAAGTGGTAACATTCAAAACTTTGAAATATTATCTGAAACGCAAATGCCCGATGGGAGTTTTTCAAGTGTTGTAAAAGCAACATTATCAATAGAGAGGCTAACGACATTTTGTGTGAACAAAGGTATAGCTGTTGAATTTAAGGGAGGTTTATTTGCAGCTAACATAAAACTTCAAGAACTTAATGAGAAAAACGAAGAAGTAGTATTGGCTAATTTGTATAACATTTTAAAAAAAATTATATCAAACGGTTTTGATTACACTATCGCTGTTACAGATCCCAAAAAATATTATTATGCTGAAGGATATTGGCTTGTTGATATTACCGTAAATGCAAAATTTAATAATAACATGAATAATTTAAATAAAATTATTGAAAATACATTTAAAGGAATTTCCTTGTCTTATTCAGAGGTGTCTAATTATAGATCTCAGGACATAAATGTTTATTACCTCTATTTTAATGGTTCGGAGTATCGTTTTAGAACAAATAGTGCTGAATTTTATCTTAAAAATTTAACTACCATTTTCATTCCTTTGAAGAGTTTAGATTTCAAAATATCAAATGGTATTTCAGAAAAAAAATGGAGAGAATTTTCATCTTGTGTGCAAGAAACTACAAATTCAGGTTATCATGAATTGAGGGAAGAAAACTATATTGGATCTTCTTGTGAATATGTTCCGTGTCGTAAAGGATTGTTTAAATCAAATTATACTATTCATGGAGTAGATAGTGATGGACTCGGGTGTGGCGGTTATAGTCTTTATTTAGGTGATGTTATTAATGGTAGAAATCAAAAAGAAATTCTTGAAAGCCCTATTAAAACTACTAGTGGTTGTAAGCCTACTTTTGATTTTTCTAAGATAGCTGAAAATATAATTTCATTTAATTTTTCTAATTTTTTATCCACTGAGAATATATCTAAAATAACAGAATATAAAGTAGAACCTATAAAATAACTTTCAATTTTTTAAAATGAAAAAAAACATTATAAAAATAATAGTTTTCTCTTTTTGCATTTTTAGTTTAAAAATTGCAAATGCACAAGGATATAATGAAGACAAAACTTCAGTGACAAATTTTTTAAAAAGGATGTACACTAGTGCTCCATTTGAAGGAGTTAAAGTTGTTGAAGATTATGATAATAAATATTTTATATCAGTTATCTCTTTAGAAAAAGCAAAATATACCAGTCAAAGCATAATGATGAGAGTTGCACAAGTAAAGGGACAATCTCAAGCAAATACTTTTTTTAATGGCTCTATCATTTCCTCCGATTTTATTATTAAAACCACAGAAGAAAAACAAAAAGGAATTATTGAGGCAAAATCAACTATAGAAACAATTGAAACCATAAAAGAAAATTCAATAGGATTTGTTAGAGCAATGGAATTGCTCACGAATTTTGAAATAGAAGATGGCAAAAGGGTTCTTTTTATTTATTTTAAAGAACTGAAAAATGAATGATGAAAATTTCTATACTAATTTATCAGAAATACAGATGTAAGTATTTGATAGAGATGCAAGCAAATAGTAACCTAGTTTTTATAAATTAAATTATTTACCTGAAATCATTAAAATTAGGAATTACAAATATAAAGTTGATTAATTGAAAAGGCGTAAATCGAAAGGTTTACGCTTTTTTTTATAATATTAAAAGACCAAATTCACGCAACGTGTTAATTGGTTTAGAATACCAAAACAATTCAAAATCCTCAAAATTAGTTTCAAAATCAGATTTTAGCTGAGTAAAAGTTATTTTGTTATCATTAAAAACAGAAATGGCTTCTAAAGTTTTGATTAACCATTGCGCTTTATCTTTCTCAATTGTAATTTCAAAAGTTTCGGTCTTATCATGAAACGTTAATTTCATCATTTCCCACGAATTCCCTTTTTTAGATTTAGTAAATGATTCTGATATTGGCTTTCCTCCTATCCAAATGATTTTGGCAGATGGTTTTATATCAAAATTAGATTCTTTTTCTAAACAAGAAACAATATAATCAGATGGAATTTTAGTATTTGGGATTTTAAAATCAAACCAATCTTGTAAGTCATAATCAAAACAAATTCCATGCATATAATTGAACAACGATTTCTTCAACCCAAAACTGAATTTATCGTGATTGATTCCAGTTTTGTCTTTAAAATTGATGTCGTTATTGGCAAAAGTAATTTCGTTTTGCTCAGGAATGACTCCAAAT
>Ga0114958_10002915_pt1 | contig 12505 bp, 25 predicted proteins | sample C_130208_EF_Meta_FD_89577 | JGI IMG/M metagenome (GOLD analysis project Ga0114958, IMG submission 89577) | Freshwater microbial communities from Lake Croche, Canada to study carbon cycling - C_130208_EF_MetaG | ecosystem: Environmental > Aquatic > Freshwater > Lake | place: Lake Croche, Canada... | reverse complement strand
CCAAGCCACCACCCTAGCCTCAATCTGCGAGGAGTCGCAATCAATAATTACATACCCATGAGGGGGCTGAATAGCTTTCTTTAACTTGTTACCATTTACCCCCCGACTAGGTAGGTTTTGCAGATTTATCTTGTCGTCTCCGCCCCATCTTCCTGTGTGAGCCGCATAGTATTTAATCGGTACTGGTAGTTTTCCTCGGCTTGCGATATCCATGAACCTTTGAGTGCGAGTTTCTTCAAGAGTTGTTTTGTTTCCAAGCCTTGCTGAGACGAGGACTTGGACTGTTGGGTCGGGATGCTCAAGCAAGGACTTGAACTCTTCATCTGTTTTGGCAAACGCATACGCTTCTTTTCCTGTTCTAGCAGATATTTTCATAGGGGGAACTACCCCCAGCTTAGTTAGCAACTCAGCAAACTTTTGATTAGACATAAGGTCAGCCAACTCCACCCCAGCATCCTTTAAAAGATTAGCCTTGATGTTCTTCACCGTCTCCAAATGGTCTACAAGTAGGGACTCATCCAGCATCAGCGTAGGTTGTATAAACATCTTTAGAGTTGTGTCTATAACTTTTAATTCCTTTGTTGGGAAATTTTTGTGTAATATATTGAACAATTTTCGGGTCAAATCCACATCGTTTTTACAGTATTCTCCATACTGAGCCAAGTCTGCATCGGTAAAGTCTGAGCGATATTTGCCTTTAGCATCAAGAACTTCTGTGCCTTTTTGCCCAAGGTTATATCGTTCTACCAACTTAGCCAGCGAACCGCCAGCATCCACCCCATGAGTCGCCCTTGCCATGCACAAAGTATCTAGGTAAGCCTTAGGTTTAATCCCATACTCCCAGTTAAGAATAGCCCCATCAAACATGGTGTTGTGGGCAAGCAACAAAGACTTATCCCAATCAATCTTTTGTAACTCACGCTTAATCTCATAACGAGTACCGCTAACCCATATAGGCTTCTCATCATCAATAGCATAGGCTACCCCAATTACTTCAAATAAATCCGAGCGGATGTATTCCTCTGTGGTTAGCTTTGAAAGACTAAACTGCTGGTCGTAGTAAGTCTCAAAGTCTAATGTAATTATGCTCATGTGTAGTTAAACAACCTTCCAAATATGGTTTTGTGTGGCTTTTGTTTTTGATTATCAACTTCACGTTTCATCGCATCTACATGGGCTCTCAAGTGTTCTAGGTGTGACTCGTTTATTGTTGTATTGCCTATAGTAAGGGAGTTGGAGTTAGTAGTTAATCCCGCCGCCGTAATCCAAGGTCTAGATTCTTCCAAAGATGATGCGAGGGTCGCTCCAACCGAAGGAGAAGTGTTCCACTTTAGATTTAACTCCAACTGTTCTTCCTTTGGGTCAAGAAGTTCCTCCATTACCTTGGCAGTAAACTCTTCCTGTCGCATAGCATCAACCGCATTTTTAAATGCTTTCATATCTTCTTTGGGTAAGCTATCTTCATATTCTTTAATCAATGGCAACCACTTACCTTCATCTAAACTAAAAATGTTTTTTGTGCCATATTTAAACTCCTCAGGATGAGTATTCATCCTCTCAAGGATAATCTTCATGCCATCGTTCATACCGCCTCCAAGTTGCCAACCAATTCGGTAAACTTAACTCCTGTGCGTATTAGCTTTACTCGACCATCATCAGGATTATTAACAGTTGTTAATAATTTCTTCTTCAAAAGCATCTGTAAATTTTTGTGCGTAGTTGCTTGGCTGGTCAACGGGAATCCCTCAAGAATTTGCATGATAGTAACCTTGCCATCCAAATGTTTGTTAGCCAGCACCACCTCATTAAGTAACTCCAAATGCACAGGCTCTAGCTTATAAGTCTTACGCACCATGTTGAGAGTTGCAACCAAATTCAATAGTTTCATCTTATTACCTTGTAGTAGTTTAAATTTCTTAACTTGTAACTGAAGACAATCTTGCCTTCTACTTGTAAATCGTTGACATAATCACAGGCTCGGTCTTTCCCTACCTTTAGCCAACGAGCCACATCTTTAGTGGAAAAGGAATGCTTGCCATCCAGCATACGCATCAACCGCACCTTGTTTGCATCACTCGGTAGGATTCTCATCACATCTCTCGATTAAAGCGGCATATCCACATATGTCTACCAAGTTGTCTCTGTGTGTTGGGTCATTAGCAAAACGTGCAACCTTTACAAGCATCATCATTGCCGCAACATCTTTAGCAGTAATCTCAGGTGTTTGCTTGTTGTTGATATACACATCCCACATAGTCGCAATAGCCTTTAAGTTCTTGGCTGGATGCCCGTAGGTTTTCTCCCTGTCGCCATAAATAATGGCATGGGCTTCTTTTAATATCGTTGTTTCACTCATACTTACCTCCGTCTAACATATCGTAAATAACCCCAGCATTAGGGAATCCCACCGCTAACAAATGCTTAAACTTATCCATCCCTGTTTCATCTACAAGCACCGCTACACCGCCTGTATTCATAATGTCCATTAGATTCTTCTCTTGTAACGCAGTAGGCTTTCCACCATTAGCTTTACACTCCACACCAATGAACCTACCGTGAATACAAGCGACAATGTCAGGAACACCACTAGCACCATACCCACTAGCAACGGGGTAAAAATGATAAGCACCAGCATCTTTAAGAAGTTTGACAACATTATTTTTTACCTTTTTCTCAGGGGTCATAGGATATCTTCTAGCTTTATACCTCGTTCTTCTAAGGCTTTCTTAAGTTTTCCTAAGGCTTGTTTTTCATAGTAGTTAACTGTAGAACGATTCATCCCCAGTTTGTCTGCTATTTCTTGATGAGTCATTTCAAAATGCTCTTGTGATTGATTATTCATTTCTCTTGTGCCTTTTTGTTATCCCAAGAAAACATTTTCTCAAGCTTCTTAATATCATCCATAACTTGTTTGTTGGTTTTGCCTGATTTAAGAGCAATCCATCTAACGTTTTTCTTTAATTCTTTTTTTAAGTTCATTTATTAACACCTGTTAACTTTTTGATTTCTTTAAACTCGTCATGGTTTAAATAGATAGTGAATCTGTTTGGCTCTAACCGCCTACCAATAGTTTCACCCCTAGCAGTCTTACTTATGTCTGTTAGTCTCAACAACGCACTCCTCTCGTGTATGAACAAGGGCATTTCAGTAAATGATAAGTCTTTAGTAGCGTATAGCCTGTTGTCGTTTAACACCGCTTTTACAATACTTCCTTGCTTATCTGTTTCTATTGACACCGTGTAGGGTCGTTTCATTATACTCCTCACTAATACTACAAATTATAGAAATATTATAACCACTAAATATTCCAATAGCAAGGATTTATTCTTGGGGTTTACCCTCAACCCAAAATTCTTTTGAACTTACCTTTGTTCCAATCTCAGGGATACGCTCTCGGTCATTCATCATCTTTAACATACCAACTGCTTGTTGGATAAACATGGGACACGCATCCATAGATTCTTTAGTCGAACTGCCTTTGTCATCGCCACGCATGATAGTAACTACAACGGAATCATCAGGGTTTAGATGGATATTGTAGTTAGGTTCTTCCATCGCTTTTCTACGATTCATCTCTTCAAAGTGCGGGATCCCGATTCTAACTATTTCTGCAAACTTCTCTGTAGGTGGTTCGATACCCAACGCTTGTAACTTAACAATACCTTCCATCCAATCTTCAGTCCTTAATTGGTTAAGGACTTCGTTAACACCCCAAGCTGGTTTTACTTGCCATTGCTCAAACTCATGTTGCACCCCTCGATAGCTTCTTTGTGCAATCTCTTGACCTGAGAATGGCTTGATATATTCTTTCATATACTTAAACATCTTCTTTAAGTCATGGGTCGACCTAGTGCGAAATTTGTCGTTATGACTTGCAAACTTCTCGTTATTGATTAGCCTAGACTCAATAGTTATTGTAGGTTTTTCCTCTGCGTTTTCCACATACAACATCGCCAGCATATTAGACACATTAAAACGGTCTGTGGGGAATCTGCTATCAACAAATCCTATCAACATCCCACTTTTCTCAACCACTACATCTATCGGGAATCGGCTTACTTGCACTCGTCTAAACTCGTTTATCAAATGTTTAAACTGTGGGAAATCAACTTCATCTTTAATCACTAGCATTACTCACTCACTTTCTTTAGTTTGTCTAATTTAATTCCTGTATCCACCATACGCACTACAAATGGATACTCCAACTCATACCCATCATCGTTAAACCAATCTTCTTCTGTGTCTTCTGACTCCTCTCCTGTCCTAGCAAACTTAGCTTTAAAATTCTCGTCATAATTTTCTGCCATTTCAAGCAACTCGGTAAAACCAATCTTTGAATCTTCATACCACTTCCAATGATTGTGGTAGAAGTGAACACCCCCAACAGGAGTATCTTCTTCTAGTATTGGTTCGGGATACATATCTATATACATATACTTCATAAAATCTTTGAATATCTCCCGACCATCAACTTTCATCAGGGCAATAAACTCCTCGGGGTCTTTAGTAAATTCAATAAAAAACCCAACCTCACTTCTATATCCCATATCAGTCTCCTTTTTTACACAACTTTATGACCTGACACACCGCAATAATTACAACCGCAAGCACTAACATCTCATCTAAATCAAACATACATCCTCCTTAGAACATAGATAGAATTTCATCAACCTTAGATTTAACATCCAACCGTAACTCATCATCTTTTCGTAATTCACCTGCATCTACCCCTACAAGTGCAACCTCCAACTTCTTTCTACATGACTCTAATTTAGGGTCTGCCGTTACATTCAACCTAGTAAGCAACTGACACATCTCTACTGCGTTATCTACTAGAGAGTCTCGGAATATTTGTTTCTCATGCCCAGCCAACTTATCGCTCATCTTGTTTAGGCAATCATGCAACCTATCCCAAGCATCTTGCATAGCCGTATTCACTCGTTCTTCGTAGAACTTCTCATACTGAGCCTTCAATTCTTCCTTGTATGTATCGCCTACATCAATACGGAAATCACCAGCACTCGGAACGGGTAAGAATACTGACCTGAACTTGAACTTATCTTGTAGCTTATGAACATCGGGATACTCGTCTGAACTAAACAAGTCACCTAATTGAAAAGCTGCTGCCGACACAAGTGTTGGATACTCGACCAAGAACTCATTGACACATTCCTCAAACTGCTTCTCCCACGCGTTGAGCGTAGCTTTGTAATCAAAGAAGTTTGCCATTGGCAACAACCTACTACCACCATCGCTCCAAGGTAGGGTCTGCTCATAGTGCCAAGTACGAATACCCGACACTAGCTTTTGCAACTCGTCTAGCTTTTGCGTACCAGCCAAAAGTTTTTTGTGATAGTTTCCAGCCCTCGCATGAGTGCCTTTGCTTGCATCAATCTCTTCCGAGACTTTCTTATCCATCTTGCGACCAGTCCACACCGAAATGTTTAGGTCAACTAACATCGAACTATTCTGAATCATGCTTGCTCTCCTCAACAATATTAATTAACTGCTCTAACTTCGGTTTCAAGTAGTCGTCATAATCTGACTCATCCGCCAACCTCTCACTCAACTCCACAATGAATTTAATCATCTACTTCTCCTCACTTTTATGAACAACTGTTAATAAATTACTTCACTCTTACAGTCTTACCTACTTCACTTACTACATCACTTGTAATACCCCACAGCGTAGGGCATGACCACTCACCCCAACTAGATACATAGCCATCGGTAAGAATCACCGCACACTCAGGCTTTAGCTTATGGTCTGCAATATACTTAGGGATACATTCGGGGTCTGTGCCACCACCACCTTTAGGCTTAGTGCTTGATAACAAGTTATCTAATTGGTCTTGCTCATACTTCTCATGCTGACATACTTCGGTATCCCAATAGAGTAAGTCGATACCCTCAGGTCTAACTGTTTCGCATATCTTACGCACCTCACCCAAGAACTGACCTATCTCCTCTGCACCGATAGAACCTGACATATCAATTCCGACTACGATACGCCCCACACTTTCACCAATAAGACTAGGCATATAAACATCTTGGTCAATCCATCTACGATTAGGTCTTCGCCATGTTGACTCATCCTTATCCATACAGAATGATGTAACAAATTCACGCATCGCCTCTCGCCAATCAACCTTTGCTTCCAACTCATCGGCAATCTCTCTCGGCACATTGGCACTTAACTTACCAGCAAGAATCGCACCTTGTCTCAATGCTTGGTCGACATCCTTTGCCAATGCTTCCTTCTCCTCGGTAGACAAAGAGTCCGCACCTTCCCAATCATGTTCATCAAATCCCTCACCTTTCATATCGTCATCACCACTAACAGGAATATCTTTACCCTCAGGGCAATCAATAGTCTTTACATGAACCGAACCTTTCTTAGCTTGTTGCATCAAGTCTCGGAACACCGCACCCGAATCCATACCCTTGTACTTTTGGTCAAGCAAGCCACCATCAGGCAAGGTAACATCTGAACCGCTTGGGTCTGAATCAACAATCATTAAGTTAATAACATAATCGCAAGCCATGTTCGCCAACTGAGGATGCTCTTTGTATAAGTGTTTCCATGTAGTCGTATGACGGAAAGCCTTGTGTAGATTCTCGTGCAAGATAAGCCCATTCAACTTAGCCTCTCCCAACTTATCTACAAACTTCCTACCATAAAAGGTATCACGACCATTGGTGCAAGCAGTAGGCACATCATCTTTGACCTCTGTCTTACCAATCATAAAGACACCCGAATACAAACAATATCTTGGGTCTTTCATCAGGGTTACATGACTACGCTGAACCCTTTGCTCTGCTGATAATTTACTCATACTCTTTACCTCCCTCATCATCTTCATTAAACTTGTTATTGAAATCAGTCTTGGCATCTAATACATCATGCTTAAACGCTTCTGCTATACGGTTATATACTTCACGCACATCGTCAAAAGTCTCACCACCTACTGTGGCTTTGCAATATCCACATGGCTCATTTTTGTCGTTGTAATACACTTCGGACATTTCGTAGTAATGCTCGGTAATTTCTTCTCCTTCGTGTGTATATGTAATTGTTTCTTTAACTACTCGATTGTTCCAATGCATCTCACTCTCCTATTTGTTAACACTTGTTAATAAAACATCAAACGCTGGGTCAATCAGGGTCATGCTTTCCTTACGCACCATACTAGCAATTCCTTGTTTACTAAACCGCACCAAACTAAAGTTTTGCATGAAGTTATACATCTCTACTTTGCCTACCCCTCTACCCTCAACTACTACCCAACTACCATTTAGAATAGCCATTGGTTCTTCAATGCCCAATCCTTGAAGTCGCCATTCTGCACAACGAATGATTGTTTGTTAGACTTCATAACGCTAGTCGCAAACAACGCTTGCCACTCCATATCCATACGCTTGGCATAGGTCAACCACTTAGATAGAGTTTCTTTCTCCACCCTAGCGATAGCACTAAACACTAGAATACATTTAGCCACAGTATCGTCAGGCATCTTAGCCGTAGCTGGGTTTGCAATCACCGCATCCCATGTTGGTAGCTTATCCACCACAGTAAAGAACGCTTGCATATCTCGGCTTGCTGATTCACCGATTGTTCCTGATAACAAACTGATGGTAAGAGAGTCACCCAATCTTTCTCGTTGCTTTGCAATATGACTAGCTTTCTCCAATGAACGAGGAGTCACCACCGCATTTTGCCCCGCCTTTGTCGGATTGAAGATATACGGATTGTCTTTCTGACTTGGGTCTGTATAACTTGCCAACGCATGAGGGAATTGTTTAACCCATGCAATAACTTCGGGAGCGATATCATTCTTCAATGCCCACTCAATCCACTCATCATAATCAGGCTTTCGCACCTTAACCTCACAGATACGATTACGAGCATGAGCCTCCAACATATCGCCCACCCCATCACTCGTTAAGTTAGAAGTGCCGAACACATAAGAGCCTTTCGGTAAGTAGTTATCACCAACCCTATGCTCCAGCATGAGAGTCAATAGCACATTCTTAACCGCTTTCATGGCTTTGCCAATCTCATCTAGCATGACAATCACAGGCTTATCCGTATGCATTTTGAATCTAGCATTAGGGGCAAACTTAGTGACCTTCATAGTCCCAGCCACTTCGGTAAAAGGCAACGCAAAATCACCCAAGTCCAACAAGGTGCAATCTATATATGCAACCTCATAATCAGGATACATACTCTGCAACACCTTTAGCATTGATGATTTACCAATTCCGGGTTCACCTCGACCAATGATAGTTACATCTTTACCCACCGTGCCAATGCTATGAGCGAACTCGGACAACGACACAGAACTTCCAAAGTCAATAACTGACATATACAACTCCTCACTTAAGTTATGAACAACTGTTAATAAAACAACCTAACTACTACGACTTATTAAAACTATTATACCACCTATAAACATCTTTGTCAAGCATTTCAGCCAGCGATATTAGTTATCGCCTTACCACCTATCTCGACTTGCACTTTCTTCTTGGTATCAACCGCTTGCTCTACCATGCGATACACACTACGCTTGAGATACTCGTAGTCGAACTGATAATCAAACAACTCTATGTCATGCCCTTGATACTGTGGGTTAGTGTTCTTGATTGTTTTAGCCAATCGCTTATTTGTCGCCCTATTCGCATCATTCATAATCATCAGATAGATTTTCATATAGTCATCTGAATGGCACTCGGATAGATACTGATACGCACCTTCGGGTTTCCATCTAATCTGACCATGCCATTCAAACTCAGCTACATCTGCCGATACCCCATAGTCATACTCACCTCGCCAACCATTGAGCTTGAATGTTCCGAACTGCTCTCTGGTTTCATTCATTACCCAACCATCTGACAACTTGTTTATCATTCGTGACCAATCTAAAAACGGTTTCATTGGCTTGCGAGCATCTTTCGCTTTTTGTCTGTCCACAACAGTCTGCTCCACCACCACCGCAATAGTCGGCTCATAAGTAAAAGCCTCGCCCTCACCTACAAATCTAAGGGTCAAACCCTCCTCGGTTTCGGGTATCGGATACAACCTATGTTCCCCACCTTTGTTATTGGCAACTTGCAACCACAACTTGTTGTATTTCTTGTAGCAATAGAATGGGCTATGGGTATGAATAAAGTCTGCCGTAATAGGTGTTCCCCAACTACCACATACAATCTGAATATCCCCATTTGGGTGATACCTGACACATTCAGTCCGATATAGTTTTGCACTATATACCTCGTTAGCATCTTTCTCGATGGTTTCCCAATCCCTACTGCGTTTGCCCAATGGCTTACATTCAACTGCTCTGCCACGAATGGGTTTGATATTTTGATACTTATGCTTGTAGTAGTCATACCCACGCATCATTTGAGTGATACTCATTTACTTCTCCTCACAAAAAGTTAACAACTGTTAATAAAACTGAATCTTTGCTACCTACCTTTTGTCCTCAGGTGGTTTTGTGTATGCTCTCGTTTGGAATACATCTAAAAACTCCTTCTTTTTATCGTTTCCGCTTACTCTATACCCATAACCTCGTTCTTCTTTAGGTGTAGTTACTTTTAATCTTTCCTGCAGTTTCCGTATTTCTTCATGCCTATCGTTCATTTACATCTCCTTTCAATGATGATAGTTTTGTTTTTGCTAGGGCAAGGCTTGTATATCCTTGTGCTACTTCTTCATATCTTGCTAGGGAAAAGGGGTCTATATCAACAGTCAATAGCTTTAACCTTTTCTCCATCTCCGCTATGATTTCTAGCAACTCGTCTATTCTTTGCCCTTTGTAATAATCCATCTAGCTCTCCATTGAATACCCGATTAACCACACCCCAAACACAATCGCTAGGGCTAACAACATATTAACTCCAGCCAAGTACAACCCATACAACCCTGTTATCAGGCACAAACCACCCAAGAAAACCCCAAATAGTTTCATACCATTACCCACTTCAAATGCAACCTCGTTAGTGGGAATGAGTGATACAACCACCTATCTTCACCATCTAATTCTCTGACTTGAACACGACTGTTATCTTCATTCACATTTAACAATTCGTATCTGCGAACAAAGCCCTTGTAATCTTTTCGGGCTATCCAATCACCGCTATGTAACTCTCTGCCTGTCCGATTATCTAATAACATGAACAATTCCCCCATATATTAAGTTAGCCATAAATACTATTAAAAGAATAACAAGGGCAATATCCCATAACTTATCACTTAGCTTCATTATCATCTCTCCCCTCAATATGCATACCTAACGCAACACCCATAGTAATACAACTAAATGCTAGTCCGATAATCGCTAGTAATCCATTATTCTCGATTAAAGTAGTTACCGAACCCCACATAATCGCACCGACTACAATACCCACAACTAGGAATATATCTTGGCTTTTCATAATGCTCTCCATAAAGTTAACAACTGTTAATAAATCAATGAATCGTATGCTCTTTTACATCACACTCCCAACACTCAGCATGAATCCCAACTGCATCTCGCTTGAGTTCAAAACAATAAGTATTCCCATCACTTGCTTCATAAAAGCTGGCATCCTCACTTGATGAGAGTTCCTTAAATCTTTCTACCGCTTTATCCATTGCATCATGCAATTCAATATCTAACTCTGACATATGGCTCATATTCCTAACCCCTTATAAAAGTTGGTTTCCGCTTCATATCCCCATGTTCGGGCATCTCTTTCAATCATCAAGTCATCAATCAAAGCCTCAAGAACCAAATCACTTACTTGGTCTAGCTTGTGGTGCTTTATGAGATATTCTGCATCATTTCGTGCTTTCTCATTGGCTTTGTAGAGTGCTTGCTTCATTGCATCTAATTCGACTTGCTCTTGGTTTGCGTCATAGTTCATTTCACTACCCCACCTTTCTGATTAACACCTGTTAATAAATCCATATCAAATATCGCTACATAGTTTGACTTGTGCATTGGCACGACACAGAATTTCCGAGCTTTGGCATCTAAATCACCATGCACTAAACAAGTGCGATAACCTAGGTCTGTCCTGCCGTCTGCTATCGGCTCTCCACATACACGACATATCTGCATAATATCACCTTACTTTGTATAGTTGTTCCAAGTAGTGTATCACTTGTTCCTCAATGTTCCAAGCGAATTGAACACGACATTACTGTTTTAAATCAGATACTTACGAGCTTCGATGCGATTGTGTTCCAATGTTCCAGCGAATACTCACCTTAAAAAGGGTCGGCTCGGCAAAACTCACACTAACCACCTTACATTGTAATGTTCAAACCAATTTCTTTAGTATATATATATATGGAACAATGGAACACAATCGGGTTTAATGCTCTAACTCATTGATTTTGCTAGAAAAAACCCTGTTCTAATTGCATGGAACATTGCGGAACATTAGGAACAATCAATAAAATCAAGGACTTATGAACAACTGTTAATAAATTGCCATCAGCTTCAGCTTACGCTTGCGTTACTATCATCATAGATGATGGGCTAAAAAAGAAGGCAAAGAAAAAGCCCACCGAAGTGGGCTATCTGAAACAAATTACAAATTACTTTTGGGTTTCTTGGTAAGCCTGAGTTAAGAATCCCATTACTTTGACTAAATCGAAGTCAGCCTCTTTTAGTTTGCCACCATCTTCCAATAGCTTTTTAATTCTATCGGCAAATGACTTCTTAGGGCTTTCAACTTTAGCCTTAGGGAAAGCATATTTCACAATACGCTTATAGTAGGTTTCAATAGTGCTCCGAGCATCTTTTTTAGCTTGGTTTGCTACCTCCCACTTTTCAGCGTAGCTTGCATCTCTACTACAAACTTCTTTATACGCTTTGCTATTCATTCTAGGCAATTCTACTGCTAAGGCAATTCCATGCTTTTTATCAATCTCAGGAATGATTGTATCTGCACAAAATTGGGCTTTGCACTCATCTAGCTTTGTTTCAGTTTGAAAATACTCTGCTATTGACTCTGCACAATCTACCCATTTGTTGCTACTTGTTTTATCCGCTTTAATTGCATTGCGGGTATTAGTCACTACTACATTATACTGAGTTCTAGTTTCGTTAATCATGATATTCACTCACTTTCAAATTTATGATACATAGTTAATAAAGTATCGGGTCACAAAATTAAGTCGCAACCCTTAGATACATATTACCAAAATAGGGAAAATATCAAAGCATTTTAAAATTTATATTAACCCTGTTAATAAATTGAATGACCCCCCTACACCCAAATACCATTTAGGAGTCCCCCCTCCTCTTCTAGCTTATTAATATGCACGTCCTATATATACTTTTTAAATTCACTTGACAATACCCACCCCCTATCACTTGTTGAGAACCATTATCAAATTTATATTAACCATGTTAATAAATTGAATGACCCCCCTACACCCAAATACCATTTAGGAGTCCCCCCTCCTCTTCTAGCTTATTAATATGCACGTCCTATATATACTTTTTAAATT
>Ga0114958_10002913_pt1 | contig 12516 bp, 13 predicted proteins | sample C_130208_EF_Meta_FD_89577 | JGI IMG/M metagenome (GOLD analysis project Ga0114958, IMG submission 89577) | Freshwater microbial communities from Lake Croche, Canada to study carbon cycling - C_130208_EF_MetaG | ecosystem: Environmental > Aquatic > Freshwater > Lake | place: Lake Croche, Canada... | reverse complement strand
ATCGCCTGAATCTGACGCTGCCGGTTGTCAAGGTTTGGGCTTGGCGCTAATCCACACAGAGAACCTAGGTTCTCCGTACCTCTCCTCCACCTTTTCTGAAAGGTGGATTAAGTGAAAAAATTCACCTTTCATTGCAATAGAATAAAAGTGGAACAAAAAATCTATTATAGGAGAGGTGCGGAATGGGCTATTCACGAAGCTTAGGCCCTACCGTCGTGCCGCAAGCGAAGCGATAATAGGTACTTGAACCTTGGTTCTCTGCATGAAAAAATTGAGTTTGTTGTTCTGGTTATATTTAGTGTTATACAGTAATATGAGCGATTCTAATACAAAGCCAATTGCTTCTGGTTTGGTTGCGGTTTCAAATAAGGCGTGGGATGAAGAGGTAAGTGCTACTTCGTTGGAGGATGATGACGATGTTCCGCCTCGTCCGACTCCCCTCACGAGGCAGGTTGATTGTGTGTGTGAAGATGATTCGAAACTATTTGTCAAGAGGAACATTACGACCATAACATTAAGGAACAAGCCACAGTAGTTTGCTACATGAGGTGATATTTGCGGAATATTTTTTATAATTTAAGTCACTATTAAGATATAATATGAGCGAGTTCGAGAGATGCTTTGAACGGATGCCTTTTCCTGTGATGAACAGCATTGACATCAACATGTTGATTGCTGCATTGTTCTACAGCTTCAAGAAGTTTCCTGTTCGCAGCGAACAGATTTTTTTTGATGTTGGGGCCAATGCCGGAAGCTTTGTCAAGGCTCTTCTGTATTTGGAGTCGATTACCAATATCCAGACCCGAAACATTCATTGCTTTGAGCCGCATCCCGTCGTGAGCAAATACACCAAGGCTGCTTATCCCTACATCACCATGAACGAGTATTGCCTTGGCAGGAGTGAGGGGCGCGTCGATGTGCATGTTCCGGTGGTTAGTTGCGAGTTGGCCAGCAACACGATTCTGCCTTCGTTTGCTAACTTGGATTATCCAGTGTCTGTCTTGAATGTCGAGTGCAAAACTCTTGACGGGTATTGTGCTGAGAACAATATTGAGATGATTGACTTTATTAAGATCGATGTGGAGGGGTCTGAGAAGAGCGTGTTTGATGGGGCGAGTCGGATGCTCAAGGAAAAGCGAATACGCTGTGGGCTTTTTGATGTCGGAATTGTGGTCGATGCTTCTGAGGAGGATATGATCCAGCTGCTAGAGGGTTATGGTTACAAGGTCGATAGGGCGTTCGATAAGACAAATTATATATTTTATTTGGACAGGTGAGAGAACAGTGTGTTATCCTGTGCCTCCCACACCGTTCCGTTGTGTAATCCCCGGGTTTTATTCCACAATGCAAATTTCGCCTTATATGATCGCTCAATGGCAGACCATATATGGTGCGACTCTCCTTATATGGGAATCGATAAATGAGTGACAAAACGAGTAGTGACTGACAAAACGATTTGCATGTAATATGGAGTGCCGACTAGACAACAGTATATGCTTGTGCGCACTGCGTGCGCTTGTCCGGGGTTTATTTTGTCGCAACAATTTCGGCGGATGGGCTCGCCATATGGCACAGCATATATGGTGCGGATCTCTGTGTATGGAGGTCAAGAAATGGGTGACGAAACGAGAGTGTAGTAGCAAAACGAATTGTATGGGAAATCGTTCGTTATCATATATGGTCTCGACTGGATGTGGTTGTGATTTGAACCAAATACCCCCGAAGTCTTTAAGCTTGTTTTTATAATATATATGGCGTGCTTCTCTCTTCGCACAAAACCCAAGCACATATTACCTTTGAACATGCAAATGCAACGATGATTCAACCAAATTTAGTTCCTGATTTTCAGTCGAAGAGAGAAATCTAAAAGGTGGATCCAATATATATGGTTTATTTGTTGATTTTCAAAACAACAATCAATACAAGAATATAAAGACAAACAATATAAGCAATTTATAATGGATTCATCTTTGAATATAGTTGAACTCATAGAGAACAATCCGATAACCAAGTTATCTATGGCTTATAATGGCAAATTATTGAAGAAGATACAATACAATTTCAGTGCGTTTGAACAGCAATTATTTGTGTCAAGTTTTTACTGTTATTTGAATTGCGACCCTAAGACCGATTTTGTAATTGATTTAGACCATGTTTGGAAGTGGTTAGGGTTCAATCAAAAAGTAAAGGCAAGAGAATTATTAGAGAAACATTTTGTGATTGACAATGATTATAAATTATTGCTTTCCCTTGCGGGAAAGCAAGATTTCGACAACGCAGTTGTTGAACCATCAATACCTTTGTCACAAAAAAAACACGGGGGGCACAATATTAAAAAATATATGTTATCTGTTAAGACCTTCAAGTCACTGTGTTTGAAAGCTGACACCAAGAAGGCGGATGAAATCCACGAATATTATATCAAATTAGAAGAGACCTTACATGAAGCGATTAGTGAAGAAAGTGATGAGCTTAAATTGCAACTTGAGAACACAAACAAACAACTTGAGAATAATAACATTCAACTGAAACAGGAAAAAAATAAGAACGCAAATCTCAACATCGAATTGCACAAGAAGGATGTTATACTAGACAATCAAGTAATGAAATATGAACTTGAAAAAACAAAGTTGAGAGAAAAGACCATTTTGGAACAATTTCCACCAAATTCACAATGCGTATATTATGGTTTGATTGATAATGTAAGCACGGCAAACGAACCTCTTATTAAGTTCGGCAATTCTAACAACTTGCGCAGTCGGATTCTTCAGCATAGAGAGACATATGATAACTTTCGCTTGATGAATGCATTCAAGGTTGGCAATAAATTCGAGATTGAAGGCGCAATCAAATGCAATCCCATTTTCAGCGCGAGGTTGCGATCACTATCTATAAAGAACAAGAACTATGTAGAATTGCTCAACATTCAAGGGATGACATGTCACGAAATAGACAAGACTATCAAAGAAATCATCGATGGTATTGAATGCACGCCCGAAAATTATAAACGATTGCTTCATGATAACAGCTCACTGAGAAAACAGTTGTATGAAATGGGTAAAACGGACAACTCTAATCAAGTATGTGTGCTTACATCAGAAAATAAACGATTAACTAAAGAGAATTCAATGTTACTGAAGAAGATCAAGCAACTTGAACTCAAGGTTGCGCCCTGGAAAAATGTTGTTGGAGAGAAAGACGCAGAAACAATTACATTAGATACTGAAGATGAAGAACATACACAACCTCCTCTATATACCAACATTATTGACAATATGAAACGACCTTCCAAACAAAAGGATGGTAAGTATCATATCGGTAACACAAAATACGATTTATTGATGGGGACGAGGGAGGAAGTTTGGGATGGGGTTGCATATAAAACTACTGGTGGATTGATCAAAACCGACTTGATCATAAATCATCTGGGAAAGATCGTTTCATTAAATAAGTCTGTTTATGAAAAGAAATCCAACAGACTTGAACAAGTAAATGCACTCAAAACCACCTTTCCCAAAGGTGGAGCCAAACCCTCATTATCCACCTTTTGAAAGCTTCGCTTAGCTTCAAAGCTAAGCAACACACAACATTGGATCGAAAAAAATTGAAATACTTTCCCATATTTCTCTCTACTGTACAAATCCAATAAACAAACAAGATGACATCCACAACCAACACTATTCGTTTAACACCTGAGAACGCGCACAAATATTTGGGTCATGACATAATCTTTCGCACACACAACAAAGACACACTGAAAATGAACCATGTAATTAAGAAGATTCGCTGTGTTAGAGGTTGCACGATTGAAATAGATTGCCCTTCTCTCAACAATCGATTGGGAATAAAAACTGTTGAGATCTATGTGATTCTCTAATCCACCTTTTCCACTTTTAAAAAAAGTGGAGCAAAAGGTTGCAACAAATTTGGCTCCACCTTATCCACTTTTTAAAAGTGGAGCAAAAACAATGAGACACATAAGGAAATTAAAAAATTGAGAAACTTTTTGTTCTTTCTCTTAACTATACAAATCAACAAACAACATGCCATCCACAATGAACATCACACAAGCTCTCGAGTTTGTCTTCCACATCGAGAACATCCGATCACGACAAGATCTCGACAACTGGTGCGGTGAAAACGGAAGACAAAAGTTATACACTGTCATCCGGCTCTTGGCGAACGAACACTGGAATCGTATTCGAACACCTGAGTGCAGTGTCAGGGCCTGCTATGAGAAGAAACTACCTGGCTACAAGATACACACTGCACTTTAACATCCACCTTTGGAAATCCACCTTTCATTGCAATAGTAGAAAGGTGGAGCCAAACTCTGACCCTACTTTCGAGCCAACCTCCTCTCCGCTTTTGACTCCACCTTTCTACTATTGCAATGAAAGGTGGATTGGAATAAAAAAATTGAGATACTTTTCTATCTTTCTCTCGACTGTACAAATTCAAGAACTTTCAAGTATGGAATACATTAAAGAGATCAGGCAAGGCGTTGATGCTGGGTATGGCGCTAATTGCAACTTTCACCCGGCGAATGGAGAAGGACGCAAAGGTAAGCATGGTATTGATCAGAACCTAACCCTCGAAGAAGTAATCGCGTTGGCTCGTAGAATGGAAGATAAGCCCAACATCATCATCAAGTCTGGGGAGAAAGCAAAGTGGTATTTGAAACGATACACTATGGAGGAGCTTCCGGATGAGATTGAGAAACAGCAATGGAGAGACACCAGCAAATGCACTATGTACATTATTGAGAACCCATAGAAATCCACCTTATCCACCTTATCCACCTTATCCACCTTATCCACCTTATCCACCTTATCCACCTTTGGAAAAGGTGGAGCCAAAGACTATACACTATACACTACAATATACTACAACATACACTATTTGGAAAACACATCGAAGAGAGAAAATGCAGAAAACAAAATATAAAACACTTGCCACTCTTCTTTTTTTCTGTGATCCTCCCATATATGGAAAACGAGAAATGGGTAGGGAAACGATAAACCGGTCACAAAACGAGAAACAGGTGACAAATCTTGAGATATGACTGTTTAGGTGTTTATCCACCTTTTGAAAGGTGGAACTAAATCACTCCGTTGTCTTTAAGCCCTTTCTACAATATATATATCCACATCGGACACACAAAAAAACAAGTTATTCTTGCTTAGTATAAGTTTAGTTTCTATCTATCAATCAACCCTTTTTCAAACCCCCGATTTTTATTTTGTTTTCTTGTTACGATCTCACCCAACTCGCACATTTGGCTCCACCTTTTATAAAGGGGGATCTACTCATACTCCTCCTCCGAGCACTCATCCTCCTCATCCGCCTTCGCATCGAACACGATCTTCTTCGTTTCATCGTTCCAAACTCCGATCCGGTCCTGACTCGCAAGATCGTAGATCGTTCCCGTAGTGTCCTTCAAATACTTTACTCCCTCGAAACTGAACTTCTTCACCCGCACAGCAGGGGAACCATCCTGCTCCGCATTGGCTGCAGACTTGGACTCCTCAGAAGCAGGCTCAACAGCTGACGGCGCAGACTCAACAGCTGCCTTGGATGCCTTCTTCTTTGGCTCTTGCTTCTTGTCCGCGGCATTTGCATCCTTCACAGCCTTAGCTGCTGCCTTCTCTGCCTTCTCGGCATCCTTTGCAAGCTTGGCTGCTGCCTTCTCTGCCTTCTCGGCATCCTTTACCAGCTTGGCGGCCGCCTTCTCTGCCTTGGCATCCTCCTTCGCCTTGATCGCAGCCGCCTTCTCGGCCTCCTTCGCAGCCTTGGCATCAATTACCGCCTGCTTGGCATCCTCCTTCGCCTGCTTGGCATCCTCCTTCGCCTGCTTGGCATCCTCCTTCGCCTGGATGGCTGCCGCCTTCTCTGCCTCTTTCGCTAGCTTGGCATCCTCCTTCGCTAGCTTGGCATCCTCCTTCGCCTGGAGGGCTGCCGCTTTCTCGGCCTCTTTCGCTAGCTTGGCATCCACCTTCGCCTGGATGGCTGCAGCTTTCTCTGCAGACTTCGCATTCGCTGCCGCTAGCTTCTCGGTCTCCTTCTCTAGCTTCTCACCCGCTGAGATGATCTTATCACTCTCCTTATCCAGCTTCAAGATCTCCTTCGAAAACGCAGCATCTTCCTTTTCAAACTTCCTGTCCTCCACCTCCATCGACAGCAGCTGCTCAAACACATCTGACTCTCCACCTACCTCTACTACCTTCTTCGACTTCGACGGACGACCCTTTACAACCACTTTCGATCCAACTATCGACAGCAACTTCGACACCTCCATCTTCTGGTACTCTGACAGACCCAGCACATCCAACTCATTTTCATACATGTTTGACATCATTTTTTATTTTATTCTTTTTTAATACTTGTACTTTTACTTACTTTTTTACACACTTTTCAATTTTTTTTTTACACACACACTTTTTTAAATGTTTATTACAGTTCCACCTTTGAAAAGGTGGAGCCAAACTATAAGTTATTTACTTGTTGTTATGTAAATAACTTACACAACGGATTAACCCAACATAACAATCAATGAAAATACAGATACACTATATATAAGCAAGTCAAGCCTATGATCAACGCTATCTGCTGCAATAGAAAAAATGAATCATTCCAATAGTCATGAGAAACAGCGTTGTATATGGTTCCAAAACTATAGTCATCATTCTTCTTCGTTATAGGACTCATCATTTGTCATATTTAACGCAGATTCATCTATATTGATTTTTTTGGTATTATTTATATCCTCAGCTGTAATTCGTTTCTTGATGTGAAAGAACCTCTTGTATTTCTTTACACCTTCTGGAGTGTAACCATCGCTTTTACGAATAGGTTCCATATCATAATGATACCATTTCAAAATTTGACGAATTAGATTCAACAGTGGCCACTTTTGTTCTTTGATTGCAGTTTGTTGCAAACTAGTCATATACGAAGAACTAAAGACACTTTTTAATTCAGGTATAAGTTTTTTAGCTTCGTCATACTTGGCGTATGAAATAACCTGTTCCCTAGGAATCATCAGCCCGTTCAAATCTGTAATGGTTTCAACATGTATTCCAACAACTTGAAACACTTTTTTACTAGGTTCATCCATATAGAAAAAATATATTTTTATTGTTCAAAATAAACATATATTTCACAACTAAATATTAAATTCCGGAATGCTATAATTTTCGCCACTCTTCACATACTTTGCAATAATCTTTGGGTTGGTCTTATTCAACATGATATCCTCCGCCTGATACACATTGTTATTCTTATCAATGTAATACACTATACCCTGAATCTCTTGAACCCAAACCTCGACCTTTTGGGTAGTTACTTTAGTCTCATTTTGCGAATCAACAACTCCGTGAGGCGTTCCTTTAATATGCGTTCCACAATACTCGTGACCTTCCTTTTTTCGGCGTGTGCATTGCTCACAACTAGCTCGCTTGGCGATACATCGATCAAAATGAGGGACAAAGTGCTTGACACGCTTTCTCTTCTGAAAATCTTCCTTGTCAAAAGTAAGACGCTCATAATCATAAATATATTGCACCAAAGCATTTCCTTGAGGTAAGTCTTTCAACAACCCAAGCTGTGATGCCTTCTCTTTGATATTATCTTTGAATGTAGAAATATAAGTCTCTGCTTTCTTATTTAATCGGCGTTCCATGGTTTGTCTTTATATTGTTGTATTAATTATACATATATCTCTAACTCAATTTTTAATGTATATTCAAACTGGTTTAAAGATCTTGTTATGGTGTGGTTTCTTCAATTTGTTGGGGGGTGTGTGGTTCTTCTACTACAACCGGAGGAGGTTCTTCTACGATAACCGGAGGAGGTTGTTCTACTACAACTGGAGGAGGTTGTGATTCTTCTACTACAACTGGAGGAGGTTGTGATTCTTCTACTACAACTGGAGAAGGTTGTGATTCTTCTACTACAACTGGAGAAGGTTGTGATTCTTCTACTACAACCGGAGAAGGTTGTGGGTTTTCAATAATACTCGTAACAAAATTTGTTACCTTTGTGTCAAGTATGACTTTTTTTACAAGTCCTTTAAATTTACCAGATCTTTTCGATTCAGATTCTGATGCATTTTCTTTAATAATCACAGATTCAAACAATTTATCTTGAGCAATCACAAGTTCAGACTGTTTCTCGATATTCAATAAATGCTGTTGAATAGTGCTACTCAACAACTCTTCACAAGTTGTGTCAATCTTACCGAACTCTGTATGTACTGCATCATTCATATCAATCTTATTATCAACGCAAAAGTCTAAAAATGTGTTTGTTCTATCATTCCTAGTATCACTATATTCCGTAAAATTACTTGGTGTTGCCGCACCTTCTGAAAAAGACGATTCACTAGAAGTATCTACAGCAACAATCATGTTCAACGAATCAAACAACTCATCATCGATCTCACCATCTGTAAATTCACCGAGTATTTCCTTCTTTTTCTCTCGATTCATCTCAACTGACTCATCAAATTTAATATCGTTGTTGATGTGCGTATACATCAATTGGATCTTATTACTAAAACGCTTCAAATACTTGGTGTGCAATATGTGAAAAAAATCAATGTAAGTCAAAAACAAACTCACCTTTTCTTTCATAATAATAATATCATAATTAAACGATGTTACAAAGTTATCAATATTTAACCCAATTCGCCGTTTTTTCTGATACACCGCAAGTTCATTCTCCTTATTTTCAATATTGTTCATAACCGAACCCAATAAAATCAAAATGTTTTCATGTAACTCCAAAACTGTCTCAAATTTGTACTCCTTAAAAGGTTCAAGATCCTTATACACTGGAAAATTATTAACCTTGATGACTTCAATTATCTTCTTATCATAAATATTTTCGTGAATGTACGCAATTATTATCTTGTACAGTTTGAAATATTCACAATACATTCGATTGTTGATCGCCAAAAATAAACGCATCATATCTTCATATTCAATATCTATCAGCTTGCTCTGAAACCGAAACGAATCAAGACCGAACACAAACGATTTATTGTCATTATGATTAATGAAATCCGAATATAAACTCTTCAATTTTTCGATGCGCTGTTTAAGCGTGTCAAAAATATTCTTGACAGTGCTTCGTATTGAAGAAATGTTATTGAAATCCGTTTTAAGTTGTGCAAATCTACCTTCCATATACTAGAACTACATTTTTTATTCTCACCTCATATAAATAATGAGTAAAGAACAAGAAATAGAGCTGCTGACAGATGAATCTGGACCAATAGAAATAGTAACACGAGACATAGAATGGACTCAAGAACACGAGGAAATCTTAATTGAATGGGCGGATAAAGCGATGTGTTATCGCTGGTTGCATTCCAAATCAAACGCGTTATATTCCAGTTTGAATACCTGGTACACTATCCCAGTGATTGTTCTCTCGACTCTTACCGGGACGGCCAACTTTGCACAAGACCGTGTTCCTATAAGCTATCAAAGTTACTTCGTTATGTTTGTTGGGTCCTTAAACATTTTAGCAGGAGTTATTACAACGATCCAACAATTCTTGAAGATTACACAACTGAACGAAGCGCATCGTGTAAGCAGTATATCATGGGACAAGTTCTATAGAAATATCAAAATCGAGCTTGCTAAACACCCCAAAGAGAGAATTGATGTAAGGCAAATGATCAAGATGAGTAAGGAGGAGTATGATCGGCTTATGGAAACAAGTCCAGCAATTCCAGAGAAAATTATATTAGGGTTCAAAGTGAAGTTCAACACATCAGATGCATTCAAAACCATAATTAAGCCAGAAATTTGCGACATTTTGATTCCGACAAACGATTTTCGAAACCCATGGTTCAATGAAGAAAATAAGACAAAGGCGCAGAGCGAACAACTTCAAATCAAGATAACGAAAGAGCAAAAGGTAAAGAAATTTAATGAATCAAACAATAAATTAGTGAAAGACTTTATTGTATTGTTCAACGACTTGAATAATCGGGAACCAATGGAGTCTGAAATTATAGACAATCTGCGTGATAAAATAGACATCGCTATACTACAAAAGATTATTGATGAACAGAAATATATTGAAGTTATTGCTACTAATTAAATCATTCATCAATGGTCTAAATATCTGAATTATCAGTAGGTAAAAATATCATACATGCGATTAAAATCATATAGAATAAAAAATAATCAGCGTATGCACTTTCTTGAAAACCATAGAACTTCAATATCTGAGTTGCACAATAGAAAAATAATATGGCAGAGCCTACTAGTGTAATTACGTTCATATCTTAATATAATTATTTATAATAAAAATAAATATATTACAAAAGACTACTAAAGTATGACGGATAAAGTATGAAAACTCACTAATGCATCAAATCATGCAATGCCTCTCTGAACCCGGTATTCTCTAGACTATTATTATGAATATTCTGAAGCACCAACAACTCTAAATTATCGCAAATGGAGTAGCAATTATCGCGACGGCGTATCACTTCCTCCCCAGTCTCATCATCATATTCTACTGAATCATGCATATGAAACTTACGATCATCATATGGTAAAAGCTGAGGGTTGTTGATCACGAAATATGGCTCATCGATTAAACGGCTACACGGACGCGAAATTAGCGCATTTACAAAATTCAACTCTGTCGCTAGATTCTGAAAACAAATCAACGGGAACCTATTGTCTTTGTTTATTCCAGGTGTATTGTACGCGAAGATTTGAAGGTACTTGATGGAAGAAGTCGTCATTGTGTTGTTAAGTTTTTGATTGTGTGTATATGTAATTTTATAAAAAAAGGAACTCAATTTTTTAAATAACAAACAACCTTTTTGCATCAATCTCATCAATTGTAATAAGTTTCGATAAATCATAATCTTGTAAAATCTCATGTAGCTTATTTTCATGATCAACATCGTAAAGCGTGATATGACTATCCTCATATCGTTTAACTATATCAGAATGCTCAACAAAATTACAAAACAATATATGAAAATTTATGTTTTTCTCCCTTTTCAATCTCTCAACCAATTCTCTACATTTCCATAAAACAATAGAAGGACCGGTATATACAAATAATGTAGGGATGCCATGATTTATCAACTTATAGAATCTCGTAATGCTTCTCTCAAAATGGTTCTTTACTTTTTCAACACTCATATCATGATGTGCAATTGTGGCACAGTGCCAATCATTTACATCATCAAGCACCCGGTTAAGTGTTCTATTGCTGCCATGTTCATCATTTAGTTGCTTGAATTCGGGTAGATCCTTCACATAAATCAAATTTGCCGGATTAAACAATACATCAAAACGAGTATCCAAACATGATATCAATTTATCAATGTTTCCAACACAACAAGAACCAAAGATCGAACTAAATTCAACCAATCCAATTTCTTTCAAAATAATTTCTGTTCCACATCTAAAACCGATACTATATACACAATTAAACTTCCTCATTAGACTTTCCAAAAAGAAAAACGAGAGAGATATTACGAACTAAACTAAAATATGATCTATTGCAAAATGCTGTTCGTGTTTTTTAACAACAATAAAGGGTGAATCTCGAAGGAAACTGCCGTCATCCAGCTCTACTCGGCCAACAAATACGCTGTCATAATTCTCCGCCCACTTACCTCCGTGATCAGTTACCCTCATTGTAAGACATTCGTACTTTCTCTCAAATGCATCATCTTCAAGCCGATCCATCTTTATATCTGAAACATCTATTGGGTCCATTGGATAGTTGAGTTTCACCAGCATGGAACCCATAAACAATGCAAAACGAACAATACCGTATGCTTGATCTCGATAACATTTCGTTTTGATCATTGCATTTTCATAATCAGTGAAATAATAATATGGTCCCAACAAAGATAAATCATCAGACTTTTTGACACCAAATGTATATAAAAATGTCAGTTCGTTACAAACTATCACCTGATAACCTACAATAGGAATTTCAAACTTGTTACCAGTTTCATCACACAAATAAAGCAACCGGTTGTTTGCTTGAAAATAACTAGTCACAGCATCGCTAATCGTACAATCAAAACACTTGCGGGTATTCACAATCTCGTCAATCAAGCAAAATTTGGCTTTAGTATTATGAGTATTAAATTTGCCTACATCAACATGATAATTTGTTACATCAAAAAACACATACGCATTTGTATCACTATTATCATATCCTTTGAATACAAAGTCTCCTATGTTTGACCTATCTAGAATATTGATCAACAACATAGATGCGTCCATTTTCAAATCCTTACAATAAATTCCACTTGCAAAATAATGATAATAAGGCAACACTAATGAAGTTAGATCATCCGGATCATGGACAAATAAGTATTTCAAAAATGGGACTGAATCAAGATTATCTATTATGTAAGCACATACAAAAACCTTTCTAATTGCTAAATTATCTCGATCATCGTTTCTTAGATGATCTAAATATGTATAATTATATGTTCGTTGCATATAATTACATTCTGAT
>Ga0114958_10002911_pt1 | contig 12525 bp, 13 predicted proteins | sample C_130208_EF_Meta_FD_89577 | JGI IMG/M metagenome (GOLD analysis project Ga0114958, IMG submission 89577) | Freshwater microbial communities from Lake Croche, Canada to study carbon cycling - C_130208_EF_MetaG | ecosystem: Environmental > Aquatic > Freshwater > Lake | place: Lake Croche, Canada... | reverse complement strand
CAGTTCGATCCGTGGTTTAAAAAATCCGACATGCCGTTTTCATATTCTCTTTGCACACCAGAACCCTGCACGCGCCGGGTCTGAAACTCAGTGTCACTTTGGCTGCACCATGGAGCGCGGGCTTCAGCCCGGCGAGTCTGGGCGGGCTGAAGCCCGCGCTCCGTAGCCAAACGGCCAAGTGAGCTGGGAGAAGGCTTAAACGAGCCGTATGGGTCAGCATCCCCGTTGGCCGAAACCGCCGGGACGGCTGTCTTCCAAGATGGCGCCTCGGCGCTTGGCCTTCCCGTCGAGCGGGACGGCCTGTTGGAGGATTGGCCTTGTTGAACCCCCACGGATGGACTACTCAGGCTTCAGATTCGACATGCTCTTCAGCACCTATACCTTCCTGTTGGTTTTCCTGCCCCTGACTCTGGGGGGATATTTTTTACTGGGGCGGCTTCACTGGCGCTGGAGCACCACCTGGCTGACGGGCTGCAGCCTGGCCTTTTACGCGTGGTGGAAACCCGAGGCCGACCAACCCTGGACACCGTGGTTTCTCATCCTGATCCTGTTATCCTGCGCCGGGAATTTTGTTTGCGGCAATGCGATGGCCCGCTCCAGCCACCCCGGCAAACGCCGGGCGCTCGTCACCCTCGGGGTCAGCGTCAACCTGCTGCTCTTGTTCTATTTCAAATACCTCGGGATCTTCGCCACCTGGACGCACGCTCTAACCGGTTGGCCGCAGGACGTGGCTTGGTGGCGCTCGCTGGTGGCTCGCAGCGTGTCTAACAAATAAAACCAATTTCAGATGACCCACCCTTCATTGCTTTCCTCTCGCGTCGCCGGACCAGGCCCCCGGCCGCGGGTGGCGATTGTGCAGAAAAGCGACGGGCTTCTCACCTGGTGCGCGGATCTGGCGGCGGGCTTTCGTGACGCAGGGGTGACCACCCTGACCACCAATTTCCGCCCCACGTCACTGGCGGAACGCTGGAGGCAGCAGACGCGCCAGCAGCGGTTGCTGCGCAATCCGGTGACCTGCCGGCGGCTAGCCAAAACCCTAGCGGATTTCTCGCCGGATCTGGTTGTTGTGCTCAATCACCCGAGCATTCCGCAGGAAGCGGAGACGCTGCTGCGCCAGACGCTGGGTCCCGGGGTTCCGATTGTGGGATGGCTGTGTGACAGTGTGGAGGGTATCCCCGCAGGCCATGACGCGTTGCTCGACGGGGTGTATTATTTTGACTCGGCAAGCCTGCCCGTATTGCATGAGCATTACCGCGGGTCCCGCTCCCGGCTGGAATTTATGCCGCTTGCGGCCAACCCGCGCCGCTACACCAGCCATGATTTGGATATCCGCACACGCCAACGGCAGCTGGTCTTTGCCGGCAACTGCACACCCGCGCGCCAGCGCCTGTTTGCCGAATACCGGAGTCTTGGCAACCGCCTGGATCTCTATGGCCCGCACGCGCGCAATTGGCCGCGGGTTTGGCGCAACCGCAAGCTGTCGTCGGTGGCCCTAGCGCGCGTCTATCAACAATACTGGGTCAACCTCAACTTGCTCCAGGCGGGCAACACCACCAACGGCCTCAACCTGCGGGCCTTCGAGATTCCCTGTGCGGGCGGCCTGGCATCCTATCCTGACGTGCCCGATCTCGTCCGGTGCTTCACGCCCCACGAGGAAGTTCTGGTGTTCAAGTCCGCGGCGGACCTCGACGAAATGGTTAGGAACCTGCTGCGCCACCCGGAGCAAGCCCAGGCGATCACCCGCGCGGGCCATCAACGCGTGATGCGCGAGCACACGTTTTATCATCGCGCGACCCGGATCCTTGGCGATTGGATGGGCTCTTCTTTCCGCCCCGACCTTCCCGATTACCTCGCCGCATCCCCATGACCGCCCCAAGCACATCAACTCCGGCAATTCGTCTCGCAGACGGGGTGTTGGTGATCAACCTCGACCATCGCCCCGAGCGTCTGGCGCACTTTGCCGAAATCGCGCGCCACACCCGCGTGCTGCAGGGCTGGCAGCGGATCCGCGCGGTCAACGGCATGGAACTTGCCGGCTACGGCAAGCGCCCATGGTTCCGCAACGGCAAGCGCGACAAGTGCTGGGCAGGGCGCGCGGGCTGCACCCTGTCGCATCGCCAAGCCATTGAGCACGCCAGGGACATGGGCTGGAACAGCGTGTTGATCCTGGAGGATGATATCCAATTGGGCGCATCGTTCGAAGCTGGCGTGGCTAGCTTCCTTGCCGGGAGCGCGGCCTGTCCCCAGCCATGGAGCGCCTGTGTCCTCGGCTTGTCCCAGCAAGTGGGCCCGAGCCTGAGGCTCCACCAACTGGCTGACTCGCGCTCGATCTATCAGATTTTCGGCTGCCTCGGCACCTTCGCTTACCTCCTGAGGAGCGACTCGTTCGACTGGTTGCTGGCCAACCTCCCCACCGCGGAAACTGTCTGGCCCTGGGTCGCCAGACACCGTGCGATTGACCGCTGGTATGCCAGGAGCCTCTCCGCCCGGTTCACGGTGCATGCGGTTTCCCCGGGCCTCATCGGGCATTATTCCAGCTTTTCAGACATCGGCCAACGCGCCGGGGCCAATCTTCTCATCGAGCAATCCGCAGGCGATGACCATGACACGCAGTTGCGGTCATGCGCGCCCCCGGCCTATCGCCTTCGCTCGGGGCTGCTTCGGGTCAGGTTTCTTTTCTCCAGGCTGGCCAACCGAATCCATTGCGCAATCAAGCGCCAGCGCGGGCTGTGACCCGTTTTCTAACAAAATAACTCACCCGTGTCCCTGTTTCAAATCATAGCGCGGTTGCATCACGCCAGCCACCAGGCATTCCCCACCGGTCGCAACGGCAGCGTCTTCAAGCGGTTGAAATTCATCTGCCGCAGCTGGCCGGACCGGCGGTCCAACGTCGTGTGGTTTGAGCTGCTGCGCCACGACGCGTTTCTGCGCCAGACGGCAGCCCACGATCACCGGCTCTATCGGAAGCTCTACCGCCCCTACCTCTCAACCTCATGGAGCAAGGACCGGACCCTGGCGGCACTGCAGTCCAACTATGCGTTTATGCAGGCCAAACTATCGCGTGCCAGCCTGGAAAACATCTTTCTAACCGATGCGTTCTGCCTGGCGGAGTGGACCGCCAACCGGGCCTATCAGCTGCGGCTCACCCATGATCCGCGGTTTTACCAGGAGGGTGAGCTCACCCTCAGCCTGCTCTGCCCGAAACTGGGGGAGGGCGAGCTGGCGCTGTTGTCGGCGACTCTAGCGCCGGCGGACGATGGAGAAATGGCATTTTATATTGGCGGGCTACAGGGCGCCGAGCGCGCGCTGGGTGCCCCGGCGATCAAGGAGGCCGGTCGTGATTTGCATGGTCTGCGGCCCAAGAGCATCATTGTCATTGCCGCGCAATTGCTCGCCAACCAGCTGGGTTGCACGCGGATCCTGGCCACCAGTGCCGCCAGTCACGCGTACAGCACCGATGCCCGCCGCCAGAACAGCAAATGCCAGAAGATGTTCTTCGACTATGATTCGTTCTGGGAAGAATGTGGCGGCGTGCGCGAGGGCTCCGCGTTTTTCAATCTCCCGCTGACCGCCGCGCGGCGCCCGCGCGAGGACATGAAACCGCAAAAACGCCCGATGTATAACCGTCGCTATGCCATGCTCGACGAGCTTGAGGCCGCCGTCAGCCAATCCTGTTCGTTTAAGAATTTTCAACCGCAGATGGACGCAGATGGACACAGATGAAATCAAAAGAAATCCCTCTTTATCTGCGTATATCTGCGTTCATCTGCGGTTAATATCTCTTCTCTTCCTCCCAGCTGCGTCCATTTGACTCGTTATCAGAATGAAGTGCTCGTCCACCTCGCTTCGCTCGGTTGCGGTTAATAAATCCAAATTGAAAATTACGACGCTAAGTTGACGAGAATGGCCTTCACTTCAGCATCGTTACCGACCTATGAGCACCACCAGCGCCAAACGCATCCGGGTCAAGTTCCTGTCCAAATCACAGGCTGCCGATCACAACTATGACCTGTGGCTGAAACGCTTTCCCAACCACGTGCCGAGTTGGGGCGCCTGCGACTTCATCTTTGATCAACAGTGCCGAGAATATGACTGGCTGGTGGTATATGATGACCTCCCGACGAGCGGCAGCGAGCGCTTTCCCATGTGGGCGGAAAAACTACCCGGGCGGCAGGAAAACTCCTTGCTGATCACTGCCGAACCGTCCGCCATCAAAAATTACGGGCGCGCATTCGTCAATCAGTTCGGGTGGATTCTCAGCAGCCAGGAGCCATGGGCGATCAAACACCCGCGCGTGATCCATTCTCAAACCGGATATATCTGGTTCTATGGCGGCAGCGGCGAGCGCGGGTCCTATGATGTGTTGGCCAAACAATCCCCGCCGGCCAAACCATCGCCCATCTCCACGGTTTGCTCTAACAAGCAGATGCGCCACACGCTGCATCACGCGCGTTACCAGTTCACCCAGCAGCTCAAGGCCAGGCTTCCTGCGTTGGAAATCTTTGGCCAGGGCGTGCGCCCGATCGACGACAAGGCCGACGCGCTCGACCCGTTTCAACTCCACCTGGCGATTGAAAACCACATTTGTCCGCATCACTGGACCGAAAAGCTTTCGGACCCGTTTCTCGGGTTTTGCCTGCCCGTCTATCACGGGTGTCCCAACGCGCTGGATTACTTTCCGGATGACAGCTATTTACCCATCAACATTCACCATCCGGACGAGGCGTTGGAGCGGATCACGCGCGCGCTTCATGACCATGAATACAAAAAGCGGCTGCCCGCTATTGTAGAGGCCCGCCGCTTGATTTTGAATGAGTATGCATTGTTCCCGCTGGTGGCGCGCTTGATTGCGGAGCGCCACCAGCTCACGGGCCCCGCGCCGGTGTCTCCACACGTCATCTATAGCCGCCGCGCAGTGCGCAAAAACCAACCGCTCGCGGCCATCTTCGATGTCATCGACAAGACCGCTCTAACCCTGCGAAATCAGTTTTCAAAGAACTCCCATCAAGGATGACCATGTCCAATACTGTCAGTTTAGCGCCTTCTGAAAGGAGCATAGGCTTCCAGCCTGTGATGGAAGACAGCGCGTCCCGCCTGTCCGCGCAGGAAACGACAGGCAAGATGCCATTCGTGTCAACTTGGCGTCGCAATGAACTGATTATCAACCAGAAATGTTGCTAGCCAGGTCATCGGGGGTTCTCAATTTGGATTTATTAACCGCAGATGGACGCGGATTTACGCAGATGAAGAGGGATAAGAATTGGAATTCAGTTTATTTTTGCCAGCTAGCAACCAAATAATCTCTTCTCTTCTTCCCATCTGCGTCCATCCGCGTCCATCTGCGGTTTGATTTCTGAATTCATTCTGCTTAAGTTGACGCTAATGGGCAGGATGCCTATCCTCCTCCTCACACTGCCCGCCATGCCACCCGCTCCCCTTGACGCCTCCGCCGCTCCACGCTTGCGTGTCGCGGTGACCACCACGGTGAATCATCTCGATCTTCACCGTCTGTGCCCGGGCGGCGAGCTGCGCTGGGGGAACTGCGATTTCCTGTTGAACCCGCCGCGCGGCACGGCCTGCGATTACTGGATTGTGTTCGCCGGCAGCCGTGACCGCGACCAGCTGACCTGCGCACCCGCCAACACGCTTTTCATCGCGGGCGAACCGCCCTCAAAAAAAATCTATCCGAAAAAGTTCTACGCGCAATTCCACCGGGTTGTCAGCACCCATGCCGCCGACCCCCATCCGCGGGTGACCACCAGCCTGCCGGGGCTCAACTGGCACGTCGGACTCAGCCGCGACGACGACCGCTACCATTATGGCTATGATGAACTCAAGGCTCTCGGGCCGGGCGCCAAATCGAACCAAATCTCGGTGGTGTGCTCCAATCTAACGACCACAGCGGGCCAGCGCCGGCGCCTGGAATTCTTGCGCGAGCTCAAATCCGCCTTGGGCGATGCGATCGTGCATTACGGCCGCGGCTTTGCCCCGGTGGCCGACAAGATGGAGGCGATTCTGCCGCACCGGTTCCATCTGGTGTTGGAGAATTCCTGCTCGTCAGATTATTGGACCGAGAAACTCGCGGATGCCTATCTGGGGTGGGCGCATCCGATCAATGCGGGCTGCCCGAACGTGGCGGATTATTTTCCGGCCGCAGGATTCACGCCGGTGGATGTAACCCGGCCGCAGGAGGCGGTTGGGATCATTGAGGAACTGCTCGCGCAGCCAGCCACAGCCCTCGAGCTTCAATCCATTGCGCGGTGCCGTGACCTGGTTTTGGACACCTACAACCCGTTCGCCCGCTTCGCCCATTGGGCGGAGCGGTTCCATCAGACCGGCACCCCGTCCCAACCCATCTCCATCACCACCCACAAGGCCTTCCGGCCATTTCCACGCGGGCTGCTCTACCGGTTAAAAACCGGCGCTGACACGCCTCATAACCGACCGGCCATTCGGTAATACGGCCATAATAGAGCGCGCTTGGCGATGCGGGAAAACTTCAGCCCATTGCTGTTAGAATAACGGATCACATCAACATAGAGCCGGAGTCGCTGGCCGGGCGTCGTGGTCACTTCATCCGCGATGGCGAACCCGTGGCGGCAGAATTGGGACACCAGGCGGGCGCTGTCGATCACGCCTTTTGGCCGATATGTCGCGGCGGAATTGCCGCATATATATTGGGTGAACACTACGGATGGATCGGTGACGACGCTGCCCTCGAGAACGAAGGGAAGGATCACCAATGGGTCAAACGACCAGACATAGCTATAGGCGGCTTGCGCATCAACAAAGCGCTTGAGTAGGGCGCCCCGCCTGAAGACTCCGTAGAACCATGTCACCTCGGCTATTTTCAATAGTATTTTCCGACGCAGGGCGAGGTCCACGGGAAGCGCATCGGGAAGGGGATGGCTCGCCACAGCTTCACCCTTCCCAACCTCGTATTGCAAACCGCCCACGGCGAGGTTGGATTGGGGGTTGTCACGCAGGGCCTTAGTCAACGACCTGAAATACCCCGGCGAGCTGAGGTCATCATACGCGCGCCAGGCAAACAATTCGGTGTCCGCGCCATTCAGCAGGAACAGGAAATTCTCAACCGCCCCCATGTTGGACTCATGGCGGATATAGCGGACCCGGCTGTCGGCGTGTACAAATGCCCTTGCAATCTCCTCAGTCCTGTCGGTGGAAGCATTGTCGGAAATGACAATCCGGTAGTCGAGGTCTTCCGCACACAGGTTTTTCAGGCAGTGCTCCAGGAAGCGTTCGGCATTGTAAACAGGAACGCCGACGGTTAGCATAACATGAAAGGATTGTTAGATTATCGAGGATGTCTAAATTGCCACCCGCTTGAGGAAACCGTCCGGGGCAACGCTGATGAGAAGCTTGTGATCGATGGACTTGTCTATTTCAAATTCCGGGTGCTGCTTGAGGTATTCCCAAACCGCGGTTTTCGGGTTGTCACCCCGGTCCCAGGGACGATCGGGGAAGGAGCCTTCCGGCAAATCCTCGATAATGGCATCGAATACCACACAGTAGCTCCCGACCGAAGTGAGCGGGGCATACGCCTCGAGTTCGGCAAGGACGTGATCATGGGTATGGTTGGAATCAAGGCACACGAGCACGCGTTTGGCCTGGCCGGCCCGCTCGCGCACCTGACTGATGATGTCAGGAGCAATGGAGGATCCTTGGATCATTTCAATCCGGCCTCCCAGCGGATGGGATTCGATCGCGGTGCGATTGTGTGGACGGATGTCGATGTCAATCCCAAGCACCTTGCGGTTGGGTTTGGACGGATCGAGCAGGTTGCCATCATGGAGCGCGTCGCAGTAATCCAGCAGCGCCAGCATTGAAGCGCTCAGGATCAGGGATCCGCCATGGGCGATGCCGGTTTCAATGATCAGGTCCGGCCTGACTGACCAGATGAGTTCCTGGAGCGCGACCATATCCTGCGGGTATTGGATCACGGGGCGGCCAAGCCAGGCGAAGTTATAGGAGTATCCGGCGTGGATGGATTCGCGGACAAAGGTGGTGGCGGCGGCTTGGAGCGCGTGATGGGTGGCCTGGCTGGCGATCCGTTGGGATACTTCGCTGGCGAATTGGGATGACGAATTGGACATGACGAGGTAAGGATGAGTTAGTCTGCGGGATAATAGGTGAAGCGGTTGTGAGTCATCTGGCGAATTTCATCGAGATAGTTGCTGTTCATCACGATGATTTCGGCGCCTGCTGGCAATTGAGGGATGATTTCCTCCGGCGAACTTACGCGCAGGCCGGTGACGCCAAGGAATTTGCCTTGTTTGGCGGGGTTAACATCGACGATGGTACAAATCGGGGTGCCGGCGCGGGCCATGAAGATGGCGAAGATAACGCCTTTTGAAGCGCCGCCCCAGACGGTCGGGTGGTGCTGCGCGTGGGCGGCGAGGCGCTGGGAGTGGGTGAGCACCGAGTGGGTGAAGTTGGTGGGGAAGGTGATCGGGGCGTCTTGATAAACGGGCTGGCGAAGGCTGCCGAGTTCGGCCACGATGGACAGGTATTGGCCGTTGAAGCTATGTCCCGCGTGATGAATTTGACCGAACATGCGGTGGAAATCAGCGAGGCGAAAGTAGTTCACATGCTCATAGAAGACATCGAACCAAGAGCAACGGGAGCAAATCCAGTCGAAGCAGGGGACTTCAATGTAGATTCGGCCGTGTCCTCCGTTGGCATCGCGGAGCGCGGCCAGGAAATCCAGAGGCTGCTGAATGTGTTCGAGGACGTGGCGAAGAATGACACCATCGGCACGAATGCCCGTCGCCGGAGTGAAGTACTGCTTGAGGATGGCGGGGTTGGAGCCTTCGTAGGACGGGTCGACACCGGTGATGGGGAAGCCGTGGTCGCGGAGCATTTCGAGGAATAATCCTTTGCCGCAGCCGACTTCGATGAGGGATTGGTTTTGAAAGTGGTGGGTGATCAGCTCAAGGATGGCGTGGAGGTGATCCTGAAATGCCTGACTATGGGCTTGTTCGTTTTGATAGTCCGCATCGTAAACCAGCAGCTTGGGGTCGAAAGCGTGGTTAGAGATGAGGCCGGTCCTGAGGTCCTGGACGAGGCGCACATCGCCGGTCTGGCACGCAATGGCTGCGGCAGGCGAATGATACATGCGATTTTGGAAGACCGGCAATCCATCGCAGCGGTAGAGTTCTAGCAGGTTGGAAGTCATGAGGCGAGGCAGTGGTGGAGGTAGGACGGGTCACCCCAGAAGGCGAAGGGCTCGTAATAGGGGTAGGGGTAATGGCCGAGGGCGAGCTGGATGGAGAGGTGGTTTGCCGCGAGGTAGCGTTCGACGAAGGAGCGCACCGCAATCGGGTGGCCGGTGCATCCATTGACGATGCCGAAGGACTGCTGCTTGAGGGCGAGACTGACGATTTCGCTGGCGGCGGTGGCGACATGATGGAAGTCGCGGATTTGCTGGCCGCCCGACATTTTGAAGGTGCTCTCGCCGTTGGCGACGGCGCGCACCAGTTGGGGGATGAGTGATTGGGGGGACTGCCCCGGGCCGTAGAGGTAAAACAGGCGGTGCCAGGTGAGGTGAAACGGATGGATGGGTTGGAGCAGTTGGAGGTGGCGGCGCAGCGTGTCCTTGGCGACGGCATAGGCGGTGGACGGGTCGGCAACCATCGCTTCGCTCTTGAGTCCGCTGGTGGTGCCGTATTCGAGCGAGGTGCCGGTGATGGCAAGGGCGGGAAGGCCGGCGAAAACCAAGGATTTGAGGAAGCGAATGTGGGCGGGCAGTTCGAGTTCGAGGTGGGTGAGCGCGTGGTAGTTCGCGAGGTCCCCCCACGCGAGGTGAATCAGCACATCGGGGTGGCCCAGCGCAGCGAACGGGTCTGGCGGAGGCGCGTGGAGATCCAGTTGGACAATTCGGGCATGTGGCAGGAACTCGGCGAGTTCGGACGGATTGCGGGTGGCGAGGACGGGGGTGACGCCGCGCCGGAGCAGTTCGGTGGTGACATGGCGGCCGAGGAAGCCGGATGCGCCGGTGACGGCGATTTTCATAAAATAATTTCCAACGTGGGAATGGCCGTCACAAAACTCCCGTTCCAGGACCGGACATAAGCGAGTTGTTGCGTGATCTCATCCTTGAGATTCCATGGCAGGATGACCACGTAGTCCGGCTGGTCTGCCATCAGGCGGGCTTCATCCACAATCGGAATCCGGCTGCCGGGCATGAATTTGCCTTGTTTGGCCGGGTTGCGGTCCACGACAAAGCGGATGAGGTCGTGGCGGATGCCGGCATAGTTCATCAGGGTGTTGCCTTTGGCGGCGGCGCCGTAGGCGGCGACTGTTTTGCCGCGTTGCTTGGCATCGAGCAGGAAGCCAAGAAAGTCGTTCTTGACCCGCTCGGCTTGCGCCTGGAAGCCCTGATAGTAAGCGGCCGAGCACACGCCGGACGCCGCCTCCCTGTCCAACAATTCCGCGAGCCGGCGGGTTGGCGGCTGGGTGCCGGTGTCGGTGCGCTGGGCGAACACGCGCAGGCTGCCGCCATGGGTCGGGTGTTCCTCCACATCAAACACGCGCAGGCCGTTGGCGGCGAAAATCCGCTGGACGGCGGTGAGTGACAGATACGAGAAGTGCTCGTGATAGATGGTGTCGAACTGGCTGAGCCCGATGAGATTCATCAAATGGGGGAACTCGAAGGTGGCGACGCCGGCGGGCTTGAGCAGGAGGGCGAAGCCGGCGGCGAAGTCATTGATGTCGGGCACATGGGCCAGGACATTGTTCGCTGCCATGAGGTCGGCTTGCCAGCCCTTGGCCGCCAATCTGCGCGCCAACTCGACCCCGAAGAATTCCTCGATGGTCTCGATGCCTTTCTGGCGCGCCGCCGCGGCGGTGCTGGCGGTGGGCTCGATGCCGAGGCACGGGATGCCGCGCTGTTTGACGAATTGGAGCAGGTAACCGTCATTGGAAGCCACTTCAATGACCCGGCTCTCCGGCGTGAGGCCGAAGCGATCGGTCATGGTCGCCACGTAGGTCTCGGCATGTTGCAGCCACTCGGTGGAGAACGAGCTGAAGTAGGCGTAGTCCTCATCAAACAACTCAGACGCCTGCGAGTAGGCCTCCGCCTGCACCAGCCAGCACGACTCGCAGACGACCACCCGCAGTGGAAACCACGGCTCGGCTCGGCGCAGCGAGACCTGTGTTAGATAAGCGTTCGACGGCGGGGCGCTGCCTAGGTCGATGAGCGGCAGCGTCACCTGGCACTGGCAATGGCGGCATTTCATAAGCTCACCCCCTTGAAATTCGGGCTGAGTAGCGGATGGGCGGCGTCGCGTGGCGAGAGTTCGGAGATGGCCAGCGGCCAGCGAATCGCCAACAATGAGTCCGTGACATTGAGAGCGTCTTCGGCCTCGGGATGGTATGTGGCGGTGTGGAAGTAGAGCATCTCGCAGTCGGGCGTCAGGGTCTGGAAACCGTGGGCGAAGCCCTCGGGGATGGCAAGGGATTTGTGATTGTCAGCACTGAGGATTTCCGCGTGCCAATGCAGAAACGTCGGCGAATCTTTCCGCAAATCCACCGCGACGTCAAAGACTTCGCCGCGCAGGCAGGACACAATCTTGGTTTCGGCGTGGGGCGGCCGTTGGAAATGCAGGCCGCGCACCGTGCCGCGCTTGACGGTGAGGGTGTGGTTGATCTGGACGATGGTTTTGCCTGGTGCCAGCGCATGCAACTCCTCGGCACAATACAAGCGCTCCAAATATCCCCGCTCATCGCCCAGCGGTTTGCGCTGGATGAGAAACAAGCCCGCCAGCGGGCTTGCGATTTGCTCGAAGCGGGAAATCATGGTGCCGGCGTGTTCTGATAGTCCTCGATCTGGCGAATGCTGTAATGCAACATGTCCGCCCCCAGCAGCCACTGTTGGTGCCATTCGACGGTGCGCAACAACGCCTGGTGGAAACCATAACGATTGATCCAGCCTAATTGTTGATGGGCGGCAGAGCTATCGAGACTGAGCAATCCGGCTTCATGCGGATGCTCGCCGCTGGGTGAGTGCATCACCCGCGCATCGCCGCCCCAAAGCCGGGCTAGCTGATCCGCCAGGGCGCCGACGGTGGCGTTGTCGCTGGCGGCCGGCCCGAAGTTCCACGCCTTGGCAAAATCATGGCCGCACTCGTCTAGCAGCCTTCGGGCGAGGATGAGGTAGCCGGCAAGCGGCTCGAGCACATGCTGCCAAGGCCGCACGGCATTGGGGAAACGCATGTGCACGGGTTGATGCGCGGCGAAGGCGCGCAGGCAATCCGGGACAATCCGGTCCTCCGCCCAGTCGCCACCGCCTATCACATTGCCCGCACGCGCCGTGGCGACCCGCGCCGGATGCCCGGCCGCTCCGCCAAAAAAGCTGGATCGGTAGGCGGCCGTGAGGATTTCCGCGGCGGCTTTGCTGGCGCTGTAGGGATCGTGACCGCCCAGTGGCGCGTCTTCCTGATAGGGATGCGGCCACTCGCGGTTATGATAGACCTTGTCGGTGGTGATCACCAGCACCGCCCGCGT
>Ga0114958_10002910_pt1 | contig 12526 bp, 10 predicted proteins | sample C_130208_EF_Meta_FD_89577 | JGI IMG/M metagenome (GOLD analysis project Ga0114958, IMG submission 89577) | Freshwater microbial communities from Lake Croche, Canada to study carbon cycling - C_130208_EF_MetaG | ecosystem: Environmental > Aquatic > Freshwater > Lake | place: Lake Croche, Canada... | reverse complement strand
ATACCGAAAAGAACCATGGTGTAGTGCTAACCTGTGCCGCGGCTTGGTAAGCAGCCACACGCCCGTCAATACCATTAATGCGTTTTACTCGACGGTCATCGCCAACTGTGCGTAACAAATGTTGGAAGTGCCGCTCAGCGGTGACTTCTCCGTTGCTGACAAACACAATATCAAGCGGTTGGTCACTGTGTGTGTTTCGATGTGTTTTGTCTATGTAGGGATAATCATACAGTTGAGTTTTGATATAAGGCACAGCCGACTTGGGCACCACTACGGCACCAGCACCCGGGCTCAATGGCACCACCGTACGTGTTTTTTCTCGCCACACTGAGACTGCGGGGGGCGCAGGAGTGCCTAAATCTGTAGTAAACACAGCTAACGGGCCTGACCAGTCTATCTTTCGTACTGCATCAACATGAGTGTCGTGATCGTGTTTGATCACTGGCATGGGCCTACGCGGCACATTGATGTTGACAAAATTTAGATCATACCATTCTAATAGAGCTTTGCGTTCTGCGTATTCGGCAAAGGTAGGTGCATGCATGAAAAAAGTATCTCCAAACTTTTCTCCGCTACTGGCAAACACATGAAGCATTGTGGCTTGCCAATCTTCAGGGTGCCAGCTAAAGTCAAAGTTGGTGTAGTCACAAATGCTTGAACATATCCACACATACTCATGTTCATCAGCTACACTTTTGGCTATGCGTATCAAGGTATCTCTATAGTTGTCAAAATAGCGAACCCGACGGGTGGTATTGGCAATTTGCCCTGCGGTACCATCCAAGTGATCAATTTCGTAGATGGCAGTAGCTTTGCTCACTGTGCGAATTTTTAATTCAGCCAGATACTTGACTTCTGTGGCTCCGGGAACAACATAACGCGGTCCACCAGTTTTTTGATGTTGTGTAGCGAACTGATAGATGTAGGGAGGGTCACCGGGATCTGGGCGCCAACTGGTATCTACGCCAGTAATGTCAGCAGGTATTTCCCAGCGGTCAATACAGGGGTTTAATGCGGCCCTGGGCCACGACATGTACTTGCGTTCGCTGGCACCAGGTGCGTGATATTCCACGGTGGGCATGACTTCGGCTCTGTGCCATTGATTACCAAACACATAGATGTAGGGCGGTTCCCAGGGATGTGGCAACCAAGTGGTATCAAAATCACAATCAACTAACACACGATAGTTTTCTGGGTGCAACCGAGCCGGAACTATCTCTGTATGATAATGATGCTTTATATCTCCTGCTCGTGGCACCAAATAGGTACCATAAAATTCCTTCCATGGTGTAGGCCAAACGTGTGTAAATTCGCTTTGCCAGGGCACAGGTTCAAAATTCCAATCAAACGTGCTGTAATCACATAAGTATGATATCCACCAAAAATAGCGTGTACGGCTCAAACTTTGTGCATGTTCAATGCTGTCGGCTTCACGCTCGTGCACAAACTGCCCGGGTTTTTTTCCAGAATAGAATACGTCAAACATGATTAGAATCGATGAGTTTTATAACAACACCGTTTGGCCTTGGCTTAGAAAGCATCGTCCAGGCTTTAGGGAATTTTTTTGCGAACCATTCGGAAGAAGTGATCCGGACAGTGTGGTAAATTATGGTAGAGATGATATACATGAGCACAATTATATATTCTTTTTTGACCAAGAGCCAATACAAATGGCTCTTCACAACAAAACATTTGAGCAGGTTGTGTACTACAATACCGACCTATCAATAGACCATCAAATTCCAAAAGAAGTTGATGGAAAAATTTTAATCACCGATACCAATCATCCCGTGGATATGAATCCCAAATTGGGGTACATTGTAACCAGTGAGCATGACAGCGAAAACGTTGAAGCTATTTGTCAAAAATTCAAATGGCAACCGCTGTACTACTTTTTTCATGGCTGGGCAGCCTTGGACTGGTATCGAGGCTATGATAAAACATTTTTAATCACGCCCTGGGATCAACGCATTATAACACGAACCTTTGTTGCGCCCAATCGCATCATTGCCGGCGAGAGGCAACACAGACTTGAAGTGTTGTATCACATATTCAAACAGGGCATGCTGAACAATCACATCAGTTGCCCTGAAACTTGCCCGGCCGAAAACATCAGCATATATCAAGCCATCAAGTCCTTGGTAACAAAGTACCCCGACATTGAATCTGTGTTTGCCAAACAGGCGTTGCCTATCAATTTTGCCGGGGAAATAGGTCACCCCATGCATTCGTGTTGGCTCAGTTTGTTTGATGAGTCTGCTGAAAGTTTGTTGTATCTTGTGACCGAAACTGTGGCCACTGGACGTAGACTTCATCTCACAGAAAAAACATTCAAGCCTATTGCCTTGGGCATGCCGTTTGTGATAGTTGGTACTTGCGGCAGTTTAGAGTACTTGCGAAGTTATGGGTTTCGAACGTTTGAAGGAATCTGGGACGAGAGCTACGATCTTGCAGAGGACGATGTGCGCATTGAACGCATTGCCAGTTTGTTGTATGACTTGGACCAATTGCCAGTGTCAGAAAAGCAGGCGTTGTTTGAACAAGCTCATGAAGTCATAGAACACAATTGGAATCATTTTTACAACGGTGGCTTTGAGAAAATACTCTGGGCTGAACTAAAGGAAATGTTAGATGACATTAAACTTGATAGCGGATCGACTGGTCAAGGGTAAGATATACCCTGCCTTGGCTCGTCATCAAGCCGAGCCTTACACACAGTCATGGCGAGAGTTTGAACATCATTGGCCGTGCACTGTTCCTTTGAGACTGCAAGAATATTTTGAGTACAGCAATATCAAAATAAATTATTTTGAGTTAAACCACAACTGTCCCGCTGATGCATTTTATCCCATTGGCCTGGGCTTTTTTGATTTTGAAATAGATTACTTTGGGCTGTTGCCTGAACGTGTGTTCACCGAACTATGGCACAGTCACATACGCATCTTGTTTTATTATCACGAAGGTGATAACCCCGGGCTCATCAAGCAACGTCTAACTAGCCTAGTTGAAAAACATCAGTTGCCGCGCCACTGCTATGTGTTTGTGAGCGGGAATACTGCGGCTCGCGACCTTACAGACTTTGTATACTTTGCAGACTTTGAGCTGTGGTACTATCAACGCAATCGCCATGTACCGCCATTGCTTGTGCACGATCAAACAAGATCACGCGACTTTACCGCACTGGTGCGGTTACATCGCCCATGGCGAGCAATGGCCATGGCAGACCTACATCAGCATCATGTATTGGATAACAGCTACTGGAGTTATTGCGAAGTTGTAGATCCTGCCACAGATCTAAATGACTGTCCCATTGAAGTAGACAGCATCAACAATTTACGCAAACAAACCCAGGAGTTCCTTGCACATACACCTTATATCAGTGACGAGTTATCCAACCATGACCGCAATGACCACAGCATTACCCAGTCCAAGTATCACATGGACAGTTATTGCAACCTGGTATTTGAAACACATTTTGATGCTGACCAATCAACAGGTGCATTCCTTACTGAAAAAACATTCAAACCCATCAAGCATGGACAGATGTTTTTTATAATTGGGTGTGTAGGTAGTTTGCAAACCTTGCGCAACCTAGGTTATCGTGTATTTGACGGGATCTTGGACAACAGTTATGATCTTGAAACCAATCACACCCAACGCTGGATTAAACTACGCACGGCAATACAGACTGCCCAGAAGAATTTGCCACAATTGTTTGGCCTTGCACAGGCAGACATACATCACAATCAACAATTATTTGTTGCTTCAAAGACCAACAGATTAAATACTTTACTTGAGGAAATTTATGAGCAACATTATTAACAGCTTTACCAGCTGGCAACCCTTGGAGGAAGTCATTGTAGGCAACATTCTGACTCCAGACTATTTTGATTTCATTGATGATGTGCAAGTGCGCAATCAACTGGGACAGGTACTGGAAGAAACCACCGAAGACTTGAACAACCTACAACGCACCATTGAGGAGTTTGGAGCTCGAGTTCGAAGACCCGAATTGCCCAACAAAGACATGTTTATAAGAACACAGATAAACGGGCAACAAGTGGCCTTGCCACCATTGACCCCGCGTGACTGGCAAATTACCTTGGGCAACACCTTGTTACGAGTACTGCCCATGCAAGAGCTCAACAGCTTGTGCAACGAGTATGAACAAGCACAACCTGGATCAATTGTAAGCCCGCACGGTGCAATGACTTGGGATCCAAACTGCATATTAAATGGCGCCAGTGCCAGTTGCATAGTTAGGGTAGGCCGTGATATCTTTTTTGATAACAGTGATTATCTACGCCCCGAACAAACTCGATGGATTGTTGACAATTGCCTAGGACCAGAATATCGCATACACGAAGCTGTCACAGACGGGCATGGCGACGCTGTGTTTGCCATCCTCAAGCCCGGTGTTATTTTATCTAGCAAGCACGATGTCAATTTGAACTTTGAACGCGACTTCCCGGGTTGGGAAGTGTGCAAGATCTGGGACTCAAGTATCTGGGCTGCCATGGAAGTGGGCAAGTTCAAATACGAGCAAAGTCCCGGAGCCTGGTATCTTCAAGGACAAACACCCACACCAGAGTTTACACAATTTGTTGATACCTATCTAACCAAATGGACCGGCTTTGTGGCAGAAACGGTGTTTGATGTCAACTGTTTGGTACTAGATGAGGAAAATGTGATCTTTTCGGCCTACAACAAACAAGTATTTGATTTTTGCAAAAAGCACCGAATCAATCCTATTATCAGTGAACTGCGCCATTCGTACTTCTTTGATGGCGGTATCAGTTGTTGCACTCAGGACATTCGACGTCGTGGTGGCTTAGAGACTTATCTTTAAGAAAAATACCAGTAACTGCTGATCCTGATGCAACCCGGTGGCACAGGATTAAACATACCGTGCCAGTGCAAAGGCTGATAATCCTCTTTGCTCATGTGGTTCCGCATTATATAACCGGTGTTGGGCCGACTCAAGAATTGATACTGTAAAGAAGCTGTATCTTTATAAAAATAAAACCCAGTTCCAAATTCGGGTCCGGGAGCAATCCAGTACATTTGCATGACATTGGTGAGATGGCCATCGGTGTGCATGGGAATAGTAAAGCCAGGCAAGTCCATCCAAAAATGTCCGCTACAGCGTTGAAAGCTAGTGCCCAGCAAGCGATTGACCACATCAAGTTTATTGGTAATATAAGATCCTGCTCGCCGAACATCGCCGAGTTCGGGATCAAATGTTTTTCTTGACAAGTTTTCTTGCGACTGCATGAGCCTATTGGGCAACTGGTCCCATGCAATAGCAACAATATCAGCAAGCTCGGTATCACTGACAAGATTTTTTACTTGCCATAAATGCCCACGGTCATCTACACAACTAATATCAGTCATCAGCTACAGACGTGAACGCCATACAACTGTTCAAAACGGTCAGCATCAGCTCGATCGTTTACCATGGGCTCGCCACGTATGTTAAGACTGGTGTTTAGTAACATAGGGCAACCAGTTTGATCATACCAAGCTTCTAGTAGCTGTCGTATTCCCGAACCATCTTGTGGTACAGTCTGTACCCTGCTGGTGTTGTCAACGTGACAAACAGCAGGAAATAAGTCAGGATGTCTACAACGAGCAATGGTCTGCATGTACCTACTAGTACCAAACCCAGTGGGCATGTCAAAATAGTCATCAACGTGTTCTTCTAAAATAACTGGGGCAAAGGGTCTGAATTTTTGCCTGCGCTTAATCTCGTTGACGCGATCCTTGATGTCTATGCCACGTGGGTCAGCAAGCAGACTGCGGTTGCCCAATGCGCGGGGTCCAAACTCGGCTCGCCCACTAGCGACCCCAACAATGCCATGATCCAATAAATGTACCATTGCAGAGTGGACAGGATAATCACCAGCAATGTCATGACCCAGATAAGCATTGCTCCAATGTACACGGCCACCGTGGGCAAGAGCGGCGGCACCAAGACTACTGCCAGCGTCGCCAGGACAAGGTAAAATCCAAATTTTTTCAAAATAATTTCCTAGATTGCGATTGGCCAAACAATTGAGTGCCACTCCGCCCATGTACACAAGATTGCTACTGTAGCCAAACTGTCGTGCACGTGCCATTACATTGTAGATCAGGTGTTCAACAATGTCCTGAGCAGTGGCAGCAATGTCAACCTCACGTTCATCAGGAAAAAATGTAGCATCATCAAGACCAACATGTAGATTGTTTTTAAAACGTACATCAGTTAGACTGTGAATTAACTGCTGACTCATTTCTGCTTGAAGTTTGTTTTTGCCCCAGGCGGCCATGCCCATGGTGATGTATTCTTCATCCAGGGGATGTAGCCCAATTCTTTTTGTTATTGCGCTGTAGAACAAGCCAATGCTGTGAGGATATCGCTGTGACCAAAGTTTGGTGTATGTTGCACGTTCGTTAACATACTCGGCACCCCATATACTGATTGTATCCCACTCGCCAATGGCATCAATTACCACCACTGTGGCACGTTCAAAAGGCGAAGTCTGAAATCCTGCAGCCGCATGTGATAAATGATGGTTGTAGCTAACTACCTGTTTGGGCAACACACAAGACCCAAACTGTTGTTTGAGTATTTGACGCACAGTGAGCTTGTGCCAGTCCAAGCCTTGACCACTGTACAGTTGCCGTAGCTGTTTTTTCCAAGGTCGTTCATAGTAGGCCACTGCATCAATACCGCCGGCAGCATGCCAAGCATCCATGAGTAGGGCTTGATCAAGATCCTGATCGTTTTTCTTTTTGCTGTAGCGTTCGCTGTGTCCAGCAAAAAGTATATTGCCCGTTGGGCCAATCACCGCTGCGGCTGCATCATGGAAGCCAGCACTGATACCAAGTATTGTCATTTGTAGATAAATGGATCTCGTTTGCGCAGTTCTTTTATTTTGCGACGATAACGAATTTCCATTCGAATTCGATTGATCAAGTTACGTATCCATGTCATTGAGTTATCCTTTGATGATGTTGATCTGGCGCTGAATAAAATCTGCATCGCTCCAGCGATAATTGTATTCCACACTGGCAGTTGATGTACGTATAGCTGCCACATCTAGATGTGTATTTAAGCAATGCCATATGTCATGGTGATTGTTTGTGCCAAAACTTTGTTGAAGATCCACTTGTGCTACTTTTGGGTGACCAATGGTAAGACTCTTGTCATCGGGGTCAAATCCATTGGCCACAAGCCAGTTACGAAAATCAGCTAATTTAGATTCCTGCCAGGCATGCCCACGTGGACTTTGTGCCCATTCAATATCAAAATCCCCAGCAGCCTCGGTTTGGCTGCGCAAGGTTGTGGTTGTAAGTTCGGTAATACGACTGTCTCGCCCTTCATCGTCGAACACTTCCCAGTGGTGCTTGCCCACAGCCTTGTTTACACCTAGATATACCCCACCTAGATCTCTGCTGAGTGTATCTACGCCAAATAGTTCATAATCCTCAACGTCTAGTTCAAATCTAGGAGCATTTAACCAGCACATGAGTTGGCTGGGACGTTGCCAGTCGGGCGCTGTTGCTGCCTTGCGTATGCTGAGTATCAAGCTTTCGTGTTCGTGACACAGCAAATTTAACTGGCGTATGTGCCAGCGTGTTTCAGCATCGGCTGCCAGATAATAAGGACTCAAAGCACCACTTACTCCTTGAAGGTCTTCAAAATATCTGTGCAGATCATTCATGTGCGCATGCTCAACGCCGTCATCCTGGGCAATAGTATTGGCTGGTGTAAACCAGTCATTGATGGTGTATCCTAGTCCGGCAGCATTGATGGCTTTGATACTGCGATTTATTTGTGTGCACAGGTATTCGGGGTTTCTATCAGAGTTGGGGAAACCAAACCAACAGTAGTTCTTTTCCAAATGATATTCATTTTTAATCAAATGATTCAAGGCCGCAAGCCATTTTGTGCTCAGACTGCTTGATGGCACTGTGATATACACAGTGTGCCGCTGGTCTTTAATATTGCGTAGATCTATTTCAATTTGTTCCAATTTGGTCCCACCATTCTCTGACATCAGGTCTTGCGCTCAATATTGTGGCCATGTCAGTGGGCGCTGTTCTAATGCTTTCTAATTTTAACACACGAGCTTTGCCTTTTGCAAGTCCAGCTTGATATTCCATGGGCCATTGTTCTTCAAACGTGGGACGGTTTTGGAGTTGAAGCAGTACATCACGCATGGCGCCTGCGGAGCGGCCTGCTAACTCATTTAACCAGGGTTCTAGTAATTTGCGTGGCAGAGCCAAGGGCGACATCACAATGTCCGGACTAAAACTAAAAATTACCTTGGCCAAGATATCCACATCAAGCTCATGTGCCAGATCCTGCACGGCCGTGACCTCAAACATGCCCGGCAAGGTCAGGGTGAAATCCAAACGCATCTGGCGTCGATTCCGAGCGTGTGTCAGTCCTAATTCAAAGTTCTTCAAGAACTGCGAGTAGTCAAGTCCAGTTCTAATATACTCGCCAGTGGCCCCGGTGCCGTCCAGGCTTGCACATATCTGCCAATCACGAATGTGGTCCAGTATATCAGCGTACAAATCAACGCCGCGATAATTGACACGACTAAGGTTGGTGTTATATCTTGCATAAACACGCGGTCCGTCCCCCAATTCAATGATACGTTTCATGTAACGCCAGTGTTGTTCAAACATGAGTGGCTCTCCACCCACCCAGTATATTTCTTCTACACGATGTTGTTCCACAGCTTCAGCAAATTCTGCTTCAATCTGTTGATCCTGAAAGGCTGTGATTTGTTCACGGACTTCGGGGCGCATCCAGTTGTTTTTGTTACGGGAAAAATCCACCATGCCATGCTGGCGCTGTTCACTTTCCCAGGCGCTTGACAACATGTCACCGCATGTGCGACATTTAAAATTGCAGAGATTACTGAATCTATAATCCCAACTCACCGGCAGCATTGTGGTAGCACCGGTGCTGTCAGTTTCGGCATAGACCTGGTCTAGCTTGTGTGCAAACAACTGATTGAAGTAGTCACGATATACAGCAGTGTTTAGCAGTCGGCTGTTGCACACATCACATTCAGGCAAGGTTTCTCCTGCCATCATGCGTTGACGCACACCACGCATGTGCGGTGAATTCCAATGCTGTTCCAGAGTTACCGGCGCATAACGTCCTGTACCTGTGGCAGTGTCTATGTACTGTTCAAAGCTCTGCGCAGGTTCACGACTGGCACAGCACATTCTACGCTCGGTTTGTGGGCTTAGATATGTGTGTGTCCAGGGTGCTAGACACAAGCTATCAGGCGGCGTCATTGTCATAGTCGTAGCCTATAATTTCTGCCAGTTCAGGGTGGTGTTGTCGAAGATGTTGTGAACGTTTGAAATCTAGATCACCTATTCTAATCAATAGCAATTCGCCGTCGGTGCTGGCGCCACGCCGCATGAATTCTCTGATGCGTTCAAATTCCTTTTGGAATTGGTGGGGTACTGGGCAGTCACGCAAGTAAGCATCTATCTGCGTTTTGGCCGATTCGGGCAGGGTAGCAATACTGAAATACCAGGCATCGTGCATCATGTTCCAGTACACAAAGTCAAAAGGCTGTGCGGCAATCCACTCAGCAACATGATGCAGATAGCGCACATTAAACACATTCACTGTGGTACATACCTGTAGTTGAAGATTAGGCAACTGTGTTTTTAATTCAAAAAATCTTTGTATGTTTGCCTGTACTTCTCCCCAGCGAGCATTGGTGCGCTGATATTCAAATCTTTCACCCACATCATCAATACTAAAGGCCACTTCTACTGTTTTGAAATGACGCCAAATATCGGCGGCTGCTTCGGGATAAATGGTGCCATTTGTGTTGTAATGAATTTCTACATTATGTGCAACGCCACGATCCACAATGCCCTGAAGCATGGAAAAGTGTTCTTGAATCATAAATGGCTCGCCACCTGTGAATTCAATATAGCGAATGTCTGTTAGCACACTGTCGATTTGCTGCCAGAACTGTTGATTTTCTCGGGGCCAGGCGCCAGCCTTGAGCATTTGATAGGCATGACTTTGTTTGCGAATGTCTACTGTGGTGTATTTGAGATCTTCTATGGCAAATTGACTGCTTGACCACGGTCCGCATATTCTGCATTTTAAATTGCAGATATTGCCCAGTTTTAAATCCAAGAACATCAGGGGTTTGGCGTCAACAGTCCACTCATCGTCGATGCCCATGTGCTTCATTCTATCCAAGGTATGCATGCGTTTGCTGGTGCGGCCTGCACGTTCTTCATTCCAGCACTTGCGACATGTCTGTGGCTTTTTACCTGCGAGAAACTGTTCACGCAAGCCACGCATGTGGGCTGAGTTTTGTACGTCGGTAAAGTTGGCAGAGAGCAGACTGAACTTTTCTCCTGCATCATCCACAATTTCATCATCGGCTAAACAGCAAGGACGCACAGTACCAATTGGTGAGGCTTCCAGGCTGATCCAAGGCAGAACACAGAATTGATTGGTAGGCAGTTTCATTGTCTTGGCTTTCTGGTTGGTTCAGGGCGATATTCAATGATTTCTGCCAGTTCAGGTACCACACTCAACAGGCTTTCGTTGCGGCTCCAGTCTAGATCATTCACTGTACGCCAGAACTCAGGAAGGAATTCTGAGTTATCAGTGGCCATCATAAACTGTATGGCTCCTTGAAATCCGCCCACAGCACGTTCAATAGGATCAAGTGGGCGCATCCATTCAATGTGTTCTTCAAATTCTTGTTGAAATCTTTGCTTAATGGCTGGTGGCAATATGTCAATTCTGTAGCCACGTGGACCTTGAAGTATGTTCAAGTTAAAATCTTTTACTTCAATAAAGCCTTGATCAACCATGTAACGATGGAATCGTGTAAAATTCCAAATATTCATTATGCTGAGCGTGGGCGAAATCATGAAATCAATATGCGGACATTCACGCTTGAGATCACGTATGTTTTGTTCAACATCCTCCCATACTGTGCCACTGCGTATAATGGCAGCACGATCGCCCATGTCGTCCAGGCTAGCAGCCACACAGATGTTGGGAAAGTGTTTCCATAAATCCAGCACACTCTCACGTTTGAATTTGAGTTCAGTCAAATTGGTATTGTACACCAAGCGCAACTTGGTGTTGCCACTGGCAATCAACAGTTTGAGAATTCTATTGTGTTCTTCCATGATCAAGGGTTCACCGCCGGCAAAATAAATCTGCTCCAGATACGGAATATGCTCCTGCATTTGTTCCCAGACATCTTCATCATGCCGTCCGGCAAACTGCACACGTGGTCGCAGTTCTTTGCCCCAGAGTCGCACATCATCGTCGTACCAACGACTGCTGAATATACTGCCACAACTGCGACATTTTAAGTTACAGATGTTGCTGAATCTCACGTCCCAGTAGTGTAGACGCATGTTGGGCAGGCTGCCATCGGGCAAGGTTTGATCAACCAAGTCAATGTGATGTCCAAAACCCTTGTTGCTGTTGTTGCGCATGCTGGCAAAGCCCATGGCTTCTTGTTCATAGCAATCACCACATTCGTTACAGGGACGATCGGCCAACATGTTTAATCGCATGTCTTTCATGGGCTGATCATTCCAGATCTCACGCATGGCTTTTTCTTTAAAATTGCCCACAGGATGTTCGGCCTTGCCCAGGCAACAGGGATAGGCACGCCCGTCGGGCCAGGCATGCAGGTGTATCCATGGCAGCATACAGAAGTATTCACTGTCAATCAATTGATGTCGCTGTTGCTCGTTGAGATCGTCGATATCAACATAATTGGGGATTCGATCTTTCCAATTGTACTTGCCAATTATCTTTTTAGTCATAGTGAATTATACCATTCTGCCAGTTCTGGAAATGTCTCAGTAAAGTTCTTGCCTCTACGTTGATCATATTGTGTGTAAAATTGTCTAAAATCATTCAGCAGTTTGGGCAATTCAAAAGCTTCAGAATGCGGTGTTTTCACCACGTCCAGGTAGTCGATTAAACGCAAGATGTGGTTGATCTCGTGTTCGTGTAGATACGTTGAGTTCTTGTGGCGCACCAGAAACTGTGCAAGCTGGTCGCGATACTGTGTACGTAAATTGTCTGTCAGAATCAACGGACTTTGAAAACTGGGGAAGCGTAGAATATTCAAGGTAAATGATATGTCATTGCGTCCGTGTTGCTGTTTCCATGCAACAATCTGATCCAATAGTTCTGACAGGCTTGGCAAGCACAAGGCATTGATGGTGCACATCACATGTATGCCGCGGAACTGATGTGAATTCAATAGTCTTTCAACATTGTGTACCCAGTCCGGCCAAACAAGCCCATCACGTATGTATTCGGCCTGTGTGCCCACGGCTTCGTTTGAGGTGTACAAATCAATTTCCATGCCTGCCACAGTGTCAAGCAGTCTATCTATATCAACTTGTGTGCCCAGGTTGCTGTTTATTGCCAGTCTGGTGTGGCTCTTTCCCTGATTATTCTTGAACCAGTCAAGTAGCTTCCAGGTCTCTCCTGACATAAGTGGTT
>Ga0114958_10002908_pt1 | contig 12533 bp, 12 predicted proteins | sample C_130208_EF_Meta_FD_89577 | JGI IMG/M metagenome (GOLD analysis project Ga0114958, IMG submission 89577) | Freshwater microbial communities from Lake Croche, Canada to study carbon cycling - C_130208_EF_MetaG | ecosystem: Environmental > Aquatic > Freshwater > Lake | place: Lake Croche, Canada... | reverse complement strand
TACTAGCTCACCTACTAGCTCACCTACTAGCTCACCTACAAGTACACCTACATCAACCCCAACTAGCAATACATTAGGTAGTTACTCAGGTACAAATACCCCTACTTCTAGAGCATTTGATAATCCACAAAGCATTTCTACAACAGCTCAAAATAGCGCACCTTCAGCATCATCATCTTCTATTATAGGTGGGGCTATAGGGGGGACAGTAATTTTACTACTTGTAGTAGCCTGTATTACATATAAGCTTAACCAAAATTTTCGTAATACTGTGGAAAAGATTTCTGGTTTTAAGGATGCACGTAGTCCTGTTTCCAGCTATAATGTTATTACAATGAATCCTGTAAATGATAATACTTCCACATACTATGGACAGACACATGTTTAATCTGCCCTAAAAATATGTAAAAATTGATAGGTCTGCTACTATATAATTTTTTATAAACATGCTTAGAATTCAGCCCTATCAGGATACTAAGCACATGGTGTCCCTTAAGGAGGCTTTTGCTGAGGTCTTTGATAAGTCTGAAATCCCTTATTTTGATGGCTTTCAGAATTCCGGTTTATCCTATGTGTGCACAGCACGTACAGGCACTGTTCAAGCATTTATTCTTGTAAAGACAACTCCAGAAGAGGCAACCCATTATGAAATCGCATTTCTAGGGGTTTTGGTACGGTATAGAAAACAGGGTTATGCTCAGCGTCTGATTGAAATGGTCAAGACTGCTGCAGGGGGCAGGGGACTTTGGCTAAACGTATTGAACACAAATGTAGGAGCAATTGCTTTGTACACTAAGTTAGGCTTTGATGTATTTGAGAAATTTACAAGCAGTGAAGGGGAGGCAGCAACAAAGTTCACTTTTGGCGTTGAGTATAGTTGCCATCAATGTAAAAAGACTCTAAAACCTAAGGATACAATTTGGCAGCCCTATCCCACTTCTTTAGTTTTCAGTCCCCATGGTGGATTAAAGGCAGTTGATTCTATTCTGCCCCACTGCTGGCATTGCCGAACACGGTGCGAACCCCAAAATTTGAAAACTGGTTTCATTGTGTTGTTTTTTCAAAAAAATAACAAAACAGTAAAACAGTAAAACAGTCAAATGATGTTTATACTAGCTTGCCTATTTACTGTTGCTTTTGGCTTGGACGATTTGGTGCCTTTGACGCGGTCTACCCTTACTCAAATGATGCAGAGCGCAGAGAAAAAGCGTCTGACCGGTGAAATTGTACGCGATATTTACAAGACTGTTATTGATGAGGCAAAGAGTGGTAAGGGTCATTTTGCAATGGAGTTTGTAGGATGTGATAATACAAATCCCGCTATTAGTGAGGAGACCTGTGTTGCTATAGTCAATGATGTATTTGGCATTATACAGGCGAAATTTCCTGATTGTGCCGTTACGTATACAGCGGAGTCAAAGGAGTTTAAGATTGTGTGGACTTAGGATGTTAAGAAACGTTTAATATAAATTCTTTCTGGGTCAAATTTCTTTTTCTGAATTTCTGGGTCCAAGGAGCGAAACGGTGCCATTGAAAAGGGCAGGACTGAAGCCACCCAACACCAGTTACCGAAATTTTGCGCAAAATCATAGTCAACCAAATTTTGGGCAAAATACTTTTCAGCCCAACGCCAGTGAATTTTAAGATGCTTGGTCAAATAAATTGCGGCAATTAGGCGCGGTCTATTGTGAATATAACCTGTTTTTTTAAGCTGCATCATACCAGCGTCAACCATTTCATGTCCAGTTTTTCCATCCGTCCACGTTTTGAATAGGGCTTTATCCGTTGACCAGCCCTTTTGGGGTTCTTTTTGAAAATCATATGGGCTGATATCGTAAAGGTCCTGGAATGCATCACATATATGTCCATAGAAATCACGCCAGTATAATTGTCTTCTGAACTCTGGATTGCTGAGCGCATAGTACACTTCTCTGATACTGACTGTGCCAAAATGATTATGGGCGGAAAGATTTGATGTTGACTTGGAGGGAATGTCATGTGTAGTCGTGTAGTCCTTAGGCATATGTTCACTGAGGAAATTTAGGGCTTCTTTACGACCACCTTTCACATGAAGATGGGGGTTAGATTCCTTAATTAATAGTGCACGCATTTTGGCAATAGTTGTTGACTCTTTTAGACTCAACTTATGTAGACGATTTAGGCTTGGGGCTTTTTTAGGATGTGGGACAGGGTGGATCATTGCACTTTCATAGAATGGCGTGAACTTTTGGAACATTTTGTGGGACTTATTTAGCACTGTACCAGGTTTTGTAAGATACACATCTTCACCTGGTAAGTAAGTAATATCATTCTGTGCACAAAACATTACTGTTTCTGCTTCACGTTGTTTGGCAAAAGGCGTGTAATCGCGTTGTTCGGTAATAGCAACAATAGTGTATTTTGACTGAATTTTAAGAAGCCCTTCCAATTGGTTGACGTAAAGACAGTTCAGATTGTTGTGCATTTGACTGTTAAGGTCATCTAAGCTATTTAACATGAATTCAATCGAATTTAGGGACCTAAATTCATTGACTTTGTCAACCTGTTCGGGGGTGAACATAAATAGGGTAACTAAGTCTGATTTGCTTTCTTTGGCTTTTGCCACTGCCATATGTAAGGCTTCATTGTCATCGACTCTCAGGTCCCTGTGAAAGATATGGAGGACTATACGGGGTTTTTGATTTGCCATCTATATTACTATAGCTTACTATTATTTATATGCTTATTGTAATGTCATTTTTTGATATTATCTGCCATGATGCGCGTTATGATTTTGGCATTAACTTTATTTGTAAATAATAAAAATGCTAACTATATCATTCAAAACTCTTAATAAATATAATAAAAAAATCAGGCATTTTGGAACTAAAAGTCGCATTGAAACAATGACAGACCTGGTTTTTCTAAGTGATAATCTACTTGTTTGTGCAAATCTATCCGATAAAATTTTACATTTAATCGAATTTAATTATGATTTAAACACACATAAAATTATACATAGCCTTGATATTCCTCATCACCCGGATTTAATAGAAATTTGTGGTAATACAATCTACGTTGTTAACCTAAATGAATATCTAACTATTTGTGAAGTAGTTAATAACAAAAAATTGGTTCTTAAAAAAAACACTTTAATCAATTATGATTATCAATATCACGGCGTTTGTGTTAATCCTAATAATGTAAAAGAGTTATTTTTGGCTTCTACACGTAAATATAATATTATGACTCTATACCACATTGATTCTGGGGTATTAAATAATTTTGTCATACCCAAATTAGAAAATCGTTTTTTGAAGGACCTTATTTTTATTGATTCTGAAAGGGTTCTAATACTTGGCAGTGACAATGGACCAAAACCAGATACTATTGTGTACACATCCTATTTAAATTTGTATAAATATTCAAATGGGAAATTTACCTTCTTGGATGGACTTACATACAAGGATTGTCATATGGACGCGGTTGTTTATGTTAATGGTCGTTATTTTGTGACCGTACAATTAAAAGAAAGTGGATGCATGTTGACGGGTACAATTGAATCTGATTTTATTATTCCCATGGAAAATAGACCTACGGATGACTTTCCCCACGGTTTAGCCATTACACCTTCTAAAAAATATATCGGTCACACATGTTATAGTACAGGAACAGTAAATATAGAATTGCTAAATTCATTTTGGTGAAATAAAAAAAATAAAAAAAAAAAATAGGTATGCCTGGGTGGGTTAATTCTTGGGCTAATTAGTTTAGCGATGTTGTCTTGGAAAGACTAGGTATCACTTGGCTTCTTCTTTTTATAGGCACCAGCATGTTTCTTGGCATTTAGCGATAGTTGATATAGCTGTGGCATATCTTGGGCAGTCACCTTATCTGGGTCTGATGCTTGTGGGAAAGATGCAAAAGTTGCCTTCTTGAGTGTATGCTTGAAGAAGTAGAGACCATAGGGTCCCTTTTTAATAGTATAATCACCCACCTTACGCTCATACGGCTTAGGGGCTTCGACTGCATTTCCCTCTGTATCGACTTGTGGCTGGCTTTGCGTTTGCTTTTGCTTAATCTTCTCAATAATAGATTCTTGAGTATCTTCTGGCTTACATGGTATGTTTAGTGCATCCCATTTAATATAGAATCCGTACGGTCCCTTTTTCTTGAGAAGCGGCTTACCTTCATAGCTGCCAAAATCCAATCCTTCCTTGAGCTTATAGTCATTTTTTGCTTGTATTAACGTGACTGTATCAAAGCTAGTATTAGGTGGAAGGGCGGCAAATTCTTTGGTTTCCTCCTTAAGAAGTAGCGGACCTTTTCTGGACAAAACCACAGAAATACCTTCACCCAAGTCGCGCTTTTTGGCTTGCGCCTGTGCCTTTTTTGCCTCAGGGTCTATTACGGTTGTGGTGTGTGATTCATAACGTGCCTTGTACAGGTCCCAGTTTGCCTGGAGTAGAGACTTCCATGAACGGGTGCCTTTAGCAATACTGTCTAGTTCCTGTTCCATTTGAGCTGTGTAGTTATAGGCAAAGATGTCGTCGTAGTGCTTATAGAGAAATTCGGCAACTGTTCGACCTAGGGGTGTTACTTGTAGCTTATTAGATTCCTTGCCTATTGTCTGCTTGAGTTTCTGTTCACTGGGTGGCCACTGATTTGGTGCCTTGATAAGCCACTTTCGAATATCCAACTGAGTACCTGCACTGTCTGATTTTTCAACGTAATTTCGGTCAACAATTGTGGTAACTAGGGACGCAAACGTTGACGGTCGACCGATTCCGTTAGATTCCAGGTCGTGGATTAGACTGGCTTCCGTGTACCTTGATTGGGCTTTTGTGAACGCCTCTTCGGCGGCAATTGATAACCATTTTGCTGCAGCATTGACAGCTACATTTTGCCAAAGGCGCCAGACTGTCTCATTTTTCTTTTGATTCATTTCACATTTTTCACCTTGACTTAGCAGCTTCCAGCCTAGAAAATTAGGCTTTATTTGCTCTGAATACCAGGGCTTCTGACTAGTATCACAGTTAATAGTGAACGTAAGTGCACGGACATCTTCTGAAGCAGTTGCCATTTGACTTTGAAGCGCCCGCTCCCAAATTAGTTTGTAGACTTTTTCCTCCATAGGACCTAGGTCTTCTATTTTGGCAATTTCTGGATGAGTGGGTCTGATGGCTTCATGGGCGGCTTGGGCTTCTGGCTGCTCTGCTTGTGGTTTTTCACCCATTTCCTTTGTGGACTTCTTTGTGGTCTTTTTCTTTGGTTTATTTTGCTCTGGTGCTTCTGCTGACCCCTGATGTTGTCCTGGCGGTCCTAAATACTTTTCACCACAACGCTTTATAATTTCGTCACGACACTGGGCGGCGCCTTCTGGGCTCAAGAATGCATTATCAGTTCTCATATACGTAATATGACCTGCTTCATAGAGTTTCTGGGCTGCCGCCATTGTGGCTTTAGGGTTCAAGCCAAAGGATTTTGAGGCTTCTTGCTGTAGTGTTGACGTAATCAAGGGCTTTGGGGCACCCTGAGTTCGTAGGGACTGCTTGATTTGTTTTAGGATTGCTTCTTGAGATGATGTTGCTAGCTTTAGATAAGTACTAGTGTCTGTTTCTGATTCCATTTTGTCACAACTGGCTTCAAGGGGCTCCAAGGCTGCAATTGTGAACATTGCTGTGAAGGACCAGAAGCGCTTAGCTTTGTGAGCCTCAATCATAACGTCGCGGTCCAAAACTAGCTTTAGAGCCGGTGTTTGACAACGACCTGCAGATAAGGCTAATCCGTTTGAATTGAGCTGCTTCCATAATACTGGGCTCAAGGTATAACCAATCATCATATCTAGCATTGCACGTGTTTGCTGACTGTGAAACTTGTTCAGGTCAATTAAGCGGGGTTGGGCTAAAGCCGCTTGAATCTCCTTTTTTGTAATAGAATGAAATACAATACGTGTTGTTGTACGTGGGTCTAACTTGAGAATAGCACAAATATGATAGGCAATACCTTCACCCTCCCTATCATCGTCTGTGGCAAGAATTACTTGTTCGGCTACAGCCGCCTTTTCCTTAAGGTCTTTGATAGTTTTCGCTTTAGAGGGCATATTTTCATATTGAGGAACCCAATCACGATTGATTCCAACCGCCTCCAAGTCCTGCTTTAGAGCACGGATATGACCCATTGAGGACATTACACGGTATTCTGAACCTGCATATTCTTGAATCTTTGAGCATTTTGCTGGAGATTCAACAATAATTAACTTCATTGTCTTTTATTTGGGGAGATTTTTACTATCAATTTTTATTATGGATTCTACGTTCTACGTTTTGTCTTTCTGTTTTTACGTAAATTTCTACGGGTCTTTCTTTTACCTCCAATTTTTGTTTCAAATATAGTTTTTAGATATGCGTCCCATTTTGATGTAATTGTATCAACTTCAGCAGCTTCAGGTCTAGTTTCCAATGGATAGAAAGGAACAAGTTGATTATTATCTATAATTGATTCTAAAACTATTAAAATCCCCCTGTGCACAGGATTCTTTAAATCATAGGTATAAGTCGGTGCACTTTCCAGTCCTAAACTTCTGATACGTTCATTAAGATAACTAGCATCTTCTTCGTCCAGAGGTATATCATTTAATAGCTGATAACTTATATAGTTTGATTCTGGGAATAGTGCTGGGTCGGCAAAAATAGTTTGGAGTTCAGAATCCCAACTTGCAGAAATTTCATCTATTCTAGCATTTTCAGGATGGTACTGTAATGGGAAGAAGGGTTCAATTGGGTTATATTCATAGAAGGTTAATAGCCCTATTAATGCACCTCTGTGCACTGGGTTAGTAAAATCATAATCATAGGTATTTGCACCTTCAATTCCTAGATTCCATATTTTATTAACTACTTCCTCCTGGTCTGTTTCACTTAATGGCTTATTATGGAGCAGTTCATTGATTAAATGTTTGGTTGGCATTATTGTTGTCTTAGTAGCAGTAACACTATCTATTATTTGTCCTATTACTGGGTCGGCTTTTAGGACTGCTTCAGCCTTTTGAGCAAAGGTCTTAGCACCAGCGTAATGTGCATCAGTTCTACACACATAGGCTATGATTTGTAGAGTTTCAGTATTGCCACCAGGCTTTAGGTTTACATGGATTTCAATAGCTACACGGATTTCGTCGGGATGAGTTAATGTGTATTCATATTCATCGGCGCATGGGAATCCTAAGATTTTGCCCATAGTAGCATTGTCCTTGACATTTTCAATAGTATATACTTTTTTTGATATAAGTGTTTCACCACCCCCTACAGTTGACTGTATTAGTTCAGGAAAAGCGGCTTTTAGGGCTTTTAGCTTACTGGCTGTTTTGGGGTCACTGCTAATTGCTTCACTGTAATCTGCAGGCTGTATTAACATTGCGTGTCTTACATCTTGCTGAACAAGAACACAATTCATATATTCATCAAGACCAATGGTTTCTGTAATTTGTCTGATTTGTTCCATCTATTTTGCGGTATGGATTTTTTTTGTAATAAACTTAAGCACTAGTTAATTTGTTTTAATTATATGCATCCGCTTTCTGTCGGCTGCCTTTTTAGAAATGAAGGTCATTCGATTAAAGAGTGGATTGAACACTACTTATTTCACGGTGTTACACACTTTTATCTGATTGATGATGCTAGCGATGATAATTCATGTGCTGTTTTAGAGCCATATGTAGCACGTGGTATAGTTACACTATTTAATGCTAAATGGGACAGATACTTGGGGCGACAGCGGGATATGTATAATAACTATATATTACCATGCTTATCTGAGACTAAATGGCTTTTAATGCTGGATATGGATGAATACATGTGGTCGCCTAGCGTTATTGATTTGAAGACACAATTGGCTAACTGCGAACACTTGGCACAAATCCAAGTGGACCATACACTTTTTGGTTCATCTGGACATGAATTGCAGCCAATGTCGATAGTTAGTGGGTTTACACGGCGGTCTAGTCAGAAACCTACAACCGACCCTGGAAACCGAAAGTACTTTGTGAATTCTGCCTTTAAATTTTCTAGCCTAAATATTCATCACGCAACCTTTGTTGATAAGGAAGATGAAGAAAAACGCTTTTTGTTGTTAAATAAGGATTATTTTAGAATGAATCACTACAGCTGCCAGTCAATGGATTTTTGGATAAATAACAAATGTAAGCGGGGTGACGGGGATTTTTGGAGAACACGGACAGTAGAGGATTTTAAGTCGATAGATGTAAATGAGGTTGAAGATGACGGACTTTTACAACAGAATTTACCTGTATTAGAAAAACTAGGTTATAGCGTTGATTAAATTGTATATATTTAATAGAATATGTCTGGAAAACCATTAGGTAAAGATATAATGAAAAGTTTTATGGCTAATTTGGAAGAAAGAAAAGCAAAACGCCTTGCTGCTGCTTCTGGTGCTCCAGAACCAAAAAAAGCTAGGGCTGCTTTGCCTGGGGCTGCTTTGCCTGGGGCTGCTTTGCCTGGGTCTGCTCCTTTAGCAACACCCCCCGCTTTATCAGCCCAAGCTAGCAGTGCTGCCCCAAATAAAGATGCCTTAATTGCGACTTTTATAAGCTCCGGCGCTGGAGCAATTAGAGTTGGTAATCTTAATACGCTAATTGGAGCACTTTATCCTTCTGCAGCTGATAAAGCAGGTTATGTTAATCAGGTTGCTGCCTTAGACCCAGAGTTTGGAATGCCTGGTGCCTATAGAATGTTTTCTTCTGGTAGTAATTGTGACTGTTTAGTGCATAGCTTCTTGACTGTAACATGCTCTAATTTTAGAAGTTTACCACAAACATCTAAAAATGAATTTGCTTCTATTTTCAGACGTCAAATGCTACCAAGATTAGTGAATAGATATCCTGTTAGCGAAAAGACTCTTGCTCAAATTGCCAAATTTATACGTGACGTCGAACATAGCAGTGGTTTTCTTGCTGATACGGATACTTCTGTTATTGCCAAGCTATTTGATATTAATATATTACTAATTGAACCTGCACGCCAAGGTAATCCATTAACTGCTGCCCTTGTCCAACCTAGAAATGATTCTAGAAGTAATCCCTATGTTATTTACGGAAGTGGAGTACATTTTGAGGGTGTACGCCTTGCTGACGGGACATGGCAACGTAATTACGATGTATCAGTACAGAATGTAAGAAGGATTACAAATGTTAAGCGTGGTAATGCTGAAGTCGGTTGTATACACGAAGTAGGTACTTCTGTTATGTATATGGGAGAACCTTATAGAGTAATTGGAAGAACTTTTGATGGTGAACAGAATTGTAAAGATTATGTATTAACTACTAATCCTAACTTAGAGCTACCTGCCGGTGGATTAAATGACGCCTGGATAGCTGCTCATGTTGGTGAATTTTTAATGATTCCTGCAAATGCGGAATCTCTTTTTGGTAGAAGACCTATAGGTTGTCAATTTGAAATAGATTCCCCTGTAATTTACCAAGGAAGTCCTTTTAGAGTAATTGGTAGAATTTATGATAGTGGGCGTATTTGTAAATCATATGTAATAACTAATAATGCGGCATTACAGCCACCTGCTGGGGGGCTAAATGATAGATGGTTAGCAAGCCATGCAGCACAAATTAGTATTGTTCCAGCTGATTCAGTTAGTGGTGCAGTTCCTGCAGAATCTTTTGGCAGAAGACCTATAGGTTGTCGATTTGAAGTAGATTCCCCTGTAATGTACAAAGGAAGTCGCTTGAGAGAAAATGGTAGAATGTATGACGATACACATAATTGTGTAACATATGTATTAACTAAGAATGCTGAGTTACAGGCACCTGCTGGGGGGCTAAATAATAGATGGTTAGCAAGCCACGCAGACCAAATCAGTGTAGTGTCAGCGGATTCTGTTAGTGGTGCACGGGGTGGACGTACCCGTCGCAGAATAAATAGAAAGCGTAAGACACGTAAATAACTGCCTTAGGCTAATGTTGGTATTAAAATTAATTACACATTTTTGAAGGTGTAATTAATTTTATAATAAAAACCATCTATAGGGATGGCAACTGACTACGATGGTCTGGAACAAATATTAAACGACAGTTTACTGAGTTTAGAAAAAATAAATACCGATGAACAAATTTGGAAACAGGATTGGATAAAGCGCAGAGGTAGCTATCCTACATATAAACCTGATATTAATGAAATACAAAATAAACTACTTCTAGCTCTTAATAAACTAATGGCTTCATTGGGTGTAATAACAGTAGAAGACATACCCGAAGTGGAATTACGTTATTTTTTTAAAAGACATCTTGCACCTAGTACATTATTGAGCGTTAAAATTAATCGTATAAAAAATGCTTTAGCGTCGATGGCTAAGGTAAGATTTGATAGAGAAATGGTGAACTGGAATGGCGACTTTAAAAAAGCTATAGCTTTATTGAATGATGAGCGGCAACGAAAAACAATAGAATTTGCTCAACTACGTGCCGAAAATAATGATGCATTATTAGCGGTTTTTGAGCCATACTTTACAAAATACGGATATAAGTACATTAACAATCAATTTAGATACTTGGTAAAAAAACGCTTGCCTATAAAACCAGTTGAAATTCCCAAAGGATGGACCTACAGTTCACAATCTAGTGGTCTAAAAGAAGTACATCTACTTACGCGCCCACTGCCTTGGGGCTATAAAGAAACTATTCCATTTGATATATGGATACCCGAATTGCGAAAATTGGAGGTTTTTGCTGGTCCTGGTCCTGGTCCTGCTAATAAAAAACCCACACCGTATTTAACTTATAATGATAGACAATTATTTGTAAAAAGACCTAATTTGTTGATTGGTGGTACACGGTATTTACGGGGCAAACGCACAAGGAGGGCAACTAGACGTCAGTAGTTAGCCAATTTAACAATAGCTTTTTGCCGTCTGAGCTTTTTTCTGGATGAAATTGTATTAATGTTGAATTTTTGTAAAGAATTACCATAGCTTCACCATTGTACTGAGCAAGAAGTTTCACAGGGGACTCTATAGATTTTATTGGAAAATACCAGGTGTGGTGGCGACGCATAAGTGATGGATTTTTTATATTATTAAATAATGGATGGTTGTTTTCTTCTACATGTAGCTTAAATGGCTCTTTTATGTCTTTATAACGCTTATATAATGGATAATGGAGTTGCAGTAGGATGCTTTCCATAGAATAACACAACATCATAAATCGCTTATTTCTAAGAGTTAACACCTTGAGCGGTACCTGAGTTGATGTTTTGAGAAGGACTGGGTGTGGGCTACCTGAAAAAATCCAGTGCACTATTGGACTATTTTGAATATATTTATAGACGTCTTCTTCATTATTGTTAAAACCGTCTATAACATGGGGCTTTTGCTTTAACGCCAGAATTGCGTTCACTAAATAATGACAGCCATAAGGGCTACCGTACATATTAACTATACCAACTTCCATAGACCTACCTAGTATAGGGATTTTTTGTTAATTTCTAAAAATTGAATGACCGTTGTGCATTATGTATTATTAATACATAAGTCAATATGGTTTCTAATACTCCTGTTAATTATCAAAATTATAGCCCTGAGCACTACAGTCCCTACGCCGGCAATTGCGGCGTTAATCGCCCTGTTCTTCTTGACCAGTTTCTTAATGATTCGCGGACCTGCCGCTTGCCTTCTGAGCATACAACTAAGCTGCATATTGCTATAATTGTGAAGCGGGGTAAGATTATTGCGGAGGCAACTAATAAGGTTGCTTCACGAAGTAATGGCGCTGCATCACGCGGGTCGCAAAATTATATACATGCTGAGAAAAACGTATTGCGGGTTTTAGGTGATGTTAATAAGCTTAGAGGTGCTGATATGTACGTCATGAGGCTCGGAAAGGTCTGTAAAGAGGCTAAAGACGTGGAATTTAAATATTCACAGCCGTGTCCAGAATGTACTGTACTGTTACAAAAATGTATGCGGGAGTACGGTCTTAGGCATGTCTATTTCACTAAGTAATTTACTGTGGATTTTGTTAAGGATTTTATTAAGTGGCAGCGTCAGCTGTGGCAAGGACCACAGTTTTTTGCGGCTTTAATTTAAAAAGGTATGCAGGTATAGTACCCAATTTATGATTAGGTTTGAATGGTCTTAGGGTTGGCAATAGTGTTGTCGGTCTTGGAGTAGATGGACTTACAAACCATGCTTTTGGATGAATTAGTGGATAAACCATGCCTGTTAAGATATTATTTTTTATTTTGTAGTCACTGACTGACTGACTTAAAATCAGTCAACAGGTCACAGCTTATTTCGGGATTAAAGTCTAATGTATTTACGATTTTTAGGTGCGTAATTTCAGCATTATTTATGATTTTTCTTTGATACACAAGTTCATTAATTTCAGTTGGTATAGTATTATAATATATTGATGTACACTTTTTTGCTCTTAAAATGTAGCTTAAATGTACAAACATAGTAAAATTTATTGGCACTATTCCGTATGAATTATTAATTTTTAACTCACTAAGGTTAAAAGCATGCAGACATTC
>Ga0114958_10002907_pt1 | contig 12535 bp, 12 predicted proteins | sample C_130208_EF_Meta_FD_89577 | JGI IMG/M metagenome (GOLD analysis project Ga0114958, IMG submission 89577) | Freshwater microbial communities from Lake Croche, Canada to study carbon cycling - C_130208_EF_MetaG | ecosystem: Environmental > Aquatic > Freshwater > Lake | place: Lake Croche, Canada... | reverse complement strand
GATGCAGGTCGACGGCACCGAAGGCTCCGCCATCGTCGGCCTGCGCAAATGCTGGGCCCAGCATCAGAGCACCACGCCACGCCCGGTGTGGAATCCCGACATCGACAGCCCCATTAACTACTACGACCGCTGGGTGGAAGTGCCGGACCAAGTTCCCTTCGACAACGCCTTCAAGATCCAGTGGGAACTTTTCCTCAAGCACGTCGTCGCCGACGAGCCCTTCCCCTGGACCCTCCGTGAAGGCGCGAAAGGTGTCCAGCTCGCCGAACTGAGCTGGGAATCCCACCGCAAGGGCACCTGGGTGGACGTGCCAAAGCTGGCCTGAGTGTGACTTTCAAGCGGCATTATGGACTCGGGAAGAGGTCCGGAGTTCATGATTCCGTTCGATTTTCGGGTGTTCGGAAAGGTCCTTCGTGACAAGGCGGAGTTATTTGGCCTTCTTGGGTCACGAATATGAAATCCTGTAAGCTCCGCTTGCCCCAGTGCTCGTAGTCGATGGTGATGCGGACCTGCTTATAGCCATATCGGCGGTAGAACTGCTCAAGCTTTTGACGTGCGACTTCCACTTGAGTTTCGGTGGTGGGTCTCGTGATCGTGTCTTTGACTACAAGCCAAAGCTTTGGATCCGAGAAAGCCTCGTTTCCCATGATGCAGGGGCAGGGACCGAATCCAGGACGATCCTCTACCTCGACAAAGACGCGAATCGATTGACCATCTTCCTCGGCGAGGAGACGGGCATCATCGACGAGGCCACTTTCATATAGGCCTCGAATGGTGTCGTCGGCCAAATCATTGGAGTAGTGTCACCCTTCCCGGATCGTCATGAAGTTGCGAAGACGTCCGTCATTGTCGCCGGGGCATCCTCGACAAGTTTGTGACGGATGATCACCTTGGGAATCATTCTTCCCTCATGTGATACCGGTTCATGAGCCACCGTGCATGAAGGCAATCTCCCTGCAAGGACCAGAGCAATCAACCATCCCAAGCTCCGGACTTCTGAAGGCGCTGGAGTGCATGCGGATTGTCGGACCTTCATCAGTTGATCATGAAGACCGGCAGGTAAGGCTGTCGAGACCCCATCGGCTTGCGGCTTCGGCCATGATTGGCGGGGGGTAGGGATTCACCCCATGGACGAGTGATCCCTTTCGCTTCATAATCTCAGTCCCCGCCTCATTTCACTGCATCAAGGTTCAGGATAGTCTCAAGAAGCGGCAGATTAATGGATTATTAGTTCGCTAATTTCACGAATTCGATGGGGAATGGAAGAAGGTAATTTCGATTTACCCGCGATGATGGCTGAATGCGCTTCTGCGAACCAGCGGCCATCAAAACATGATGAATTCCATCAGCCCACAGATGCGGACCCTTGCCACGCACCTCATCTCGGATGAGGCGAAAGCGGATCTGTCGTTCGCAGCCAATGAAGGGACGCTTGTCTCGGCGGTGGAGACGCTGCGACCAAAGTTGTCGACCCTGATGGGGAAGTCCGGGTTCCGGGCCTTGCTGGCGAGGGCCTTGGCTCTAGCGGTTCCAGAGGCTCCGTGGCTGGCGGGCGTGCAGGTGAATGGAGATGGATTTCTGGAACGAAAGGTGCCGGACGAGCTAAAGCCCGATACCGAGCAGATCTTCGCAGGTCACGCGGCTCTCGTGGCCCAACTTCTCGGACTGCTGGTGTCGTTCATCGGTGAGATCCTGACCATTCGGTTGGTGTGCGAGACGTGGCCGCTGCTGCCCGTGAATGACTATTTCAATCAAGGAGACGATCATGAAAAAACCAACTGACGCGGCGAAACGGAACACGACGAAGAAGGCCGTCCGTCGACCGGCGAAGGTCGCGATCCGGAAACTGCCGACCGGCATCCGGGGCCTCGACGACATTCTAGGCGGAGGTATTCCGGAATATTCATTCAACGTCATTGCCGCCGCTCCAGGTTGCGGGAAGACGACGATGGCCCATCAGGTCGTGTTTGCGAATGCGACGGTGGAGAAGCCTGCAATGTATTTCACGGTGTTGGGAGAACCGGCGATCAAGATGCTGCGCTACCAACAGCAGTTTTCGTTTTTCGATGAGTCGAAGCTGGGGACTGCCGTTCGCTTTGTGAATCTGAGTGACGTCGTGCTGGAGCAGGATCTGCCGGCGGTGCTGGCGGAAATCATTCGGCTGGTGACGGAGATCAATCCGGGCATCGTGGTGGTGGATTCTTTTCGCACGGTGATGCGCAGGACGGTGGCGACGAACAGCGAGATGGAGATGCACCGCTTCATTCAGGGGCTTACCCAGTTTCTCACCAGTTGGCAGGCGACCACCTTCCTGGTGGGAGAATACAGCGAGGAGGAAATGCGCGGCGATCCGCTGTTCACGATGGCGGATGGCCTGATCTGGCTGTCGCAGGTGTCGCAGCGGAATTCGGTGGCGAGGAAGCTCCAGATCATGAAGCTGCGCGGCCAGGGCTCGGTGCCGGGACTTCACACCATCCGCATCAGTGAGCACGGTCTTCAGGCCTTTTCCCGGATGATGGGGTTTGTGGACAAGATTCCACGGACTGCCGGACGCCGACGTCTTTCAATCGGAGTGCCGGAACTCGATGCGATGCTGGGCGGTGGAATTCTGGAAGGCGACAGTTGCCTCGTGGCGGGACCTTCAGGAACCGGGAAATCGGCGCTGGCGACCCAGTTCATCTCGGCGGGCCTGCGTGACAAGGAACCGGCGGTCATGGCGATCTTCGAGGAACGTCCCCAAGGGTATGCGGACCGCGCTGCGGGCATCGGCATCGATTTAAAAAAGCCTCAGGACAAGGGGATGCTGGAGATCCTCTATCTCCGCCCACTAGATCTGTCGGTGGATGAAACGATGCAGGAGATCCTCGATGCGGTGGAGAGGATCGGGGCGAAGCGGGTGGTGATCGATTCTCTGGTTGGCTTTGAAATGGCGCTTGCTCCGGGATTCCGTGAAGACTTCCGGGAGTCGCTCTACCGCATGATCGTGGCCTTGACCGGGGCTGGAGTGACGATCCTCAGCACCGTCGAGGTGGAGGACACCTTCAGCTCGATGCCGTTCAGCCACTACGCGATCTCATTCCTCACGGACGACATGATCCGACTCCGCTATGTGGAGATCGATGGCCAGCTCCGGAAGGTGATGGTCGTCATCAAGATGCGCGGCGGAAACCACAGCAAGGACATTCGCGAGTATGTCATCACCGACAAGGGAGTCGTGGTCATCGGTCCGCGTCAGACGGATTACACCGGACTGACCACTGGCATTCCAACTCGGCTTGGACGAACCGCTGAAGAACCGCCCGAGCCGAAGGCGAAAAATTGACGCCCTGGCCTGCGATCCTGATTAACCCTCTGCATCATGAAAAAGTCCGTCCATTCCAAAGACAGTTCGCCCTCCGAGCAGATGGTGGCGATGAACGAGGCACTGGTTCTGGGTGCGCTGCGACAGCATGAGCTCAGAGAGGCGGCACAGGCCCTGAATGAGCGCTTGCAGGAGGAGATTAGCGAGCGGAAGCAAGCCGAGGAGATCGTCCGGCTTTCTGAGATCCGTTACCGGAGATTGTTTGAAGCGGCTCACGATGGAGTTCTCCTGCTCGATCCTGCAACTCGCCTGATCACCGATGCAAACCCCTACATGAACAAGCTTCTCGGCTACACGCGGGGGCAATTGATCGGTAAGGAGCTGTTTGAAATCGAGCTACTGAAGGATGAGGCCGCGAGCCGGAAGATGTTCAGGAAGCTGAAAAAGGAGGGTGAGGTCCACTATGAGAACTTGCCATTGGAGAGCGAGGATGGGCGGCACCAGGAGGTCGAGGTCGTGGCCAACCTCTATCACGAGAATGGCCACGCGGTCATCCAATGCAACATCCGTGACATCACCGAGCGAAAGCTGTTGGAGGATATCCTTCGCCGGAACGAGGCACTTTTCATGGCCTTGATTCAAAAGGCTCCGATTGGTGTGTACGCGGTGGATGCGGACTTCCGGCTGCTGCAAATGAACTCCAAGGCGCTGCCTTCATTCAAGAATATCGATCCATTGATCGGGAGGGATTTCTCCGAGATCGTCCGCACGATTTGGCCGCCTCGTGTGGCCGCTCAAGTGGTGGCCCGTTTTCGGAAGACCCTGAAGACCGGCGAGTCTTATGTGTCAAAGGAGTTTACATCTCGTCGCAAGGATCTTGGCGTGAAGGAGGTTTACGAATGGCAGATCCACCGGGTGATCCTGCCTGACGGGGAGTTCGGGGCGGTTTGCTTTTTCAATGACATCACGGAGCGAAAAAAGGCGGAGTCAGCCGAACTTCTTCTCGCCGTGATGACGAACTCGAACTTGAAGCTCAAAAAAGAAATCCTCCGCCGAAAATCGGTTGAAAAATCCTTGAACGAGAGCAAGCGATTGCAGGCCGGCCTGTTGGAGAATTCCCGCCAGCAACAGAAGCGATTGCGTGATCTTTCCCACGAGATCCTCCGCATTCAGGAGGAAGAGAGAAAGCGGATCAGCCGAGAGCTGCATGATGTGATCGCGCAGACTCTGGTCGGCATCAACGTCCACGTCGCGGCCCTTGCCCGGGAGACGACTGAGGCAGCGCAGGGCCTGCAGGAGAAAATCGCACGAACCCGGCTCCTGGTGGAGGAATCAGTGGATACGGTCCATCGATTCGCTGGGGAACTCCGCCCGACGGTTCTTGATGATCTCGGACTGATCCCCGCCTTGCAGGGATTCCTGACTTCCTTCACCGCGAAGACCGGTATCAAGGCGGATTTCCACGCCTCGATTGAAGTGGAGGAGGGCAGTGACTCGGTTCGCACCATGCTCTTTCGGGTCGCCCAAGAGGCGCTGACCAACGTATCGCGCCATGCCAAGGCAAGTCTGGTGAAGATCAGTCTCCAGCGGACACCCAAGTCGATCTCGATGGAGATCACGGACAACGGCCAAGGCTTTGAATTGGGATTGAAAACCTCAAAACGAGATCCCAATCGGCTTGGATTACTCGGAATGAGGGAACGCGTCGAGATGCTTGGCGGCATGTTTCAAATCGATTCGACTTCGGGCGAATCAACCACCGTGCGCGTGGAAATCGGGGTGGAAAGTGCGGCTTCAAGAAAGCAGCCAGGCATCAAAAAGTCCCGCTGATCATTTGATCTTACCTCTTTCCACTTGGAATCAGGCGGGGACAGGTTCAAATTCAGAGCGTTCCTTTTGTTTGCGATTATGTCCCTGACCGTACTGTCTCAATTCATGCCGGCGCTCGATCCCGGTTTCGTGCCAGCTGTTTTGTGGAACCGGGCTTACGCCGCTGAAGTGGCGAAGGACTCCGGAGCCCGGACGCTGGATCTCGCTCTCGTCCGGGCTGATGGCACCGCTTTCCGGTGGTCCGGGCGGATTCTTTCGGCGGGTGGCGGCTACGACGCCCTTACGATCAAGTATGTCGAGCGCTTGGTGAAGTTTCTCCTCTGGCAAAAGGGCGGCAGTCGCATCCTTGTGGCCGGGGCCCCGGATGTCGCCGCTTCCTTGAAGGAAATCTACTCCGCGGGCGGCCTGCGGAAGTTTGACCGCGATTTCATTGGCACCAAGATTTTCGGCGAGCCGATTTCCGTGACTGCGGTGGGTTCGGTGAGCGAGTTACCGGATGAGAATGGAGCCGCGATGTCGCTCGGTCGGAACCTCGACGGGTGCCGCATTGGCTTCGATCTCGGCGGATCGGATCGCAAGTGTGCCGCGCTGATTGATGGCGAGGTGGTCTTTTCCGAAGAAGTCGTCTGGGATCCTTATTTCCAGAAGGATCCACAGTATCACATCGAAGGCATCCACGACACCTTGAAGCGGGCAGCCGCGCATTTGCCGCGCGTCGACGCGATCGGTGGTTCATCCGCCGGAGTCTATGTGAACAATGAAATCCGCGCCGCCTCGCTGTTCCGCGGGGTCAGTCAGGAAGATTTTGAAACGCACATCCGCCGCTTGTTTTTCACGCTGAAGGAACGCTGGGGAAACATTCCCTTTGAAGTCGTCAACGACGGTGAAGTGACCGCGCTGGCGGGTTCGATGAGCCTCGGCGCCAACCGCGTGCTCGGCATCGCGATGGGAACCTCGCAGGCGGCTGGATACGTCAATGAGTCCGGGCACATCCTGCCGTGGTTGAACGAACTGGCCTTCGCGCCGGTGGACTACCGCGACGATGCCCCGGCGGAGGAATGGTCCGGCGACATCGGTTGTGGAGCCCAGTATTTCTCGCAGCAGGCGGTTGCCAGGCTTGCGCCGGCAGCAGGCTTTGACTTCGGGAAAATGCCGTTTCCCGAGCAGTTGGTGAAAGTTCAGGAAGCAATGAAGCAGGGGGATTCCCGTGCGGAGCAGATCTACGAGACCATCGGCACCTTTTTCGGCTATTCCATCGCCCACTATGCGGAGTTCTATGACATCGAGAACCTGCTGATCCTCGGTCGCGTGACCTCCGGAGAAGGGGGGCAACTGATGATCGACGAGGCGGAGACCGTTCTCGCCAATGAGTTTCCGGATCTCCGCATCAAGCTCGTGGTGCCCGATGAGAAGACCAAGCGCCACGGCCAAGCAGTCGCCGCCGCCAGTCTTCCAGCGCTGGGCCAGTGACGACATGATTTGACGAACGCTGCGGTGCGTGGGATGGATCGCGCCGTCGATGGCGATTTTCTCCGATTCCCTTGCCGAAGTCCGCGCCGTGTATGCCGATCTGGTCGCCCGGCCGCTGGAGCGGAACTGCACCGGCATCGCCCGTTGCTGTGCATTCCGGCTGAATGGCCGAACGCCGTTTTTGACCAAGGGCGAGGCTCTGGTGGCGGCGCAGGCGTGGCGCGCTGCAGGCAGGAAGGAGGTGGTGGTGCCGGCTGATGGCTCATGTCCGTTTCTTGGCAAGAATGGACGCTGCCAGATCTATGAGGGTCGGCCTTTTGGCTGTCGGACCCATTTCTGCGAAGCGGCGGGTGGGCCGTATGCGCGGGGTGAGGTGCGCGACCTCATTCAGCGCCTCGAAGCGATCGATCGGCGGCTCGGCGGAAGTGGTGGAGTGAATCTTCCAACGGCTGTGGCGAATGCCATGCAGGAACTACCCGGCAAGGGCAAGCGGTCGGGTCAATGATGGTTGTAGAATCCGGATCCGAGTGTTCAAAGGCCATGTCCATCAGCGGAACTGACTTCCGAAAAACAGCGCTCGTAGTTGCGCTCCTGCTGCGCGGCGAGGTCCGCCAGTCCAATGCCCTGGCGCTCCGCATAGGCGGCGGCGATGGCTGGCAGGTTGGCGGGATGATTGAGCCCGCTAACAACAGGATGGGTGACGAATTCCTCCGGGGGCAGCATGTCCGGCGCGTCGGTTTCTAACAGAATCCGGTCCGGTGGCAGTTGTCGGAACGTTTGCACGACCGCCGTTTTTCGCGGATGAAGGAAATAGCCTGAAAACGAAAAGAACGCGCCGAGCGGAAGCAGGCGACGGGCGGTCTCGATCGATCCATTGAACGAGTGGATCAAAAATCGGGCAGGGGGCTTTTCGCGATCAAAGGAATCAAGCAGCGGCTGCCAGGCCTTCAGGCAATGGATGACGGCGCAGCGATCGAGCTGCCGGGCGAGGGCGAGTTGGGCTTCGAAGACCGGTCTCTGGATTTCGAGCGCCGGTGATTCGACCCAGCCGTCGAGTCCGCACTCTCCGACGATGGCCCGGGTGTGTCTCTCTAACAGAACCCGGAGACGATCCTGCCAGCCCGGCAACGCAAGATGGGCCTTCCACGGGTGGATGCCATAGGCGGGAAGAATGAAGGCGGGGTGACGCGAGGCGAGAGACTCGATGATTGGCCAGTCGTCCTCGCAGGTGGCATTGACGACACAGCGGGTGATTCCCGCTGCCCGCATGGTGGCGATGACAGGCTCCGGATCTCCAAGACGGGGATCGTGGAGGTGGTTGTGGGCATCGGACCAGAGCATTTGGATCTATCTTAGCCGCAAAAAGGTCAAGAAGGTCGCAAAAAATGGGAGGCTTCAGAACCTATCTGAAGAACCAGAATCTTGTGATGGCTCACGAGCATTTGACCGAATTGACACAATTCATAAAATGAATCCCAAGCCTCATGAAATCAGCGACTTTACGATTCCGTTAATTCTGCAAAATTCTGTAATTTCTGTCACAAGGGCCGCAATTGCGTTGGAAGCTCGATTTTTCAGATCGCCTCTCAGTTTCCTTCCCGTCTGGCCTGCGTGTGCTCGTGCGCCTTCCCGTCGCGAAAAATCCTCACTCCACCTCGACGACGAGGTTGATCTCCACGGCGACATTGAGCGGCAGGGCGCTGACGCCGAGGGCGGTGCGGGAATGCTTGCCGCGTTCGCCGAAGATCTGGAGCAGCAATTCGGAGGCGCCGTTGATGACCTTGGGATGATCATAAAAATCAGCCGTGGAGTTGACGAAGCCGTTGAGAGTGACGATCCGCTTCACGCGGTCAAGCGAGCCGATTTCATCTCGAATGACGGCGAGGCGGTTGAGGATGACGAGGCGGGAGGCATCGTAACCTTCCTCGATGGAAACGTCGGTGGGGATTTTTCCGATCACCTTGCGGTCGCCGTCGATCGGGAGTCCGCCGGAGAGGAAAAGGAGATTACCGCTGCGGACGCAGTTCACGTAGGCGGCGATGGGGATCGGGACCGTTGGAAGAGTCAGGCCGAGTGCTTCGAGTTGGGTGAGTGTCTGGTCATTCATGATCGGAAGGGGGTCAGCGGCGTCGGACAGGTTTTGAAGGGGTGACGCTGGGTTTGGCAGGGACGGCCGGGTGGGTGGAGCGAACGGGCTTGGGCGTGGATCTCGGTCCCACCGGGGCGGGCGCAGTGTCCTTCGGCGGAACGACAGGGGCGACGGGAAAGTCACCGCAGAGCAGAGCGACGAGTTGCTTGCCGTTGCTCGTCAGTGAGGCGGTGGAGCCGGTGCCATTGACGAGCCCGCGGGTCAGATAGGTCTGCGGGATGGTGGCGCTGCGGAGATAAGTGACGATGGGGCTCTTGACGCTCCGTTCACTGGCGGTGACGGCGATCGGCAGGCCGGTGGCGGTGAAGGAAATTTCCCACGAGGTGGCGAGGGTTTCATCGCCGCGCAGCAGCCAGGGGTAGCGCTTTCCGAAGGCGAGGATGCCATTTCCTGGGACCGTGACCTTGAACTGAACGGGCTGGGACAGGATGAAGTCTGAAAATTTCAGATCGGGGTTTTTCTGGCGTTCCAGGAACCACTTCGCGGCGTCGGCACCCGCGAAGTTGATGCCGTTGAAATTGCCATGGTAGTTCTCCGCACCCTTGCCGCCCTTGACCCATTCATCGTAGCGATCGGAGATCATCAGGGTGATTTCCACATGGACATGGGCGCGCGCGCGATCGATCCCCGCGCCGGTGAAGCCCATCTGGCCGAGCTTTTCACCGAGCTTCACAGGGTCGCCGATTTTCACCGTGATCTCCGAGAGGTGGGCGTAGATCGTATAGACGGAAGAGTCATTCCAGCGGTGTTCGACGACGACATACTTGCCATAGTTGCTGCGCCCGGCGATCGGGCTGATGTGGACGACCGTGCCGTCGGCGATCGTGTGCACCACATCGAGAGGATTGCCGGCCTTGTCCCGCTCCATCGGTGCGATGTCGATGCCTTCATGGAACTTCACCATCACCACCTCGCCATTGATCCGAACCGGGGTCCGGACGAAGCCGAAGCAGCCGCCCTCCCACGCCTTGCTGACCTGACCCTCGAAGGTGCGGTCGACGTGCATGTAGAATTTCTCCGGCTGGCCTTTCAGCAGGAAATCGTTTGCCGTGGGGAGTTGGACTTCATCGGCCGCAGCAGCGAACCGCGGCGCCATCAGGCAGAGGGCGATCAGCCATTTTCCTATGTTCGTCATCATTCAGCGCTTCTTGGGTTCTCCGATCCGTGGGGCGAGCTTGTCGAGCTGCTTGATTTCTAGCGAGGTGACGCCTTTCCAGATGACCAGCTTGCCATCGTCAAGCTGGCGGTCGATCATCACGCCGTCGATCGAGCGGCCATTGATCCGGGCCACCAGCCAGCGGTCCTGATTGGTGGCGGTGACGGCGGAAAGGCGTCGGGTGCCGCCAGCCTTCAGCTTGACGATCAGCCCATAGGTCACGCCATCATCCGAGGGGAAGGGGGCGAAGGACTCGATGTCCTTCTCTGAAAACTCCGACATCCGGCGGAATGACCGCACCTTGCCGCTGACCTGCTCGGGGAAAACCATCTTCGGGTTGTCGTTGCCGTCAGTCTCTAAATGGAAGGTCAGCGAGACATTGTCGTCGGCCTTTCCGCCGGCCCTCGCGGTCAGGGGCACAAGGCCGAATACGGCTGACAAGAGCAAGGCGAAGGTTCTACGGTTCATGGCGTGGCTTGAGTGGAGCGCGGAACGCTTCTTCGCGGAAGTAAAAACCCCGCAATCGTCCCCGCCGACCGCCACACACTTTCGTCTTAAACTGTTCGTTTGAACGGTCTAGCAAGATCGCATGTCTCCTCACTCATCTCTGGCTGAGACCCTCCCTCCTCCTTCTCCCGACCGCAGCCGATTCCTCCAGCGCATTGCCCAGTTGCCGATCAAGCCCGCCGCTCATGACGACTACGTCCGTTGGGCCGAATCATGGATCAAGGCCAGGGGACAGCACTCCAGCGAGCGCACGCAGGCCTATTTTGACACCATGGGGCGTTCCGCGCACCTGGCAGATTGGCAATTCCGCCAGGCCGTCGATGCCGCCCGCATTCTCGCCTGCGATGTGCTCTCCGTTCCGTCGGCACGCTCCTTTGACTGACAGGGACTGATCGATCAGGCCCGTTCTCTGGAATCCAATCACAGGACCCATGCCCGCGAGACCATTCAGGTTGGATCAGAGCCCTCTTCCCTGCCCAATCCCGAACCTGGACAAGTCCCGGATCCCGAGGGCGAACTTGTCCACCTTATGGACGCACTCCGGCGTGCCATCCGCCTCAAGAATCTGGCCGTGGCGACGGAGGAAACCCACGTCCATCGGAATTCCCGTTTCGTCCGCTTCTGCCACCAAAAACTCGGTCAATCGCCCCACGCTGCAGGGCCACCCGCCGTCACCGCATACCTCGCCTTGCTGGCGCGGTGACGTTCACTGTCGAATTGGTCGAGCCATTGGCCAAGCGTCCATACTGCTGGGAGCCCCATGCGAATGTTTGTCTGTTTGCCTTCAGTGCAAGGACATGCTGGGATCACCCCGAAATATCTCCTGTGATATCAAATCCCGAGCTGGCCGTAGGGCTCATATCGGCTCCCACCCACGCCTTGGCTTTCAAAGTCAGACCACGTCGAAAAGTCAGCGATGCGCCTGATGTCACCACAGGATCATAGATCGTCGGCTCCACCCCGTTAAGTGTGTAGCGGATCGTAGCGCCAGAAGTTGCGCAAGTGACTGCAACCGGACGATTTGTAGCGCTAGAGCCTTCCACAGGCGCGAACGTCGGCGTCGCAACTGTAACTCCACTGAGGGATGATGCGTTCCCAATCAAACCAATAACTACCAGTGAATCGGCGAAGGAGGAAAGCGCACGACATTGGTTGGCCTACGCTCACACTTGAGTCAAAGGGAATCGTAGAATCGCCGTGACAAATAGGTCGCAAAATTGGCCATGACACTGAGGCGTGTTCTATTCCAGCGATTTAGTCGAATACAGCGAAGGCCATGTCGTCATCGCCATCGATGCGTCTCGAGGCACTCCGTAAGATGCCGAGAAACAAAATCTGGGACCGGGGGACGAAGAGCTGACGCGACTGGGAATCACCCGTTTGCAGTGGAATGAAATCGTTCCTCCCAAGGAGGAAGGCCAGTGATCAATCTTTTGGGCTTTTCATTCATTCCCAAGCGCTGTTCGGATCCGCATTTCTGATCCAGGGGCGTTGGTTCCTCGCCTGGTGGAGTGAGCAGGCATTTCTAAAAAACCGCCACCAGTGAATTTCCCATTTCGATTTCCGCCATCCTCGACTCTATTCACTGCGTGTCCGCGCCCGACCTGAAGGCCAAGCTTCGCGACGTTTCCCATCAGCCCGGCGTGTACCTGATGAGGGACCGCCTCGGCGCGATCATCTACGTCGGCAAGGCCCGCGACCTCAAGAAGCGGCTCTCGTCGTATTTCCTCGCCTCCCGGAAAATGCGAGCCGACCTCAAGACCCGGGCGCTGATCGACTCGATCTACGACTTTGAAACCCACGAGGTTCGTTCCGACACCGAGGCCCTCGTGCTCGAAGGCAAGCTCATCAAGGACTATCGCCCGCGCTACAACATCGCCTTCCGCGACGACAAACGCTTTCTGCTTCTCAAGATCCGCGCTGACGAACCGTGGCCGCGCTTCCAGACGACCCGGCTGAAAAAGGACGACGGGGCGCGTTATTTCGGACCATTTCCCCACTCCACGGCCCTGCGCGCGACCGTCAACTGGCTCAACCGCCGCTATGGCCTTCGCGTCTGCCGCGTTTCAAACCCTGGCGAGACCGATTACAAGCACTGCAACGCCGACATCATCCGCAACTG
>Ga0114958_10002904_pt1 | contig 12536 bp, 12 predicted proteins | sample C_130208_EF_Meta_FD_89577 | JGI IMG/M metagenome (GOLD analysis project Ga0114958, IMG submission 89577) | Freshwater microbial communities from Lake Croche, Canada to study carbon cycling - C_130208_EF_MetaG | ecosystem: Environmental > Aquatic > Freshwater > Lake | place: Lake Croche, Canada... | reverse complement strand
TGTTGGGCGAATATAAAAATGGAAGATTATGATACAAACCGCCATACGATTACAAGCAGTAGAGGAGTATTATTTTTCCAAAAAACTAAAGGAAGTTCGTCAATTAATTGCCGAAGGAAAACCAGTTATAAATATGGGAATTGGCAGTCCAGATTTGGCTCCACATCATACCGTGATTGAGGCCATTCAGCAAGCCATGTTTGAAGACAAAGCCCACGAATATCAAAGCTATCAAGGTTTACCAGAACTGAGAGCAGGAATAGCTAGTTTTTATAAAAATCAATTTGAAGTCAAGTTAGATTTCAATACCGAGATTTTACCTTTGATGGGTTCCAAAGAAGGAATTATGCACATTTCATTGGCTTTTTTAAACGAAGGAGATGAAGTGTTAATTCCAAATCCGGGTTATCCAACCTATGCTTCTGTTACAGAGTTGGTACAAGCAAAAGCTATTGCTTATGATTTGGTTGCAGAAAAGAATTGGTTTCCTGATTTTGAAGCATTAGAAAAAAAAGATTTATCCAAAGTAAAATTAATGTGGGTTTCCTATCCTCATATGCCTACTGGAGCCAATGGAACCCTCGAGTTATTTGAAAAAATTATTGCTTTCGGCAAAAAACATCATATTTTGATTGTAAATGACAATCCTTATTCTTTTGTTTTGAATGACAATCCATTTTCGATATTGCAAGTTGATGGAGCAAAAGAGGTGGCTTTAGAATTAAATTCATTGTCAAAAACGTTTAATATGGCTGGTTGGCGTGTGGGCATGGTGTTAGGAAATGCAACTTTAGTAGAAGCTGTTTTAAAAGTTAAAAGTAACATGGATAGTGGCATGTTTTATGGAATTCAAAAAGGAGCTATTGAAGCATTGAAACTAGGTAAAACATGGTTCAAAAGTCAGAACGATGTTTATGCAAAAAGGAGAAATTTAATTTTTGAACTAGCCGAAAAATTACACTGTAGTTTTGACAAGAACAGTGTGGGATTATTTGTTTGGGCAAAATTACCAAAAGGCATTTCATCAGCAGAAAAATTCATTGATGAAGTATTGATTGAAAAACATATTTTTATAACACCAGGAACTATATTTGGTAGTAATGGCGAAGGTTACATACGATTTTCATTGTGTGTTACCGAAGCCAAAATACAAGATGCAATAAATAGATTTTAATAGAAAAGAAATTAATTTTACAAAAGATAAAAAGCTATGAACATAACAATAGAAAACAGAAAATGGTTGGATGATTTTAAACTAATACATCCATTAGTTATTGCTGGACCATGTAGTGCCGAAACTGAAGACCAAGTATTGAAAATTGCACACGAATTAAAAGATTCAGATGTTTCTATTTTTCGTGCTGGGATTTGGAAACCTAGAACACGCCCAGGAGGATTTGAAGGTGTTGGTGCCATAGGATTAAAATGGTTGCAAAAAGCAAAAGCCGAAACAGGTTTGTTAATGGCAACTGAAGTAGCCAATGCTACTCATGTGAAATTAGCTTTAGAACACGATATCGATGTGTTGTGGATTGGTGCCAGAACTACCGTAAATCCATTTGCTGTTCAAGAAATTGCCGATGCTTTGCAAAATACAGACAAAATTGTTTTAGTTAAAAATCCTGTTAATCCTGATTTGGCTTTATGGATTGGAGGCGTAGAACGATTATATAATGCTGGAATAAAAAAACTAGGTGTAATTCACAGAGGATTTTCAACCTATGAAAAAACCAAATACAGGAACATTCCCGAATGGCAAATTGCCATCGAGTTACAAAGTCGTTTCCCTGATTTACCTTTGATTTGTGATCCATCACATATTACAGGAAATCGCAATATGATACAAGAAGTGTCTCAACAAGCCCTAGATTTAAATTATGACGGATTAATAATTGAAACGCATATCGACCCAGAAAATGCCTGGAGCGATGCAGCACAGCAAGTTACACCAAAAGTTTTGAAACAAATTTTCGAAGATCTAAGAGTAAAGAAAATGACGATTGAAGAAGATGATTATAATACTAAAATGATTAAACTTCGAGCTAATATTGATATTGCTGATAGCAAAATATTAGAAATTTTGGGTAATAGAATGAAAGTGGCAGAACAAATAGGAACTTTGAAAAAAGAAAAAAACGTAGCAGTTTTACAAAATAAACGATGGAATGAAATCTTAGGTAAAATGATATTAGACGGTGAAGAAAAAGGACTGAGCGAAGAATTTATCCTGAAACTTTTTAAAGCCATTCACCAAGAAAGTATCAGTCATCAGGAAAAAGTGATTAATAGTTAAATTAATCTCTAAGTTAAAAATATTAGAGTCTATAAATTAATATTAGATTTTTTGTATCATTGCATAAATATAAAATTCTAATAATTAAAAAAAACAATTAAAAAATGAAAAAAATCTTTTTATTAGTAATATTAGCTCTTGGCTTAAATGTTGCAAATGCACAAAATGACAAAATCTACAAACATAATGGAGAAGTTGTAGAAGGAAAAGTCGTTCGACTGGATGAATATACTATTGTATTTAAATATGATGGTGAAGATGCAGAAAACACTATTGGTAAATATGCCGTTGAAAAAATTGTATATGGTAAAACTAAGCGAGTAGAAGAAGTTACAGAAAAAATCGTAATTAACGGAGAAGATGATTGGGAAAAAGTAGTTGTTCTTGAAGATAAAGGGTATATAGCAGGGTTAAAAAAAGTGGGTGAGGTTCGTGGTAAAACAGGATTAATCAACTTTCAAACTGGTAACACCGGAGATAAAAAAGCACAAAAGAAACTTAAAATTGATGCAGCAAAACAAGGTTGCCCATTCATTTTATTAACGTCAGATAAAACTACTGTTGGTGCAAATTCTAATGCTATTGGTGGCTCGCAAGCTATTAAAACTGGGGTTGGATACAAATACTAATGCAATATCTATAATTTTACATTTAAAGGCTGCCATTCGTTTGAGCAGCCTTTTTTATTAAGAAAAAATCTAAAATCTAAAATCTAAAATCGTAATTTTGCTAAATGACTGGACTAGTTTATAAATCTACCGGAAGTTGGTATACCGTAAAGACACCTGAAAATGAAGTCTTTGAATGTCGTATCAAAGGTAAATTCCGAATGCAAGGAATCAAAAGCACCAACCCAATAGCAGTGGGTGATATAGTAGATTTTGAATTAGATGACACTTCAGATGCAGTTACAGGAACGATTTACAACATTAACGATAGGAAAAATTATATCGTCAGAAAGTCGGTCAATCTGTCCAAACAAACACATATAATCGCTTCCAATATTGATATAGTTTTTCTTTTAATCACTATCAATAATCCACCAACTACTACTAGTTTTATAGATAGGTTTCTTGTAACTGCTGAAGCCTATGGCATTGAAGCTGTTTTAGTTTTTAATAAGATAGACACATTTGATGAAGCAATGGTAGATGAACAGTTGTTTTTACAATATGTCTATTCCCAAATAGGATATAAATGTTTGCGCGTTTCCGCCAAAGAACAAATAGGATTAGACCAACTAAAAGACATGATGCTAGGAAAAGTAAGTATGTTCTCAGGGCATTCTGGTGTGGGAAAATCGACTTTGGTCAATGCTTTAGAGTCAAGTTTGAATTTGAAAACCAAACATATTTCCGAACAAAGCAAACAAGGGCAACACACCACTACCTTTGCTGAAATGTATGACTTGTCCTTTGATGCCAAAATTATTGACACACCTGGAATAAAAGGTTTTGGAATTGTAGATATGCAACCCACAGAAATAAGCGATTATTTTCCAGAGTTTTTCAAACTAAAAGACCAATGCAAATTCAATAACTGCCTCCACAAAGAAGAACCAAATTGTGCAGTAAAAACAGCTCTTGAAGCCGATGAAATTGCTTGGTCACGTTATAACAGTTACCTTAAAATACTAGAAGGCGATGACGAACATTATCGATCCGATGTGTATAATGACGACCGAATTGTCAGTGATGAAACAAGGAAAAATTAGTTCACAGTCACAGTTTTCAGTATTACAAACATCTTCAATCAAAAATCGTTAATCTTCAATCAAAAATTATTTTGAGAGCCATCATCCAAAGAGTAAGTCAATCGTCAGTTACTATCGATAAAAAAATAGTGGCCAACATTCAAAACGGATTATTAGTATTAATAAGTTTTGAAGATGCCGATAATCAAGAAGATATTTTTTGGCTTAGCCAAAAAATTGTTAACCTTCGGATTTTTGAAGACGAAAACGAAGTTATGAATCTTTCTGTAAAAGATATTGATGGCGACGTGATTGTAGTTTCGCAATTTACATTACATGCTTTGACGAAAAAAGGAAATCGTCCATCCTACATTAGAGCAGCCAAACCAGAAATAGCCATTCCTTTATATGAAAAATTCATTACTCAAATGGAATTTGAACTAGGCAAAAAAGTGCAAACTGGTGTTTTTGGAGCCGATATGAAAGTAGCACTCCTAAACGATGGGCCGGTGACTATAATAATTGACACAAAAAATAAGCAATAAAATGAAACAAAAACTTATCACTTTCATAACTGGTTTTATAATTTACGGATTGCTTTTTGGAGTATTAATGTATTTTTCAAAAGCCGATCACAATTTAAAGGAGGCAACTGGACAAGGTTTGTTTTTTGGAACTTTTATGGGACTTTTTGATACTTTTATATTACCTAAAATCAATATTTATTTTGCCAATAGAAATAAAAAACAATAAAATGAACCTAAAAAATTCCCAACTAGAAGTAGACAATTGGATTAAAAACCATGGTGTTCGTTATTTCAATGAATTGACCAATATGGCCCAACTCACCGAAGAAGTGGGCGAAGTAGCCCGAATTATTGCCCGTCGTTATGGCGAACAATCCGAAAAAGAAAGCGATAAAAACAAAGACCTTGGCGAAGAACTAGCCGATGTAGTTTTTGTGGTATTGTGTTTAGCAAATCAAACAGGAATTGACTTGCAAGCCGCCTTTGATAAGAAAATGGATTTGAAGACTAATCGTGACCATGATAGGCATCATAACAATGAAAAACTTAAATAAGTTGGGAGATGGAAGTTGGGAGTTGGAAGTTTCTCTGTGTATCTTTGTGCTCCTTTTTGTCTCTCTGTGAAATAACTAAAAATGAATCTACTTCTAAAACATATTGCAAAACTCGAAACTCGTGACCCAAAACTCGAAATTTCAATCACGGGAAGTAAATCCGAAACCAACCGATTGTTATTATTGCAAGCTTTATATCCGAATCTAACTTTAGAGAATACCTCAAATTCGGATGATTCAGAAGTGATGATACAAGCATTGCAAAACTCGCAACTCGAAACTCAAAACCCTCAACTTACAGACATTCACCACGCAGGAACTGCAATGCGGTTTTTAACAGCCTATTTTGCAGTTCAAGAAAATTGCGAAGTAATCTTGACGGGTTCACAACGAATGACCGAGCGTCCTGTAAAAGTTTTGGTCGAAGCTTTACAACAATTAGGAGCACAAATTTCTTATGAAAACGAAGCAGGTTTTCCGCCCATTAAAATCAAAGGACAAAAAATTACAAATCATAAAGTTAGTATTCCCGCAAATGTCAGTAGTCAATACATTTCAGCATTATTATTAGTCGCTCCAAAACTTGAAAATGGACTAGAATTGACACTAGAGGGAGAAATTACTTCTATTCCCTACATCAAAATGACTTTGGAATTACTTAATGAAATAGGTATTGAAACATCGTTTGTTGGAAATAAAATTATAATAAATCCAAAATCTCAAATCCAACATCCCAAATCAATAATTATTGAATCCGATTGGTCATCAGCGTCCTATTATTATTCCATAATAGCTTTATCTGAAATTGGAACTGAAATAACACTTTCTAGTTACAAAAAGAATAGTTTACAAGGCGATAGTGCTTTAGCTGAAATCTATATAAACTTCGGGGTGGAAACAATTTTTGAAACCAATTCAATTATCCTAAAAAAGACTAATAATTATCAATTATCAATTATCAATTATCAATTAAACAATTCTCCCGACATAGCACAAACCTTAGCAGTAACTTGCTTCGGATTAGGGATTGGGTGTCATTTAACAGGTTTGCATACACTCAAAATAAAAGAAACCGATAGACTAGAAGCATTACAAACAGAACTTTCAAAATTAGGCGCACTAGTTTCTGTTACTAATGATAGTTTAACTTTAAGACCATCAAGCAATATCAATCCAAACAGTAGCATAAAAACTTATCAAGACCATCGAATGGCTATGGCTTTTGCGCCTTTGGCATTAAAAACATCAATCATCATTGAGGAAGCAGAAGTAGTTTCAAAATCTTATCCGACTTTTTGGGAAGATTTAAAAAGAATCGGATTTAATATTTCCAAACTTTAGCAAAATCTCACAACCTAAGCAACTCAGTACCTCAGAACCTTTTACAAAAATAAACACCAAAACACTTGACATTCGCTATCTTAGGATAGTATATTTGTAAACGATTTAAATTTAGAAGTAAAATCCTAAATTCTAAATCTTAAATCCTAAATTATATTTATGAAATTATCGCACTTCCAATTCAATTTACCAACCGAATTATTAGCAGAATTTCCATCAGAAAACAGAGACGAGTCAAGATTGATGGTCGTAAACAGAAAAACCAAAACCATTGAACATAAATTATTTAAAGACATTATCGAATATTTTGATGATGGCGATGTGATGATTTTGAACAATACCAAAGTTTTCCCTGCTCGTATGTATGGAAACAAAGAAAAAACCGGAGCACGCATTGAAGTTTTTTTATTAAGAGAATTAAACGCTGAACAACGTCTTTGGGATGTTTTGGTTGATCCAGCTCGTAAAATTAGAATTGGAAACAAATTATATTTTGGTGAAGACGATTCATTAGTAGCTGAGGTTATAGATAATACAACATCTCGTGGCAGAACTTTGCGTTTCCTTTATGATGGTTCTTACAACGAGTTTAGAAAAAAATTAACGGAACTAGGCGAAACACCAATTCCAAAATACATCAACCGTGAAGTAACCGAAGAAGATGCGGAACGTTATCAAACTATTTATGCTAAAGAAGAAGGAGCAGTAGCAGCCCCAACAGCGGGTTTACACTTCTCAAAACATCTTTTAAAAAGATTAGAAATAAAAGGCATTAATTTTGCAGAAGTCACACTGCACGTTGGTTTAGGAACTTTTAATCCTGTTGAAGTAGAAGATTTGTCGAAACACAAAATGGACTCAGAAGAGTTGATTATTTCTCAAGAAGCTTGTGATATAGTAAATAGTGCCAAAGAAAGAAAAGGGAAAATATGTTGTATTGGAACCACTTCTATGCGTGCTATTGAGAGTTCAGTGTCATCGGCAAGAAAGTTAAATCCTTATACAGGTTGGACCAATAAATTTATTTTCCCTCCTTATGATTTTAGTATTGCTGATTGTATGGTTACTAATTTTCACACACCAAAATCAACTTTGTTAATGATGATTTCGGCTTTTTGTGGCCACGATTTAATGAAAAAAGCCTATGAAGAAGCCATCAAAGAAAAATACCGATTCTATTCGTATGGTGATGCTATGCTAATTATTTAATTTGAATTTGTTTCAAATTCTTACTATTAATCCCAGCAGATATGTTGGGATTTTTTTATCCTTATAAATTTTAACCAAATTTCTTTCTTCTTTCTTCTTTCTTTTTTACTCTTTTTTCTACTTTTACAATTCAAACAAAACAATCAATGACCTTCAAAAATACCCTCGAATTTGCACAACAACTTGATTCAAATGACGAAATAAGAAACTATAGAGATTCGTTTAGTTTTCCGCAGCATAATGGTAAAAACGTTATTTACTTTACTGGAAATTCATTAGGATTACAACCCAAAAGTGCAAAAAAATATATAGATGATGTCATAAACGATTGGGCAAATTTAGCAGTCGAAGGACACTTTTATGCCGAGAAACCATGGTGGGATTACCACGAACGTTTTGCTAATCCGTTGAGCAAAATAGTAGGAGCAAAGCCATCTGAAATAACGGTAATGAATACGCTAACCGTTAATTTACATTTGCTTATGGTTTCTTTCTATCGCCCTACAGCAAAGCGATATAAAATCATTTGTGAAGAAAAGGCCTTTCCTTCCGATCAATATATGTTTCAAACTCAAGTCAATTTTCATGGTTACAAAGCTGACACTGCTATTGTAGAAATCAAAAGACGAGAAGGCGAACATAATATTCGATTAGAGGATATTATTGGTAAAATTAACGAAGTGGGTGATGAGTTAGCATTAGTATTAATAGGAGGTGTAAATTATTATACTGGACAAGTTTTTAATATGAAAGCAATCACCGAAGCGGGACACAAAGCTGGTGCCATAGTTGGTTTTGACTTGGCCCATGCTGCTGGTAATATCGAATTACAACTACATGATTGGGATATAGATTTTGCAGCATGGTGCAGTTATAAATATATGAATTCAGGACCAGGAAATGCTTCCGGTTGCTTTATTCACGAAAAGCATCATACGAATAAAGAGTTAGCTCGTTTTGGTGGATGGTGGGCTCAAAATAAGGAACACCGTTTCAAAATGGAGTCAGAATTTGATCCAATTATAGGAGCAGATGGATGGCAGGTAAGCAATTTACCAATACTTTCTTTGGCCCCTTATTTAGCTTCAGTAGAGATGTTTGCCGAAATAGGAATGGAAAAACTTATAAAAAAAAGAAATCAACTCACGGCATATTTAGAATTCATTCTTCAAGAAATTGATAAAGAAATTGATGGTACAGAATTCGAAATTATTACGCCTAATAAACAAGAAGAGCGCGCTTGTCAACTATCAGTTTTTCTTCACGGTCAAGGCAGAAGCTTGTTTGAGTATTTAATGAAAAATGGAGTAATTACCGATTGGCGTGAACCAAATGTTATTCGATTAGCACCAGCACCATTCTATTGTTCTTATGAAGATATGTATGAATTCGGACAAATTTTGAAAAAAGGATTACTTAATTAAAAATTAATTTGATTTTACAAAAACAATTTGTTGATTTGTAGCTTATTAATAATTATTTCAAATAAACAATTAAACTTAAAATGAATTTAAAATTACAATTTTTAGCCGTAATCATTATTTTTACGTTGTCTGCAAATGCTCAAGTTTCGGAAAATGAAAAAGCAGCCAGACAATGGATTAAATTACATTCTTCTGAATTAAAAATTAAAGACACTGATACTTTCAAACTTTCTTTTGTTAGAAAAAGCCTATCTGGAGAAACACTTCGCTTTCAACAATTGGTTAACGATGTACCAGTATTTCAATCAGAAATTGTAGTACATTTTTCGCTTAGTAATGAAATCACTTTTTCATCAGACTCCTATGTTGATAAAATGACTACAATAAATACTTCGCCATCAATTGCTAAAGAAAGTGCAATTACAATATCCAATGAAGTACTCAATATAACTGGCAATTTAACCTATCAGGAGTGCAAACTTTTTGTATATACCAAATTACCTGAAACTAAATTAGTTTATCGTGTGGTGACTAAAAGCGACAATATGACTGGAAACTGGGAAACCATTGTTGATGCCCATTCCGGAGTGGTATTAAGTGCTCAGGATATTGCAAGATACCATCATAAAGTAGATCCTAATAAAAAGAAAAAAAATAATACACCTGAATCAGTTAAACCAATCAGCGCAGTTCGAGCTACAAATTTTGTAAGCGGAACAGCGTTAGTATATGATGCAGACCCCCTTTCTGTGGCACAAGTAACATACGGAGGAAATTATTCATCTCCTGCTTCAGGAGCTTATCCTAAAGATACAGATGCAACAAATACATTTCTCAATAGCGCCAGAAGTTCAGTAGTGTTACCAGAGATTGAAAACCTCTCGGGGGTATACAAGCTTAAAGGGTCATTAGTAGAAATCAGAAACTTAGAAGCCCCTGTTAAAGGTTTGTTTACACAAGCTACCAGTGCTTTTAATTTTACGAGACTTGAAGATGGATTTGAAGCGGTTAATGCATATTATCATCTAGATAAAAGTTTACGCTACATCAATACTACATTAGGAATTACATGTAAACCATATACCAACTCGGGAGTGCTCTACTATGATCCAAGTGCTGCTAATGGAGATGACCAGTCCTATTATTCTAATGGAGCATTATATTTTGGTGAAGGTGGAGTTGATGATGCTGAAGATGCTGATGTAATTTTACATGAAATGGGTCATGGTATTCAAGATTGGATTACCAATGGAAACGACTCGCAAGTGAATGGTTTGGGAGAAGGAATCGGAGATTATTGGGCGGTTTCTTATAGCAGAAGTTTAAACCAATGGCCATCAACTGCGGAGGAATACAACTGGGTTTTTAATTGGGATGGACATAATGAATGGTGGGATGGTAGAGTAGTTAATACAACAAAATTATATCCAAGTGGACTTGATGGAGAAGTTCATGATGATGGAGAAATTTGGGCAGCTGCATCTATGCAAGTTTATGATGCTATTGGCAAAACAAAGTCAGATACTGCTTTTTTAGAGGGAATTGCTAATACAACAAGTACAACTAACCAGCAAAATGCAGCAAGAGCAGTAAGACAAGCTGCTATTGATTTAAATTATCCATGTACTAATATTCAAGCTATGACAGCTATTTATACAGCGAGAGGATATAGCATGCCAACAATCCCTTTAACTATGGCTACTATTCCTAATCAAACGGTTCAAGCTGATGTAAACAATACTTATACTTTACCAAGTTATGCAACTTTAGCTAATCCAATAACTGCAAACTGTAATGCAACATCGACACAATCTCCTGCAATTGGTGTAGCACTAGCTCCAGGAAATTACACTATTACTATTACAGCAACAAGCGGATCTTCTAGTGTCGTGAGAACATTTACTCTGACTATAACAGCTAACTTAGGGATTGAAGATGCAACAAAAAATAATTTTGTTTTATATCCAAACCCAGCAAACAATGTAGTAAACATCAAAGGTGAATTTGACTCAAACGAAACTATAACTATTTATAATATGCTAGGACAAGTAGTATTGAAAAAAGCAGTGATCTTAAATGAAGAAGCTATCGATATTACAACATTAGCCACTGGAGTTTATACTATGTCATTCAACAATGCTAAAGTATCTCGTAAGTTTGTAAAGAACTAACAAAAACTAATACATATATACAAGACCACAGAGAGCCATCTTTGTGGTTTTTTTTATGTAAACTCATAAATAAACTGTACTACTTTGTACCTTTACCATTCTTATACTTTGAAAAATGACAAAAGAAAAAATCATTGATACTTTTGACCCATCACAACCAGGTTTAGCCGATGCTACAGTTTTTGGGTTGCCATTCTCAGCCGAACAATCAGAAATTATAATAATACCTGTACCGTGGGAGGTAACAGTAAGTTACGGCTCTGGTGCTTCAGAAGGACCAGAGGCAGTGCTTGACGCTTCTTTTCAGGTCGATTTAAATCATCAAGATTTCCCTGAACTATGGAAATTGGGTATCTATCTGGATGAAGCACCAGCACATTGGAAAAACAACTCTGATAAATACAAAGCATTAGCGCAACCTATAATCGAAATGCTTGAAAGTGGCGAAGCCATCGAAACCTATCCTGCCTTGCAAGCCGACTTAGATAAAATCAATAAAGCCTGTCGCGACTTGCATTCAGAGGTAAAAGAAAAAGTCTTGTTTTGGATGAAACAAGGCAAAAAAGTAGCACTTTTGGGTGGCGATCATTCCACACCATTAGGCTATTATGAAGCTTTGGCAACGATACATGATAACTATGGAATTCTACATCTCGATGCTCACATGGATTTGCGAATTGCCTATGAGGGATTTACCTATTCTCATGCTTCAATTATGTATAATGCGCTAAAAATTCCTCAGATTACAAAAATTACCCAAATTGGAATTCGCGATTTCTGTGAACAAGAAGCAGTCGTGGTCCAAGAAGCTAAGGGAAGAGTTTTAGTAAACACCGATGCCGATATGAAAGCCGAAACCTTCCAAGGCAAAACTTGGGAAAAACAATGTGAGGATATCATAGCAACCTTGCCACAAAAAGTCTGCATCAGTTTCGATATTGATGGAATGTATCAATGGTATGCACCATCCACAGGAACACCTGTTCCGGGAGGTTTTTCATTTGAGCAAGCTACCTATTTGTTCAACAAATTAGCGGCTAGCGGTAAAGAAATTATAGGTTTTGATTTGGTAGAAGTAGCACCAGGAGAAACCGATTGGGATGGCAATGTTGGCGCACGAATGTTATTTCACATGTGTGGCGTTCTAGCAAAAAACAACGGACTTAACGTGGGACAAAAAATAAATTTCCCAAGAAAATAATAAGATGTTTTTTAGATAATAAGTCAGTATAATATTAATCAATAGGTTCCCAAAGTTCTATTTTGTAGCTTTCAGTATGTTAATAAAAAGTGACTACTTGGCAAAAAGTCATGAATATTTTTT
>Ga0114958_10002903_pt1 | contig 12539 bp, 6 predicted proteins | sample C_130208_EF_Meta_FD_89577 | JGI IMG/M metagenome (GOLD analysis project Ga0114958, IMG submission 89577) | Freshwater microbial communities from Lake Croche, Canada to study carbon cycling - C_130208_EF_MetaG | ecosystem: Environmental > Aquatic > Freshwater > Lake | place: Lake Croche, Canada... | reverse complement strand
TGTTATAAGTGCACTTAAAGTGCACGACTGTTATAAGTGCACTTAAAGTGCACGACTGTTATAAGTGCACTTAAAGTGCACGACTGTCATAAGCTTGCTTACACCGCCTGTTTTGATTCCCAGAATGCCGTCCCTGACTTCACTCCATCCTCATGCAGTTTTATCCTATTTTCTAAAGAACATATTGCGAGCTTTAGTGTATCAAATGTCATAAGAGTAGACTCGCAAACCAGTTCATTGGGGATTTTGGGTTGCTTATGTTCAGTCGACATTTCGTGCAAGACCTTGCTAAAAAACCCAATTAAAAAATCAAAAATATTTGAATCTTTTCCTAAAATGTTATGAGATGATTCTCCAGTGCTGGCGCTAGCGCCAGCAGCAGTAGTAGTAGAAGCGGTCGTAGCAGCTTCGTCAATATAATTGAATTTGACCCCAAGTATTTCATTAATATCGCACCCATCTCGAATACAAAAATGTAGCGGGTAGTTATCTATAACCCCCCCATCGACATAGCAACCCGTTTCGTCACACCATGGAGCAAACGCACCGGGGACTGCGCTACTCATCGCGACAGCGCGTGTCAAGGGGACGTCTGGGTGTGTTTTATAGGACATATCGACCATGACAAATTGGTTGATTTCAAGTGTATAAAGGTGCAACTCGATATTAGAGAACTCGTACAATTCTTTTAAGGTAACAGTGAGAGGCAGATCTTTTGCACTTAAGAGCGGTTTGAACGCGGTTTCTAATGAAGTGTGATCGAATATACCTTTTTTAGTATAAGCATTGAGCAATTGGTTCATTTTAATGGGGAATGCTTCGTGCCAGGGCCGGTTTATTAAATAGTTCTCTAAAGTGGCATGGTCGTACTTAAGACAAAGCATCGCGCCAAAAATAGCGCCAGAACTAGTGCCATAAATAGATTTAACATCTTTTAGACTCCAGTATTCCTTTTTTTCTAAATAGTTTAGCGCGCCTAGAACGCGAAATAAGGTTTGCCCTCCTCCACAAATCACTAGATGTTTAATAGTCATTTTTATAATATAATGTTGATGTGATGTGATGTGATTGTAATTTATTATAAAAAGAGAGAAGTAACGAATAAGCGTGAACTTTTTATCGCTTTTATATTCGCTATTGGTTTGGGTAATATATAATATTAAATATATATAATAATACATATTAGATGTCAAGACCTTCAACATGCACCGCGATGGTGATCGCCTACGCAGAACGAATCGAATGTTTTGTGAAATATCTTAAAAATCAACAAAAGGGCAACTCACTTGAAATTGACGGGAGAGAAGAACCACCACAACCACATTACTCAATTAAAATGGATGTTACCCTGGATGATAAATCAGAAACGGTGGAAATTATATATGTAAAATATCAAGACAAAGACAAAGACAAAGGCAATGGCGCATTTGGCGGGTTAACGGCGGGGGACGCAGAATATGCGTTCATAGGAGGGGACTTATGTGACAAAGAGGATGTGCGACAATTTCTTGAAAATTGTGGTGTCCTCCAAGAGCATACATTTGTCACGCCATGCGCTTATAACATCGATGCGGCAGGCGCGTCTGGGGAAACAGATTGTCAAAAACGCAAGTTTAAAAAAAGCATTTTTAAACGATTGTCAAACGTGACGTTTACGAGCGATGAAAAAACGCCAATCACCGCAGACAAGAATCTGTTCAAATATAACGTAGACTTTTTCAATGCGATTGTTCAAAACAACGAGACAAAACAATGCGTCGCCAGACCATTCATAATGTTGCAGTTTCCGTTGTTTATATGTTGGTCGTATGAATATAGTCAGGGCGGGGCGCAAAATATCATTGAAACAACAACACAAAAACTAATCAAAATGTTCGAATCGTCAAGCAGAATTTCAAATAGTTTGTTGGAAAGTTTAAGAATACCTGCAACGCATATGTTTGAAAACAAACCTGATGTTGTTGTAGCGCCTGTGGATGAAAACATGGCGCAAGTGCCATCACAAGTTGAGCGGAACAATTTCGATCTTGGATCAAACACCGTGCCTGCGACCGGTGAACAATATAAAATTGACACTACTACAATCAATAAAGCAGTAATTTCACCCAGCGCTCCGACAAAAATGTACAAAATCGAAAAAATAAATGACACCCAAATTAAATTGATGATTATTACACAAGGCAATATCAAGACAGAAAAAATATTCAACCGAGGCGAAACGTATAAAACAACAAATAGTGCAAAATTATATAAATTTTGCGCCATCACAGAGGCAAGGGCTACGTTTAAAATAACCAACGCAGGTGAAAAGGATGTGATTGAAATCATAGTTTTTGGTGAACTCGGTCCCGCTCCGGTCGTCACCGATATTTATAATAAACCAAAAGACAACCCAATAATTACCATGGATCTTCTAGAGAATTTAGAAAAAAATGAGCGACCTTCACCCCCCCCTTCTAATGCCGAACCCACAACCACAACCACCGAAGACCCCAAAGATATTATTAAAAGATTGATTGAAACCGACCCGCTAACATACCAAAACACACAAGACGCAATCGGTGTTTTAAATACGATGACTCTTGATAGTGCACAACAATCAATTAAGAATATAGCGATGATGTATTACATTCGACTCGAAGAACCCGAACAAAATCAAAATAACGATGCCGATAAAACGAAATTATTAAAAGATATAAAAGGTTTGATGATGATGATAGTAAATCCGACGCCGATACCTGCGCAACCAAGCGCGCAACCATACAAAATCAATATATCTGACGATTTAAAATCATTCACAATTACTGATAACGCCGATGGTTCAAATAACACAATCATGTTTGAAGTTGGGAAAACATATATTTTCAAAAATGTCCCTAACACATTTTCACCATATTCGGGTCGCTCATTTAAATTAGAATCCATTGCGCAAAATGATGTTGATGGTGCTTCTGAAAAAATGATAAAATTTATTGATTCTGGCGTAGGTAAATTGTCGGAATACAAAATTTATGTTGATGCAAATGGTGTGCCAAAAATGGGAGATAAAATTCAAATAGGTCAAATTTTATTCTTACCCGCGTTGTTTAAACTAACAGAAATGAGTGAGGTTGCGTTAAAGTTTATGACGCAAGCGCAACCCGCTACAACAATTTTCACCACACCAACAGTGACTTTTTCCAGAGCAAATTTAGGAGTTTCTTCTCCTAGGTCGGAGACGGAAGCATTGGGGACAGCAGCGGTGGAAGAAACAAAAGGTGAACAACCGATCGATAATACTGATGTAAATAACAAGACCGTTCAATCGATTGGTTTGTATATCGCCGAAAAGGACAATTTTAAAGTAGGTGTTTCAATGTTCACGAGTTATTGCAACTCAATTTTAGATTTCCCTGATGATGGAAACAAGTTGGACGATTTTTATATTTTGTCTGCATTGGCGGATGAGCGTACAGATTTCAAAATAATTGACATGATTGCAGAAAATAGTAAACAACTTGATAGATTATCCAAACACGTTTTTCATAAAGTTGATTCAATGTCCCCCAATGGGATCACGTTAGTTTCAGTGCAACCATCAGATCTCCTTGATAAAAAAGAAGATATTACGATTGCTTCAGAAACTTTTTACAAGTATAATGATTTATACAGTTTTAAACTAAAAAATGTTGATACAAATCAAATAACATTAGAAATATTTTTATCGGGAGATCAGACTGCTTTTAAGCAAGAATATAAAATAAATTTAAATGATGGTTTCATGTTAGAATACAATTACCAATTGTTGAGTAGGTTATATGAAAATAATAAAAATAAAAATGGGCCATCTGTTTCCGCGCCTGAGCCCGCGTCCATTAATTTTGAAAGCGTCGTCCCAGAACAAGATAGCACCAGCGATTTAGTGGGGTTTGGTTCCAAGATGAACAACAATAATTGTTATTTAAACGCAATGTTTCAAATGCTTTGTCGCGTAAAAGGGTTAAAACAAGAGTTAATAGAAAAATTAGATGCAACTGAAATTGCGAAAACAAAAAAGAGCGTAAATGGTAATGTGCAAGTGGAATACAATAATCCAACATATGAGATCGCAACCATATTTAAAAAATATGATGATGCATCAAAGCAATCTTTCAGGAAAAAGATGGCGACTTCAGTAAATGTAGAAACAGAAGATGTGTTGGGGATGAAAGGTTTTGTGTCAAACGCGGTGGAAGCGTCAAGAGATACGCAACATTCCATTATTGAATTTTTGATTAAAGGTGTATTTTGCGAAGATAATGATGATAATTGTGAATTTGCAAAACATTTATACACAAACAAACATGATTTTTTTGCAGCTACATTGAAATGTATAAACAAAGATGATGAGTTTCAATTATTAGAAGATGAAAGATCTATCGCCGATGAAGATAAGCAACGAATACAAGATCAAAATAAAGACAACGTCATATTTCATTTTAACAGAGTCGGAGAACAGGTTATTGGAGAAGATGGTAAAATAACAATCCCTAAAATTCAAACATCGCTTATTGCTCCAAATACGCTTAAAATCGGTGAATCAACTTATTTAAAAAAAGGCGCGATTGTTCATTTGGGAACAGGTTCTGGGAGCGGGCATTACTTATATATATCGTATAAAACGTTTCCAGATGGACGTGTCGTCATTGATAAAATTTACAACAATGAGAATATATTGGTATTTAACAATAATGCTGGAAAACCATATTTAGCAAAAAGTCAGAGTCAATCAAGCGAGGGGATTTTGGTGTTTTTCTTGGATTCGATTACCGCGATTATTGATGATGTCACCGCACAACAAAAAGACAACAAAAATATCTTCATACCGAAATTGGTAGAAGCAGCGTCGGAAATCATAGATTCCGATATTTTGTCGTTAGCGCAGTATGATGATGTGAATAACAAATTGGACGTTATACGTTTGAATATACAGTTTAATTTTGATATTTTTTGTAATGTACCCAAAGAACAAATCGTGGCAATTTTTAAATACTCTCAATTTAACGAAATCCTTAACAAAGACATCAATCAGATTGACGAGGAGGTATCACGTAACGCAACATACTTTTTATACGAACTTGATACTGTCTCTGTCGGCGGCGCAATCAAAAAGAAGTCCTGGAGCAGATCTCGTCGCGCCAAAAAACACACGAACACGTCTCTAAAACGTCTGAACAAGATGAAACGGGAGAGTCACCCCTCTATAAAGAAACGCACGACCAGTTTGAAAAAATAAACCAAATAAATCAAATACAAACTGATGTAAAACACCAAATATAAAATATACACAACAATTAACAAACCAAAACCAAAAACAAGATGTCCAACATTTTTACTCTAGAAAACATCGACAACTTCTCTGAAAAAATCAACATCGACGAACTATACGAAAAGAAACAGCAATACGATGTCAACAAGTTAGCACTCTTTAACAAAATCTTGAATCGTGTCCATGTCCGTATTCGCACCACTTCTAAACAAAAAATAAACGATCGTTGCTGCTGGTACGTTGTCCCAGAAATCATTATCGGTGTCCCCAAGTACGACCAGGCAGGTTGCATCGCATATATCATGGATAAACTACAAACCAATGGGTTTCATATAAAATATATCCACCCCAACACAATATTTATCTCTTGGGTCCATTGGGTCCCCTCTTATGTGCGCACCGAGTTCAAAAAAAAAACAGGTGTCGCGATCGACGAGTATGGCAATAAAATCGAAGAAGAGAATGGAGTCGAGGAAGATGATCGATTGAACGAAGACCCCAACGCGGCACTATTAAGAAAAGACAAGGGCGATGACAAATTGAATGCATCAGGTAAAAAGAAATCTGCGAACCAACAACAATATACTTCTATCAGCAAGTATAAGCAATCAGGGAACCTAATTTATACACAGGACATTTTAGACAAGATTGGGTCCAATACGAATGATAACAGCGACAAGTAAGAACAACAAGTAAGAACAACAAATAAGAACAAATAAGAACAATAAATAAATTTCCCTACGTGCATTTCTTCCTTCCTTCCTTCCTTCCTTTCTTCCTTCATTCCTTTCTATCCAACAATATATTGCACAAATGTAAAATATATTGTTTATATATAAATAAGTGTTAAGATGAGCTCAACAAGAAAGGTGTCCACTAAATCCCATGTGCCCAATAAGACCCAAAAACGTGGAGTCAAGACAATCTCGACCGCTCTAGTAAAGTGCGAACAACAAGAGGGGACAAAAAGATTTCAGAGCTGGGAGCATGAATATGAAAAGTCGTTTGCCCAAGATCTGACCAAGTCCAACAAGAAAATCGCCAAAGAGCTCATTCGCTTGTTCAAGACGCCATTTGCCCCCTCCAAAGTAACTCCGCGCAACGACTACTATACTTATATTAATTATAGATGGATCACTGCCCAAGAGGGTATGTTAAAAAAGGAAGACAAGTATTATGTCCAAGTAGACAACTTTAGAATTGCCCAGGAAAAGGTCTACTATGAATTGATTGATATTGTAGAAGAGTATACCAAGACAAAAAAGACAAAAGAAGCGTCCCTTTTGAAAAAGGTGCACCAATCTTTTTTGTCTCTTCCCGCCAAAACTGCAAAGAATCATATTGCAGAGACCATGCACACCATTACCGATTATATCCAAGGCGCAGACCTTATCAAGTTTTTAGCATATATGAACTCTTCTGAAATGGTCTCGTGGGCCTGCCCCATCTGTTGGTTAGTGCTCCCTGATGAAAAGAACTCGAAAATCTACAAGAACTATATTTCCCCCTACCAATTGTCCATCTATGATTATGAAATCTATTTAGACGTGTTGCCAGGCGACCCGAACGCAGAATATAAAAAAATGGTGAAAAGAGAGTATTTCAAGTATATCGACAATATTTTCAACGCTTGTTTGGGTTCAGGTCATGGGTTCAAAGCACAAGACATCTGGGATGTAGAATGCCTACTTCTTGGCGCGTTTGAGTGCCAGGATCTATTAGAATCCGAAGATGGGTACAATCTGATTGACGCGGACGACGCCCTTTCCAAGTATGGGTTTGACTGGAGCAAGTTCGCCAAGGAGTTGGGTTTCAAAAAAGTGCCACCCAAGATCCTTATCAGCAATCTAAATTATACCAAGTGTATGATGAAAATTCTTGGCGACAATTGGACTACGCCAAAGTGGAAAGGGTTCTGGTTGTACCTTTATTTTAGACAAATTATTCGTTTTCACAAGGAGTGGAAGGATATCTGGTTCAACTTTAATGGTCGCATCTTGATGGGACAGACTGTAAACTACCCAGAAGAATTGTACCCCATTTTTGGATTGTCGGCCTGCTTCAACACTTTGTTGACAGATGAGTATGTGCACCGCAACCCCAGGACTGCAGAGAAGGAATATATTTATAATATGGCGGTAGATATGAAAGCGGTCTTTATCCGCAAAATCAAGCGCAACACATGGTTGTCCCCTCCTACCAAAAAGTATGCGCTTCTGAAACTGGAAAAGATTGATTTAGTGGTAGGGGTTCCTAAGAGAATGCGCGAAGACGCGCTCTTGGATTATAAGGCGGATGACCCCTGGGGCAATTTGATGCTTCTATCCAAATGGAGAACCGAAGAGTTTGTGAAACTAGATGGAGAACAGGTGCGCGATATTCCCGCGATTGATTGGAACAATTTCAAGTTGATTGGGTACCAGTCTTATATTGTCAATGCGTTTTATACTCCGACACAGAATGCGATCTATATCCCGCACGCTTATTTGCAAAAACCATTTATCGATTTGGATGAGCGAGGTATTGAGTATAATTTGGCACATGTGGGGTACACATTGGGGCACGAGTTGTCGCATTCATTGGACGATTTAGGCAGTCAGTATGACCATAATGGTAATTTGTATAATTGGTGGACACCCCAAGACAAGAAGAAATTTAATGCCAAGGTACAAAATGTGATCAAACAGTATGAGCAGTTTGCGGCCTATGATGGGATCGACATGGACGGGTCGTTGAGCACAGGAGAGAACTTGGCGGACATCTCAGGGATGGCGTTGTGCGAGGAGTACTTACGAGATTTTCAAGATAAAAATGAAGATATCGTACCGATTAGGTCGCTGTCGTTTGAAGCATTTTATTGCTATTTGGCGGTGCAGTCGCGCCAGAAGATCTCGAATAAGGCGTTCGCGGCTCAGTTAAAGACAAACCCACACCCTATGGATAAATATAGAACTAATTGACCTTTGTCGAGGTTGGAATTGTTCAAGAGCATCTATAACATTAAGAAGGGAGACAAGATGTATTGGCCTAATAATGACACGATTTGGTAGGGGGACTACGCCCCCCTAGGACCCCCCGTTTGGGAACATTTATAAAGCATTTGTGTTAGGAACCTCTTAGGAACCTCTTAGGAACCTTTTTAGCGACGTATCTTTCTTGATTTCCTTCTTTTGGTTTTTCTTCCTTTGGACTTTTTATTCTTTTTATTTTTAGTTTTTTTATTTCGTTTATTACGCGTTCTTTTGTTTCGACCTCCTGATGCGACAGACACTTCTTTTTCCTCTTTGTTTAAAACAACAGGGTCGTGCGCAGCAGTAGAATCTACTAGAGGTGTGGGTTCCACGGTAGGTTCTTCTGTGCCAACGGGGTTCTCCGCGAGAATAGTAGGTTCTACAGTGGGTTCCACAGTTGGTTCTTCTGTAACAATGGGTTCTTCAGTGGGTTCTGCAGTTAGTTCTTCTGTAACAATGGGTTCTTCAACGGGTTCCTGCGTAGCAGTAGGTTCTTCTGCCGCGAGAGCGGTAGGTTCTTCAACCACCGCATTCCCATATTCATCTCTCGTTTCATCCATCACATTCAATTCGGGTGATACGGGTGTAAGTAATTTGTTTTCTTCCTCTATCAAAGAAGAAGTAGTCCTATCATCGATTTGAACAGTAGGTGTTTTTTCTTCTGGTTCTGCAAAGGGGTTCAAGGAAGATAATATGCTTGGTTCTTCTGGTTCTTCTGGTTTTAATCCTAGAACGGGCTCTACGGGCTCTATAGGCTCTGCCCCTATGCCCCCCGTGGGGCCCAGCAATCCTGTTTTAACTTCATTCATGTTTTCAATCTGCGCATCCGTTGTTTTAATAACAACAGTATTCACAATTGCCTCATATAGTTTAACACCTGTTTCATAATCTTTTTCACAGGTGCTAAACAGTTTCACGATTAGATCGCGTGTCTTCCGCACCAGTTTTTCCAGTGCTACATCATTCAAATGAGAATTTACCTTATAATGCACCTTGTTTGGGTTTTTCGCATTCGCGTCCACAAATGGTGTAAAGAGCTCGTGGACCACGCTCAACAGTTCTGATTGATTTTTGTTGGCATTTGCAACCATTTCTTTTACATGTTCTGCATAGTTTGTGAAAAGCGCCCGTTCTTCTTCGGTGACATGTTCGCTGGAATACTGTTTTTGAGAGGTTATTGCGTTTCCATCACAATACGCTTTTTTGTTATAATCGCGCAGTTTGATATCTGCGAATTCTTTGATATTGGGGTCTGACTCAGTTGCGCCACTAAATGCAGCATTAAAGATGTCTACATGCGCTTGGTAGACCTTTTTGGTTTTCTCTGTCATTCCTACAAATTCGCCCGTAGAATAATCATACTTGTCGTAATACAGTTGCATCAGCTCAGGAATACCAGGTTCATCTGTTAATGATTTGGTCTCTCCGCCAGGTTTCAAAGAGGCCTGGCAAATAGATGGTGCGACAATAATGGGATCACTGCCACTAATGCTTGTGCCCGTGCCTGTGTCTGTACCTGTGCTTGCGCTTGTGCCCTGCAGCGCCTTAATACGGTTTTCACAAATGTTGAACCGTTCAAGTGTCGTCTTTACATTCGCAGGGATTTCGTCTTTTTTGTATAAAGGTACACGCTGGGTAACTCCTTGCTCGTCTGTATATTTATAAACAGGGTTGATCGCAGTCACAATCGAAGCAAATATATGTGCTACACGAACATACTGTTTGGCGATCCCAATACATAATCTCTTTTTCTTTACAGAGTTTTGGACATTTAAACCACCCATTTCTTCTTCCTTTAAAAAGGCGACACGGTCTTTTAACATTGTATTAATCGGTTGTTCAATCCCTTTCTTCATTTTTTGTTGCAAAAAGACAATGTCCTTAGGTTCCAAGTACTTTTCCAAAATATCAGATGTCAACACCACCAACTTGTTGCAATACTCTTTTTCTTTTAAGTGTGTCAAACTCTTGAAATCGGAGGTCAAGATATAGTCTGCTGCAATATAGTCGATTTCTTCATATAATGATTTTTTGTTTGTATTGTTTAAAGGTTTAGAAATAGCGCCTCCCATGATTAAATATATATATATAAATACTTGATATTAAATACTTGATATTAAATAATAATAAATCGAATCGAATGCTTCATATACATCTTGTCATGCACAATATAACATGTTTTGTAAAAACGACTTAAACATATCTCGCCTCATTTAATATATAAATAAAATTGAAACATAATTCCCGCGCCCTTTGTTTGAAAATATATTTATAAGTTATTTTCAACCAATTTTAACATCCTTTCAACATAGTAAATAAAATATGATGACTGATTCCACAACTGATTTATCCCCTATCAGTTTATCACACCCCCTGGTACAAGTCAATGGAGACCCGAACACAAAGAAAAAGAGTGCCAAACACCGAGAAAAAGAAAACAAATATAGTGTCCAAGAGAAAAATGCCCTATGGAATGTCTTTGACACCGAAGTCCCCAATGACAAAACAGTCCCTCTAGAATGTGTCTACCGAAATACGGGTGACCGAGAAAATTGTGAACTATGTAGCAACATGCTCGCCTTTTCCGAAGAGGGATTTCTAACATGCACTAACTCAAAATGTGGCGTCATTTACAAGGACTTGGTGGACCAAGGTGCCGAGTGGCGCTTCTATGGCGCGGATGACAACCAAAACTCGAACCCAACTCGCTGTGGCATGCCTACCAACCCCTACTTGGAAGAATCGTCCTATGGTTGCAAAGTCTTGTGCTATGGCGCGGTCTCTTACGAAATGCACAAAATTAGGAGGTATACTGATTGGCAGATGGTGCCTTATAGCGAGAAATCCAGGTATGAAGAGTTTCAGCGCATCACGACCATTGCTCAGATAAATGGAATCCCTAAACTAATTATCGATGGCGCGATCAGGTATCACAAAAAAATATCGGAATATGATCGATCCTTTAGGGGAGACAATCGTGATGGATTGCTTCTAGCATCGATCTATGTAAGCTGCCGCGTGAACAACTACCCCCGGACCGCCAAAGAACTAGCGGAGATGTTTCAACTAGATGTGACCAGCGCGACTAAAGGGTGCAAAATGGCACAGGTAATCTTGAACCAATTAGAACAAGATTTGGATATGAAAGAGAAAACGGCATTTTGCAAGACGACACCCGATGCTTTTATCGAGCGATACTGCAGTAAACTAAATATCAATTCAGAACTAACTAGGTTGGCACACTTTGTCGCGAGCAAGATAGAAAAACAGGGGTTGATGCCTGAGAACACCCCACACTCCATCGCAGCAGGTGTGATCTTCTTTGTAGCACAGACCTGCCAATTGAATGTAAGCAAGTTTGATGTCAAGAATGTAAGCGAAATTAGCGAGGTCACCATCAATAAGTGCTACAAAAAAATGGACAAGATGCGCGAGGAACTGATCCCGCGGGTGATACTGGATAAGTATGGGTACTAAGCGAATCTTCTTTAAAGCTTCTCGCTTATAATCGCTTCTTATAATCGCTTCTTCGAAGCTTATCGCTTCGCTTATAACCCAATATATTTTATAATTTATTTAGTTATATGTCTGACACACCTCCTTTAGTTCCTTCCATCATTTTCATAGTTCCTTATCGAAACCGTTTTCAGCACAAGGTTTTTTTTTGCAAATACATGAAATTCATTTTAGAAGATTTTAAAGAAGGGGATTATGAGATCTATTTTTCGCACCAATGCGACGCACGCAATTTTAACCGAGGCGCAATGAAAAACATTGGGTTTTTAGCAATGAAACAAAAATACCCTCAGCATTACAAAGATATTACTTTTGTTTTCAATGATGTCGACACAATCCCTTATAACAAACTATTTGATTATTCAACCACGCCAAACGTGGTCAAGCATTTTTATGGGTTCAAATATACTTTAGGAGGAATTGTCTCCATTAAAGGGGCAGATTTCGAACGAGTAAATGGGTTCCCTAATTTTTGGGGATGGGGGATGGAAGATAACGTCTTGCAAACAAGATGTGAAAAATATGGGCTCGTTATAGACCGCAGTCATTTTTACCCCATCGGTGCAAGAGAGATCTTGCAAATATTTGATGGGGTCACTAAAGTGATCAGCAAAAAAGACCCATGGCGAGCTGCCCATGACACAGGGATTGATGGTCTTATGACGATCCATAAACTAAGTTATACCATTGATTTAGATTCTTTAAACCCAGAAGATAATGATTTC
>Ga0114958_10002901_pt1 | contig 12545 bp, 23 predicted proteins | sample C_130208_EF_Meta_FD_89577 | JGI IMG/M metagenome (GOLD analysis project Ga0114958, IMG submission 89577) | Freshwater microbial communities from Lake Croche, Canada to study carbon cycling - C_130208_EF_MetaG | ecosystem: Environmental > Aquatic > Freshwater > Lake | place: Lake Croche, Canada... | reverse complement strand
TCGACAAGACAGGCAAGATTCTGTGGAGCGGGAAGAAGTCTGACTTTCAACCTATTGCCGACATCATCAAGCCCTTTGGCTTTGACTGGGGCGGCGACTGGGATGCTAAGAATCTTGACCTGCCTCATTTTGAATGGAAGGCAACATGAAAACACTCATCTCTCTTTTCCAAGGCCCCAATGGGGACATCTCATCCAAGCGCATCTCGGCAATGGCTTTGATCATTTCCGGGATCGTGCTGGCGTTTTGGAAGCCTGATGAAGTTGGAATGGTCGGTACGCTTCTGGGAACCGGAACCGGAATCCTTGGCATTCAGGCCATCACAAAAACATGAGGTTGCGTAATGCGGTTGAAATCATTGGTGCTGTCGTTGTTGCTCTCGGTGGGGCTATCCTTTTCGCTCTCGGCTATAGAAGTCGCAACTTCGGACTGGGAGAGGCTAAAAGTGATCTTGCAGACGCTCAAAGTGGACAACGAAAGTCTACAGAGTCTGCTGACAGAATCAAAGAGTCAGTTGACCTTGGCACAAGGGGAATTGACGATGCTCAAAAAATCGTTGAACGAGACGGAAAGCTCATTGACGAAGCTCAAGACATCTTTGCAAAGTATAAGTGATAATCAGAACCTGGTTGTTGCCATTTCTGTTGCTGCCGGCATCTTCGTTGGAATCTTATTTAAGTCCTTGCTCCCAATAAGCTGGTCGTTTCAATCCTGAATAAGTTTCCAGATATGTCCATAGTGCATTTCTGTTCGACCACGAATCAAATGCCCAGAACAAATCCAGTTCTGAGTTTTTGCACAAGTAGAAGTTATGTTGCATTTTACCTATGCTGACTAAGTACCAGGTTGCCAACTGACGCGCAATCTCTGCTTCTCTTTCAATAGAGTTTTTCCGATCAAGTTTGTTTAAGAAAACAATATATGCCGACAAAGGCATGGAATATCCCCATCCGCTGGAGATATGAAGAATCTTGTCTTGCAACCAGTGCATACCTTCGTGCGCCAAAACCATTTCGTCATGGAACTCTTTATCTTGATCGGGGTCGTATTCTACATGGCCTGTTCTTAACGTGTACTGAGCAATGCGGCTGTCTTTGAGACTGTCGCATGGTACTGTGTTTTCTACGATCTTTTCTGTGATTTGTTTGCCGTATACATATTCCATGCCGGCCTTCTCGGAATCCCAAAGCTCATACCCCCAAGCTTGCTGGCAAATAAATACTAGACTTAGCAATACCTTGACATACATGATTTTACTCCTTACACTTTGATTTAGAGGTGCCAAATGGCTGTTACCATACAATATCTTCAACCCACCGGAGTTGGATCGGTCAACGCCGGTTCCATCAATTCAGGTTCAATTAACACTACCAACTACGGTGGTACTTCCGGCGACCAGGGCCACGGCTGGCGTGGAACTTTCAGCTATACAAACACTGTATGGACCGCACTAAAGCCTGTGATATCTTTGCCTAGCAACGCCAGGGCATTGAATGTAACTTTCTGGTACAACGGTGCAGCCACTGTAACGGTGCACTGTACTTCTTGCAATGACACTCTTGATGCAGTCGTAGCTGAAACAGCAGTCTTTGGTAAATATATCAATGCCGCGCTTCCTTCACTTGTAGGTGGTACTGCGGGTTCAACGGCTGTCAGTGCATCTCTTGCGTCTGCACCTTTGTTCCTCCGTTTTGATTTAAGCGGAACAGGTTCTACCGGAACGGATGTTATTGGCATTACAGTATCCTGCGTCACGGTTATCAGGCCCTAAAGAAACAGAGCTAGACGAGCTGCAACTGGTCCCGCCACATCTACAATCAGTGGCGGGATCATTCCTACCCAGAACTCCACTTGTTCTGCCGGCCATCCTGTCACGCTTTCAATCCACCCATAGAAATCTTTCTTGACAACGGTGTTTAGTACTTTGCTTTGCACTTTTAGTTCAGAAGCCATGCCGGCAAGGATTTCATTATCGGATGCGACTGCTTTCTCAAGCTTGTTTACTTGTGAGAACATGGTCCAGTAAGCTCCCTTGCCATACTCAAGCGCATCTAACTTTGCTCTGGATTTAGACAGTGCTAAAGAATCAGATTTGTACTGCTCTTGAATGCGGTTGCGGTCGCTGTCTACCAAACCAGAGACTTGTTCAGCTTGAGTAACTGCACTCCTTACAGTAAGCATGGAGTCCATCAACGCTTGCCTGTTGGTGTAGTTGGCACTGACGGTCGTGATCATGCACAAAATCAAAGCTGCGCCGAAGCTGGGCCAAGTTATTGCCTTCATGGCAGACCATTTGGGCAACAATGGAGCGGCCTGCGGGAACAGGAACAGGATTCCGGTCACTACAGTGGCGATGAGGTATTCCCACCCTGGAGCAAATGAGAAAAAAGATCGGACGTTTTCCCACGCCCAAACCATGCAGGCCACTGCTAAGAAGGATGCTCCTGACTTGACTGCGACTCTAGGGAGCGAATGTGGTCCAGAAACAATTTCTTGCCGTGTTCCAGAAACCACTTCTGCCTCAGTTTCACCTTGAATCTTTTGATCTGCCGGCTCCGGCGCTTGCTTAGTTTTTGGTTCAACATATTCCTCCAATGCTTTTTGTGCTTCGTCTATGGAGACCTTGCCCCATAACGCCAGCTTTTCTGCTTCAGGCAAACTGCCGTTGTTCTTCTCAGCACTTCGTATCCAAGTCTGCAAGGAAGGCACTGTCTTGTCAGGCATTTTCTGCTGCTTTTTGGTGCGAAGTTGTCCAAGTTTTAATATCACCAGCTTGGTATGCCAGCAGGTAGCTGATGAATCTAGGTCTATCAGGGTGGTGCATCCACATAGTTTCAAACTGCTGCTTGCAACTGAACGAACAAGCCATGACCATATTTGGTGATAGGTAGAAAAAATCCTCACCTCGCTTCTCTATGCCCTGTGCAATCGGTTGCAATCGGAAAGCCACAATGGAATCGGTAGTCAATATAGACTCGCCAAAAGCCCTCTGAAGAGCCTTTAAACCGGGAGCATCGGGCCAGTCTATGGAATCAAAGTCATTGCGTTCTTTGCATGATGGGCAAGGCATACCAATAGATGCTTCCTTGACGGAATGAAGAATCTTGATCTTGGCCGTTAAGTTCATCTCATTCCCATGTGGTGCAGAATGTTGTTGGCAAGTTGATGTTCATCATCAAAAGGAACGTAGTAATCCTTACCAGCGCCATGAAACTTTAGAACGTGGGCTATGGTCCTTTTAGACATCTCAAGCAAGCTTTCTGGCCTGAAGCACATGATTAGCCAGCACCCGCCAGTAGCTTCTTCCTTGACGGCAATGAATACAGGAGCAGAGTTTATTATCCTGGCGGCAATCCATGCAAGCTGTCCATATTGAAACAAGGTGCTGAACTTAGAGTTGGTCACTTTCTTGATGTGCTTCAGTTCAACCAGTCGATATTGGTTGCCAAGGGTAACAAGAAGATCGGGAAAACCAGCATGGCCGGCGGGTTCAAGGTGTATCGCCTCGCCCCCCAGTTCTTTGATCGAGGTGATAAGTCGGTTTTGAAACCGTTTCTCTCCATGTTCCGCTATGCCCATGTTGGTCTCCCCTATAAAAAAATGCCGGTCGAGTCACCGGCAAGACACCACTATCTGATATCCCTCAGATCAGGGCTTGACTTCAGCAACAACTTCGGTCGCATCGGGCTGGCTTGGCTCACCAGAAGCTTCTGGAGCGGGAGCCTCATCCGCAGCCTCTTCAGGAAGAGCTACCACCTTGGGTTCTCCCTGTTCGTCCTCTTCGTGTTCATCTTCATCATCGAAAGAGTTCCAGCGGCTCTTGCTGGTTTCCTTGATCCTTGAAGGAAGGCTAGTATTCTCAGACGCACGCGACTTGAGATACTCGTTCAGATTCCTGCTCAAAATGGCACCTCCTCGGCTCCAGCATCATGTTTGATCATTGGAGCATTGTTCTCTGATTTTCTAATTGCCTGAACCAGGTCAAAAGCTTCCTTTACATCGCCAAGAAGCAATTCCTTGGGGACAGAACCGCAATCTTTGACAAAGGTGGCATCATCGTTGCCGATTGTAAACCATGAAGCTATGTCGTTCTTCATCATGCCTGTAGCAACTTCCCAGATATGGGCAGGATAGGGTTCTCCGGTGCGGACGATCATCCCGCCCCAGTTGCGGATATGCTTGAACGATCCCTTGGGGAAACTCCATTTCAAGATTCCGTCTTCCTTGAAATCAGGAAGAACAACATAGAACATCTTCACCTCTTCCAACAGGTTGCCGTTGGGAAAACCGTTCTTGGTGTAGTCCCTAAGCTGGTCCTGCGTGAAAGTTCGAATCTCTGCCGGCGGGACAATGCGTACAAAGTCACCCTTGCCACCCTTGTCGTTCTTCGTGTGTTCCCGAAACTGAGCAGAGTAATCAAGAATGATCACCCTGATCTTGTTTCCGTAAACCCTGCTGCTGATACTGTTGAACAGATAGCCAGGCTTGAGACCTTCAATGTAGGTGGCGCTTCCCTCAACCGCCCTGTCGCTGGTCTTCGCAGCAATTGACAGGTAGGGGAAAGTCACCTCCTTGCTAAACTCTCCGAATCCGACTGCGCCAAACGCAGCCTGAAGCTCTTTCTCATTGATAAGAGCAACCTCATTCGCCATAGAAACTCCTTTGGGGTCAACAGACCCATTTATTTCCGTTTGATAGATGCGTGAGTAAAAGTACCTACACGCGCAATAGATTCGGGTATCAGATCGCCACCACCCTCAAGGTATTCCTTCACAAACTTCTTCAAGGTTTGCGGGTGAATCTCATCCTTCACTTCGTAGGACAAGCCCTCATGATCAGCAGCAGTCCTTACAGCGGTTATGTCTTGTCCTTTGTCAAACTTCAGAGATTCCTTCCAAAGGTGGCCTCCACCATTCTGGTCCATCCAATCGGACATCTGCTCAGGATCAAGCAAAGACACGTTGTACTCAGTCTTAAGGCTGATCTCCAGCCCTTGGTCGGTTACTACCTTACCGAGACCAAGCTCCATCAGCATATCCGGCAACTGCTTATTTTGGATGTCCCGAAGCTCTTCTCTGTAGTGCTTTGCAGCCTCTTCCAATATGCAGATCGGATATCGACTGCCCAATAAACCGATAAGGTAATCGACGTTCGGACGGTCAACGATCTCATCGAAATCCCTACCAAGCAAATGGGCCTGTATGGCAAGATTCTCAAGGTCTTCCTTCACTCCCTCTCCTCCTTTCTAGATTCTAACAGATGCGAATACCTACTGTCAAATAAAATCATCAAGGTTTCCAGCAGAAATGTTGGCAAACAGTTTGGAAAGGTCTTCCTTTGCCTCTAGCGCCTCAATGATCTTCTCGTCTATGCGCCCATCGGCCACCAGGTCAATGTAAAAACAGGTCGAGGTTTGCCCAATTCGGTGAATACGGTCCTGAGACTGCTGAAACACCTCGGGAGAGTTTGGCCTGGAGTAGTAGATGATGGTGTTGCAGTTCGCTTGCAGGTTTAAACCGTAAGCGCCGGCCATAGGCTGAACCACAAGGAACCTTAGCTTGCCATCGTTAAAATCATCTACATTTTGCTGACGGTCGTTAATGGACACTGAACCGTCATATCTGCCGGCCAAATCTCCAAGAGCCGCACATATCTGGGCAATCTCATGGGTGTAAACCGCAAAGATTACGGCAGACTCTTTGTTGTCGGATACCAGGTCAAGCAAAGCAACAAGCTTGCTAGGTGTCTTGGTCACCGGCAAGGAAGGCTCAATCCACCCTCCGCAAAGCTGCCGAAACTTCTGGTACAAGCTGATCTTCTGGTCGATAGCCACCAGCTCGCCGGAAGTAAGTATGGTCATCATCTGACGTTTCAAGTCATTGTAGGCCGATTCTTCCTCGTCGTTAAGTTCAATGCTGATGCGCTCAAAAACTTTCTCTGGCAGGTCAAGAACCTCATCCTTGACAATGGTGGTTATGTAGGGCCGGATGATAGATGCCAACTGCTCAAGCTTCCTATACCCTACTACTCTACCGTTCTTGACGGTCCTGCCACCTTGGACGTAAATGTCCTGTAACACAGCAAAGAACCCTTTGAACAGGTGCCAAGTTCGGAATCCTCTGGCTTTCCAGAAATCTAATTGTAGAAACAGGAATTGGCCGTACACATCCAAAGGAGAATTGGCCGACAAGGTGCCAGTAAGTGCAAGCTTGTAGTGTGCATTCTCAAAGGTCTTGGCAATGTACTTTGTACGGTGAGCAGCTTGATCCTTTACCTTGCTAGACTCATCTAGGATTACCATAGTTTCTTCTTGGAGCATCGGCCTGATGTACTGCATGAGATACTCGTTCTTGCGCCCAAAACTCTCGACATTCACCAGCAATACCCCGCCTTTTCGCACCAAGTCAGATAGTTTAATCCTATCCTTGTCGGTGCGAGAGCGCTGGCTGTCCCAGATGCAATGGAACGGCACCTGATCCATGTGCTTGGACATCTCCCTGACCCAACCTGAAAGCAGAGACTTGGGAGCCAAGATGATAAAGTTCCTTATGTTACTGAACTGCTCCATGACCTGGAGCGACATAAGAGTCTTTCCTGTCCCCATTCCTGCTTCAAGAAGGTGGAATCCGTCCTGCTTTAAGCTTCTTGATATAGTCGAGACCGTTTCCCGTTGATACGGCATCAGATTCGTCAGCATTTTTATTCTCCCCTAGCCAGTTCATTATTAGCGCCATCATCTCATGTGAAACCTTAAACTCGTTGTCGTTGGGATATTGGCTCTCAGGTTGTACATCGACAGACATTTTCCCCATGCCATCTATGTCAGCTATCTTTACAATGAGTGTGATCATGTAAGAGTGTCCTCAGACATCTCACCAAATATCTGCTGCCAGCAAGTAGGATAAGCACTCTCGGGGTCGGTTCCGTATGCCTTCCACAACCGGAACTGAATAGCGCGACTGTCGCAGTAGTGCGTGCCTGCTTCCCAGCGGTATACCGTAGCCAGGGCAACACCAATCAAGCTTGCTATGTCTATGACCTTCATTCCTGCGTTGTTTCGTATCTGGCGCAAACGGTTGGGATAAATGATGTTTTCGTCTGGAGTCAGTTTCCTGCCCATCATTCGCTCCTTCGAATGAACTTTGCATTCTTCAATATTTCAGCGGGGTCAAGAGGACCTAGTGTTTCCTTAAAAGGATCAAGAGAGCCATCCTTGGGGTCATGCTCCAAAGCCCACTTGTACAATGCCTTCAGGTCAGAAGACTGCCTCTTGCAGAAATCAGCGTAGTCAAACACCATTCGGTCAAGCTCTCCCACCTTGGAAGCAAGTTCAAGCTTGCCACGAAAGAACGCCGGCACCCACCAGAACGGAGCTTTCTTTACAATGGCTACATTCTTGATCTTGTCGGAAATACGCTTTCTAAGGGCTTTATCTTGAGCTGCATTATGTTTCTCAGCCATAGTCCGTACAGCTTCCCTCTCGGCAATCTTCTTTGCAATGAAGTCGCTCACTTCGCAGCTCCTTGCAGTTCCATTTCCGGCTTGGTATCACTTGCTCCCATCAAAGCAGGTTGCTCCCAGCCGGTCTCGGTCTTGAAGTCTTCATCCATGCCAAGAAAGTTGCGTCCCGCATCTGCAGCCATACGCATCAAGCCTTCAATGTCCAAAGCCATATCAGCTTTCCTCTTAGAAGCATCCAATGCTATGATGCCCTGGCAGGCAAGGAAAATCCACTTCTTCATCATTTCATTGCCGCCGGCCAAATCCATGAAGATTTCCTTCTTGATCAACGCCAGCTCAGGATATCCTTCCTTGCGCGGTATCGTAACCATCGAAACATCAACATCATCAAGAGTTTCAATAAGATTTTTTGCCATCATGCGCTTTTCTTTCGGACTGTAGTATTTAATCTTGGACATAAAAAAAGTCCCTCCTGTGGTAATTATACCACAGGTGAGACTCACTTGTCACTACAAAGGTTTAGAACAACACGTTGTTGCTAGGAGACATATCAATCTCCCTCTTGTACTTTTCTTCCTTGGTCATAGGGTGGCGTCTGGGTTCATACTCAGGTTTCTCGTTGCCACCATTCGGATTGAAGTCATCTTTCTTGCCAACACCCTTGTAAAAGAACCCATCGGACGAACGCTGTCGGTCAACCTGCAAGTCCTCAAACAAAGGAAGTATCTCTTCCCTGAAAGCTCTGGTTCCCTTTACCGCATCGTCACCTTGCAAGTCCATCCAGGCCTTGTATAGCAGATACAGTTGCGTTGCGCCGATCCTGTAACGAGGATCAAAAACCAAGCAATCCTCTACAAAGGTGCCTATGGTGTTCTCATCCTCATGGTAGCTGGCTGTTCTGGCAATCACGGCTTGCGGTCGTTGAAGCTTCTTTCCGTTCTTGTAATATCGTGCAGCACCTTCTACCATCCAACGAAGAACTCCTTCTGCCTCTGCATGAAGAATCTTGACCATCAAGTCAGTGTCATCTTCCCCCGATCTGACTCGGTAATCAAAAGGAACCAAAGCAATGCGGTCCCATATACCTCGGTCGTTACCGCTGATCTTCGGCCTGTAGTTGGTGGAAAGGATAAGCTTTGCTGTGTTAGTCCATTCAAGCCAAGAGTTGGAATGGAGATACCTGGCACGCATCCTGTCCCGGCCTGTGAGACCTTTGATCTTGGCCTCGTTGAGCTTCATACTCTTTTCACTCTCCTGCAAAGTAGCAAGCCTGGCCCCGCGCAGAGGTATGATATCCTCTCCGATCTTGTCTGGTCGGTCCGAAGCCATGATCGTCTCAACTCTGGCAGCCACATGGTAGTCGCCCATAATGGCCGCAATTATTGCTATAAGCGTAGACTTTCCGTTCTTGCCAGAACCATGAAAAATGGCAAATATTCGATCCGGCGGCAGACCTGTCAATCCATATCCAAAATAGATTTGAAGGAAGTCTTGGAGCGTCTTGTCACCCATAGTGATTTGATGCAAGAACTCCCGGAACATCGGAGCCTCGGCCTTCGGGTTGTAGCGAAATGGAACCATCTTGGAAACCATGTCATCCCGCCTGAGAGGACGAACCTCAAGAGTCCGAAGGTCCAGCATACCATTAGCGACTGCCAAGTGGTCCGGCGAAGGATCGAAGTCATTCTCGCTTATTGCCACGCCTTCCATCATGGCCGCACCCTCGACAATCCCCTTGATGTGCTTGGTGTTCTTTGCTGCATTGGAATAGTGCTCCACTTTTTTGGCATCGTTGGCTACACAGTCCTGCCAAATACGCTCCACGGTCTTGGTGGCATATTGGAACACCGTCGAACCTCCAAGGTCTTTCTGCCACCAGCCATCCTTGTAAATGTACCATCGGTCCTCGCCTGTTCGCTCCATGCTGGCCTTCAGGTCAACACCATAGCGGTCGATCAATCGGTACACACATCCTAGCTGATTGGGTTCCCTGTGGTCCTCGGGAATCGACGCCTCAAGGCTCACCGGCATTTTGGTCATGCCGTCAATGAGAAAGGCATAAACGTAATCTTTCCCAAATCGGTCGGCAATGTCGGCTATGTCATCCTTCAAAGCCCAGTCGGCAGGTATATCAAGCAGATGCCCAAGCGACCTTCCGTTGAGGACCGCAAAGATTCCCTGCATTGCTTCCTTGCCAGGGGCGTCATTGTCCGGCCAAAACAAAATACGTCTACCGTCAAGTGAGTAGAAATCCTGCTTTTTTGTGCCTTGTGCGCCTCCATGCCAAGTTGTGAACCAGAACCCATCAAGCCCAAGAGAGTTTCCGGCCACAGCAGCCTTCTCTCCCTCAACCAAAACGATCACCGTATCTCCGTCTTGATCCTTGACCCGCCAGAAATGATGAATGTCAAGCAGGGGGTAGGATTCCATGCGCGGCTTCTTGGCAACCCATCCTTCATCAGAATAGTAGGCAACGCTGAACTTCTTCCCTGTAGGTCCATCAAAGCGCGCTACCCAGAAGCAAATGTCACCTTCTTTGGTGTGGTAGGGCCATACCATAGATGGTGCTTTGGACGATCCTTTCAGTAAGTTTGCAGTCCAAGGGTCGCCATCAGGGGCAGGTCTCCATTGTGGCAATTCGTCTTTGGGAACCACTGCGGTTAAAGGCTGCTGGTAGTTAACCAGAACCGCCGGCGGTGCTCCCTCGATGCGCGTCTGTGCCTTCGTGAAAAACTCATCAGATTTATGGCTGAGTTGGTCGAGCTGATGGTCAACGTCCACAGTCTCCAAGCTATCGTCTTGCAGGTCCACAGGATGAGGTTTGCGAAAGTTCTCTTGGATGCCCAGCATCTCGTTTAGACGAGAGTACAGAGTTGCGGAGGAGCATTTCCAGTGTGCTTGGGCCAGGTCAATGCAGTCTCCCTGCTCCCCTGTGGCAAAGTCTTTGAACCCTCCGTCAGGGAAAACCTTGAGAGACTCGCCGCCTTTGCCATGAACGTCACCCATCACATAAAGGTCATGTTGCTTGGAGGGTTCACTGCCGTAAAGCGCCCGCAAGAACGAACCCAAATCTCTTTGGGCAGCCCTTTTTATCTTGTCTATTGTCGAAATCATTTCCCCTCCAGAAAGGACGATGATAACCTTATCGTCTCGGCGCGGTCAAGAATCAAGCATGGCACTTGGGTCTAGTCCCAAAGCTCTACAGATTCTTTCAAAGCTATATAAAGAAATGTTTATGTTTCCCAGCAGAAGTTGCCGGCAATGCTCACGGGAAAGTCCGGACATCCTGGCAACCGCCCACCCAGAAAGACCTTTTTCCTTAATTATTTCCCTGACCCTAGTTAGAAACAGCATTTCAATCGGTGATCTGCTTAGTTGCTTGGTTATCCCAAGTTCTTTTTCTTTCACTGCTTCTTCCCTTGTTGTAAATTAGTTGCTTCTCAAACTTTTCATCTGCCGAATCCCAAGTATTTTGACCATTTGACGGCGGCTTTGCAGATGTGTCTATGTCGGTGATCCTGACTCCCATCGGCAACGGATAATTATTCCAGCTAATTTCGTGCTTCTTGGCTAGCGGCGGTTCTCCCGGCTCCCTATCATAGTGAAATCCACTAGATTGATTGAATCCGCTCCAATGGCTTATCAAGAGATCGTTCATTTTTCAAACTTCCCTATCAGTTGGCAGACTGAACATTTTGCTTCGTAGTGCGGTTGGTCTGACGGCAAAAATGACCGATGCTCTCTTTTCAATGCCTCCACCAGCAGACGAACCGTTTCACGCTCGATGGCTTCGTGTTCACTCATACCCCACCTCGGCCCTTGGTCAGGAGGGCGTGGACTACCTTGGCTATGTATCGAGCCTCGACATTGGTCAACAGTGCTGTGTTGTTTTGGTACATGGCCTCTGCCAATTCGTCGATGGTAGGAACCAGAACCGACGAGGCGGGAACCACCTCGGCGGCGGGGATCAGGGCTTCAAGAATCTCGTCGATCTTGTCATCGGAAACCACGCACTGAATCATCGCTTCCCGCATCTGTTGCTCCGTGTACCCGATCACCGGGGCGAGGTCGGCCTTATTGCTCAGAAAAGCGATGGCATCCTGAATGGTGCTTGTCAAGAAATCGTTATCCCGAACTTGTGGGAAATCTGCGGCAACACGAAGTTTCTTAATCGCATATGGCAAACCCGCAAGATCACTCATTATTCAGCCCCCTCAAGATTTCCATAACCTTGGTAGTTCTGTCGTGAAATGCGTGGTACTTCAGTTCGTCAAGAATCTTGGCCTCGGGCTGTCGAGCGTTCCATGCGGCTTGCCAGACTTCGTAGTCATATCCTGCCCCACCATTTGACGTTTCCCAATTCTCAAACTCTTCCCTGCATTTATTCATCATCTCAAGCTCCAGCCTCAGACCGAGCCCAAGACCCAGCCCCAGCCTCAAACCAAGCCCAAGCCCAAGACCCAGCCTCAACTCCAGACCAAGCCCAAGCCCAAGACCCAGCTTTAGCTCCAGCTTTAGCTCCAGCTCTAGCTCCAGCTCCAGCTCTAGCTCCAGTCCGATACCCAGCTCCAGCCCAATCCCGAGGCCAATATCGAAGATACTTTTTTTTCTTTGTGGTCATTTGAGAACTCCAAAACTTTCTATTGCGGTCATCTGGACATAAAAATCTCCCGGAAAGGCTTCGGCATCTGACCAAGTTTTGTCCGAAAACTTGCCCGTGGAAAAAACCATCATGGCGTCAGACAATTTTACGCAACTATCGTTAACGCCAACCAGCGTTCCGGTGTAAATGTACACCCCACAAAAAATCGTAATCTTTTTTCCCAAAAACGCAATCAATCCATCGTCCTCTTTCGATTCAACCAACACTTTCATTTTTTTCTCCCGAAATCTTTATTGCCCATCTATACAGATGAGTCATGAACTATTTCAGTCCCTCCCTTACAATCTTTCTACAGAGCAAAACAATATGCTCTGGTGCAGGCTTAGATGGCCCGCATTTGTACGCTTCTAATGCCCTAGTCCATGTACCAAAACGCCGGTGCAGCGCAGCCAGATACCTCAAAGATATGCGGGTTGATGCC
>Ga0114958_10002897_pt1 | contig 12556 bp, 6 predicted proteins | sample C_130208_EF_Meta_FD_89577 | JGI IMG/M metagenome (GOLD analysis project Ga0114958, IMG submission 89577) | Freshwater microbial communities from Lake Croche, Canada to study carbon cycling - C_130208_EF_MetaG | ecosystem: Environmental > Aquatic > Freshwater > Lake | place: Lake Croche, Canada... | reverse complement strand
CCAGAGTTTTTAAAACTTCCAACGAAGCCAATGTGTCAATGCAATTCGTCGTGCCAGAGGCCCCCGCTACCAAAATCCGCGTATTGCCAAATACACCAATCTCAGTTGGCCTCGAGGTCTAAGACACGATCTAGATGTCAACTAGGCCCTACAAATGGATATGAGCCTAAGCTAGATTTAAAAAAATGGAATAATAATGATACATTACGAGAAAGTCATAATTGTTTTGCGTATGCCATAGATACAATCGATCCGAATATGGTGGAAGACTGCAAGAATGAGCCTGATTGTAATGTTGGCTTCCCTCAGCCTGGCTATGAGGCGGGTTACAAGCGTTTTGCAGATCAGAAGGAAAAGGGGTGCGGCGATATGGTTTCACGTTTATGGGGTGATAATCCGAAAATTACCGCCGCGACCTTTACAATGCGGTGCCAGAATGGTACCAGTAAGATCGCCTTAATTGTAGATCCGAAACGTGATTATCATTTCTTGCGGCAAGATCCTGATGGCTACTGGTCTCACAAACCTGGTGCCTTACCCGTAAAACGTGTCGATGCCTCTAACCGACCTATACTAAGGCCCGATAGATCGCTTTTTCTTTATAAGGATACGAAGGACCCTCTGCTTTATACGAATTTCTGCGGATATTTCTGCGTCCCCAGAGGAAAGGCACTTCATATGAGCAAAATTACACGTGGAGGCTTCAGGAAATTAATTGGCGACGAGCTTTCTTCTCTTGGATCCACTCGTATCCAGACAGGGGTTCGTCGCTATTTTCAGACTCGGCGTCTTCCGCGTAAGCGGGATTAACTACCGGACTCGAAACAATAAGCCGATGTCTTCCATTCGTAAGGACGCTGAGGGCCTCTACTGCATCTAGTCTGTATGCGGGGTGTGGATGACACATCCCCTTCAGCACACTCTTAATACGCGGACCCTGCTCTAGCCATCGCGGCGACGATTCGAAGCTCTTGAATCTTAGCTGGGCGTCTAATACTTGGAGTAAAAGCGCTCCAATAGACCACGCATCAAATCCCGGCCAATAGGTCTTCCAACAGCTAAACCAGTCGTGCTGTTGAAAGCTCTGAGATGTCTTTGACCAACCATTTAATAGCGAAGTCCATTTATTCGCTGAAACTCCACAGATTGATACTAGGTTGTGGAGAGCTGGTAGTTCGCGCTTCAGATGCCCTAAGGCCTCATCAACCGATATTCCTTGCTGGGCGGCATGCATGAGAGTTACTTCGGGAGGTTCGGTATCATAGTCATACGCAAGTTCCCTCCAGCGAAGATATATATCGGAACCCACCATTTGCGAAGGGCGAAATGTGAATCCGAAATCAATAAGACGCGGCTTGTTAGTCTTATCGAAGAGCATATTCTGCCCCCAGAGATCGAAGTGACATACGTCATTTAGGATTAAGAATGTGCCGATGGACAGGATTTCTTCCATAAAACGGAAGAAGTCGAATCTGGATGGGTCCATATTTATACGGCTCAGAGGGAGTCCGCCATAGGGCATTATAAGTTGTACAGTTGTATTCAGAGAAAGATCTTCTGAGAATCTGCACTTATCCATATCTGGATCTACCTGTTTCGATTTCGCACGCGGAATGCACGAATCTGCTTCAGATATAATAACATATTCTTGATATCCTGGAATGGTTCTTATATATTTTCCAATTCGCAGTTCATTCTTGGCGTCGGCGTAATCTGTAATTTTCCCGACCTTGCTTGGATCCGTCGGATTCTTTGAACCACGGCATAAGAGTGCAGGCTGAAAAACACAGCCGTATGTTCCTTGTCCTCTAAGGGCGCCGCCTTTCATCTATTCACCCGCGAGACTCTATTCCATTTGAAAATCCCTTCAGCGAATAGGAGAATGGTGTGGGAAACATTAATATATGTGGCAGTCGCCATTTTATTTTTGAGTTTAGCCATTGATATCTGGCAACCGTCCTTCTTGGAGGGCTTTACAGTTAGTGTTGGCGATAATCCCTTCTTATCAGGATACTTTCCCCGTCGGGGTGATGTTTCCTTCGATACGGAGGAGGCTGGATTCATTCAAGATAAGAGAAATGTTATGGGTTATGCTGATGTTCAAGGCCTCGGTGTCAAGCACGATTTCTGCAGAATGGTAGTACCGAAGGGTGCTAACCCTTCTGATGAATCGGGAAAATTCTTTGCCTGCGCATTGGCTGGTACAGAGAATCTGGCATCTACCAAATACAGAACGCCCTCCGTTAAAGATGGGTTCAAGACTAGTCGTGACGACTATATGCGCGACGTTGATAATGATGGTAAGACGGACTATTGTGCGGTTGTGAAAGTTCCTAACGGTTCCTGGGAAGCTCAGTGCTACCGGGCCTTGAATACTACATTTGATACTCGCACCACATTTGATCCGGATCCGCCGCAGGATATCGCGGATATCGTGGAATTTTACCAGGGAATCATGTTCTGGTTTCGCTTCATTGATGATATGAAGGACTACGCTGGCAATTTAACCATATTCACAACTGGTAGACTTGAGATGAAGGAGACAGATGTCAAAGTGCAGCCTTCTCAGCTGATGATGGGCAATGAAGATAGGACGACGAATCTGGATGAGCGGGTTCAGGTCACGAAGGGTCTCAGATTCAACGGAATGGATCAGTTCATGCGGATGGGTGATTCTCCAGACATGAGTTTCGGTAAGAAGATCACTTTGACTATGATGCGCGCTTTAACCATGTGGGTATATTGCGACGAGTTTGGTAATAACATACACTTCTTGGACTTCGGAAATGGCGCTGGCAATGATAATGTTTTCGTAGGCATCTTGGGACGCGGAGATGGTACAATGAGTAAGGGTTCTGAAATACGTGCCGACGCCTGCAAGGGTATTGACTTGAATAAGGTTGTACCAGATTTCCCATCGGGCGCCAAATTCAGCCCGGTAATGTCACCGATGGAACTCATGCTTCAAACGGCGAATGTTGATGATCCGAAGCCAGAGCAACAAATCCTGCCGAGAAATCTGAAGCCGGTTGCTTCACCCCAGGCCGAGAATGAGACAGCCGGCGGTGAGACGGCAACACTCTTATATGAGGTCTGGAATGGGAAGCTGAGGATGCAGCATATTAAGGTACAGGGGGCGGTTAAGTTGAAGCAATGGACACATATCTGTATAACAACTGCCACAGGAGATGGTGTTCGCCCGGCTTTACAGATTTGGATTGATGGTGAGAAACGTGCCGAGGATGGAAACGCGCACCTGCCACAGTCTTCTTTCACTAGCAATAACTACCTGGGTAAATCCAATTGGTTTAGTGCATCATCCCAATACGAAAATAAGCCCGATATGTTCAAGGGCGGTCTCTTTGACGTTCGTGGCTACAGCCAGTCTGTCACAGAGGAGAAGTTGAAGAAAACAATACGATGGGGAAAACTTAGATTGGGAATTAAATAAACTCCTTTGTTCTCTGCCAAGATCCCTCCGCGCTAGCATTACGCTTCCACCAGAGCTTGCCTGCCTTGGACATGGTCTCCCACTGACTCTCTGTCATGGCTGCTAGCTTCTCCTTGGCATCGGCCGGACCGGATGTACAGATTACATGGATTCCATCCAGTAACGGCTCAATGTACCCAGTAATATCAACACCAGGAGTTACCACAGGCACCGTACCCATGGCCAGAAGTTCAATCTCACGATTACACTTTGGACCATAGCCTCTCAGACACAGACCATATTTAGCATTTTGCAGGGCAAGCAAATACTCTTCGGGGCCGAATTTATAGGCCTCCTTTACACCTACTGGCATTGAGAAGTCTGAACATAGCAACTGCCATCCTGAAATATCCTGTCGGAAGGCACCCTGGGTATCATTCTCCACGCGGCCATAAAATACCAGTTGTTCCTTTCTATGGCTAAAAGGAGTCTCGGTCAAAGCGTGCTTCTCAACAAGTCTTGGATTACGAGGCCAGAAAATCCAAGGTTTCGCATCAGGTTTCTCAGAAGCAACTGGATTTCCTGCCAGGCAGATTTTATAGGACTGCTCCACTTCACTTGATTTTTCCAGCCATTGCCACGTTGGGCGATCATAGAGGAGAGTCTTACCCACCACCGACAACCAGCACTGCGTAAGTATAGGGTCTTCCTTGACTTCCACGTAGCCCCTCTCAGCCCACATAGCAGCCAGTTCGCGGAAGGAATCTCCCTTGTGTCCGAAAAAGCCGAACTTCATGTTCTTCGGGGGTATCAGGACAAGGGGAAGAGTGACCTTCTCCTCTTTAGAAAGCCACTTGCCAAGCTCACGCATAATAATCTTCTTGAAGCCATCAGCAGTTGATCGAGGGTACTGCAGAAGAGTCCATTCTAGACCAGCCGCTGCGCAAAGATGTACGAGAGAATCTGACGGCTCACGTTCCTCCTGAAGCTCGAGAATCTGGCAGCCCTTGGGAGCCAGCCACATCCACGCCCACGAGCATCCCTTAATATTCTTAAGGGATGAGCTGAGAATTACTCGGGATGCACCAAGCAGCCCTCCAACCCACATGGACGCCTCGGCAGTAGAGCTGATAACGCGCACACTGAATCCCTGATCGGCACAATAGGCTTCCATGTCATTAAGAAGCTGATCCTTGATATGAAGCTCATCTGAAACTAGAACCATTACAGGCTTCTCATTGTCTAGACCAGGTTCAGAAACCCACTCACTAAACATATTTGCACGTAGGGCATCTACGTCTGCAGGCATAAGGCGTACTGTATGAGCCGTGCGACCAACTACCTTTTCAGCAAACGCCTGCGACTGGTCGTTGTACTGGACTAGATGCCCTCGAGGGCTTTTCCATTTGAATAGCTTGAAGGCAGGTAATAAGTCAGCAGTCTTGCTACACCAAAAGGATGCCTCCGGTGTCACCTGGTGCTGCTTGACAACGCGCGACAGGTAATATAGGGTGTATAATGCGGGATCCTCCAGCCACGCAGACTCTAGAGGAAAGCACATCATAGCAGCAGTCTGCTGCGCAGGCATCAGATGGCTGATGCGATTATCTGACCAAAGACCCTTCTGCACATCAGTATTGCCCACACAGAGATCAACATGCTTATAGACGAGACCACCGGGGCTGACGAAGGCGCCGTCATCAATATGAATTATGTGATCCTGATTTACAGGTGCTGCGTACGTATTGGGGCTATCTGCAGACCATAGGAATGAAGTGTCACGATTCATCTGTGAGCAGAAAATATTGAGTGTCTTCTGAGTTGTAGCCTTCAGGGGGCGATCTAGTGGTGAGTGATCAACAAGACCGGTTGTCCAAGAATCCCAGGTGGTAAGCGGATTTAATTCATGAATTCCATTAGGATCTACATGCATATATACAGGCCGATCTACGATATCCTTCGGGTCATAAGTTCTAATCTGAGACTTATGCACGTGAATTGTACGGAGACTCATAGCGGGGTTGACAATCTTGAACTTCTGTCTGAGAAACTCTACGAGGATCGCATTGTCACAGCCGGCCGTCCCGAAGGGGATTTGAAATCCATCTAGCTTCCACTGGCGATCCATAACACTGTCACTATGAATGACCCACGTATCCTGAGAATCTGATCTGGGACCATATAACTCGGGCTGGCCGCTGGAACCTTCCTCCTCCCAACGCAGTAGGGCGAAGAATGTATCATGAATATCTACTGACCATATATTTACCCAGGATAAGTCTAAATAAATATCAGCGTTGGCGAAAGCTACTAGATGTCCCTTACCGATCTGCTTCTGAATAAGCTCAATGCAGTTTGCATATGTGATTCGCTCTTTTCTTACAATTAGAACCAGCTTATCAGATTTAGGGAGCTTATAATTAGCTGACTCGACCAAGAGGTAGATCTTATCGATCAGGGGATTCTCGAGATTCTTCTGAAGACACTTATCAATTTCCTTCGCACGCAGGGCTTCCTTGGGCTTATAATACTGCTGAATCAGTACTAGCGGCTCAGGAGGATTACATTTCTCACAGATCTCAAGCGACACAGGCTTAATTACGAGGTCAGAAAGGCGCGTTGAGGTTCCAGTTAAGCCAACGAGCTTCTGATAGCGAAATACGATGGCTGCATTAATCAGGGCATCCTCCATAGTCCCATCCCAGTCATCACCCAGAAAGGGGTACATTTCTGCGAACTCCTCGAGGCACAGTACATTGCCCAGGCCGAGCGTTCTGAATGCGTTGCTACCAATTGTTTCAACAATTGCCGATGAAATCAGAATAAAGCGAGTCTCTTTTGCCTCGGGCTTCGTTAGCCATGTGCGCACCTGGGGACCATCCTCTCTGATTACAACAATCTGAGGGTTCCATGCAAGTAACTTGGGATCCACGCCTTCTACAGCAATATCCCAGCGCTTCCATCGCATGGGATCTTTTACAGCAGTAGGGGGTTCCTTCATCCACACTAGGGTCTTTCGATTCTTCCAAACGGAAGCATCAGACTTTATAAGTCTGATGGTTCCACCTGTCTTTGGGTTTCTTGCCAGCATCTACCCTTATAAACGAGAGCGTAGTTTAGACCACTAGAACCTCATTAGTCTTTTTGATATTTGATTTAGTTGTTCTATTTAAATTGACGATGTTCGGCTGCACCACGTACATATTCACTTTATCAGAAAAGCGATTAAATTGTACGTCTATTCCGTCTGTCATTGTCTTCAGCCTGGGTAGAAGTTTTCTCTTTAGTGTTTTGTGTCTGACAACGTAGGCCCAATTCCCCCAATTCTTTCTAGTCCTGGGATTAATTTTCAAAACGTGTTTGCTTATCTTCTTTCCTGAGGTGACAGTTCTACCCAAGAATAGAACATCCCAGTCATTGGGAACTTCAGGATATATACGTTCTAAATCTTTCTTAAAAGTCTTGGGAAATAGAACATCATCTTCAAGGATAAGTGTACCTTCTGAATCTGCGGTATTAGGATTAGCTACAATCTTTTTCAGAAGATTTCGCTGCGCCAGAAAACAACCAATAACTCCGCGCAGATTTCCGTGAGTCTTATTCTTTATTCCACTGATTCCTCTCTTTAACATTTTATCAGTAACTAGAACGCCAGGGGTAGCCCTTATTTTTAGACCTGCTGCCCTGGCAGACTTCAGAGTTTTCTTGAATCTTGGTCCGGATTTATTTAGAGTTATAGCGTAGGTGTCTTTAAAGATTCGTCTCGTATGCCGGACCACCATCTACTAAACTACTGGTATAAAACATATGTAAAATACAGTATAGATGTCGTGGTGTATCTTAGTAAATACAACACCCAAATATATGCCATATGCTGAAGTTCAGATCGCATGTATTCGGCGTTACGCACCAGGTCTAGATGAAACTCCGATCTTTATAGCAACCGAGATGCGCCCAAAGTCAGGATCACATCTAGAGCGCATTCTCAAATTTAAGAATACATTTCATATTTTCCTGCAGGAAGAAGAATCTGGGTTTTTGGAATCGCGATTAGCGGGTGTTGGATACTTACCTGAAAATTTCGAATATGTTCTGCCTTTACAGGAGGACTTCTGGTTAGACCGTATTCCAGATTATACTAAGCTAAGTGAAGCCGTTCATATCCTTGAAACAGATATACGAGTTCAGAGTATTCGCCTGATGCCATCTCCTGGTCCGCATCAAAATGATGAGACCTATCGAGGCGCATGGAAGATCTTAGGGAAAAACGACCCTTATAAATTCACGTATCAGGCAACTATGTGGCGCGTAGATGCCTATAGGGGATTTTTAGAACAGATTTTAAAATCTGCTAGTAGGGGCTTTCATTCTTCTGGCCTACCGTCAGATAACTGGTCAAAATATTGCATTCGTGTAAATGTCGCTGAAAATCTGGATGGCCAGGCTCTTTTCTCGGATCTGTGTATGGGGCCAAATAAACTACACCTCTCGATAGAACGCTCTCATCCCAAGCCTAACGCAGTCTTTTTGGCTCCTTGGCCATACCGACCTACTGCTGTCGTCCAAGGATCTCTGGAACCTTGGGCGAAAGAGTTTGCAAAACGTGAGGGTTTCAATTTAGAATAGCTGGCCAAAAGTAGTCCAATAGAACTTAGCTCCAAGATCTCCAGTTACGTAGAATTGATTAGATGCTACGTTGCTTGCGAAAAGGGAACTGATCGGCTGAACCGCATTAGAATATGTTAGCTGAATTGCATAGGAGCTATTAATATATGGATTTGGTAAGGATATAGACAGACCTGGCGCAATGGTATTTATACCGTATTGTATAAATGGCTGTGAAACCCCTGCAAGTTGAACCGATGATGTAAAGAGAGTGCTTAGACGCATTTCCCCAGAATACACCAACTTAGAATTAATTGTCGATATACTGGATGTATTTGATCCGATCATATTGGTAAATCTCGTATTCGCAGTAGAAACAGTTGATAAATTAGAACCAGATGTATAAAAGACTAAGTCTGTACTTAGATGTGAGAATGAATATGTAAATGTTGAAAAGCTTGATACATTTGATCCTGAGGTGTAATAGACTAAACTAGTACTGAGGCCACTGTACTGTGCAGTAACTGTAGAAATACTAGATGCACCAGGCATATCAATTAGAGTAGTGCTGAAAAGGTCAATATCTCCCATTAAGGTTGATGTAATTTGATCGAGCGATGTATATGTTGTAGAAATTGTGGAATCTGCAGAAACACCATACTGCACTAGACTTGTGCTGTATAAACGAAGGCTGCAGCTGATAGAAGAAAGTAAGTCGGTTAGTCCAATGTATATTGTTGACATACTCGATTCTGCGGGTGTGCCGAATTGCTTTAGACTTGTGCTGTAATTATCAAGGCTTGAACTTAGCGAAGAAAGTATTTCATTTATTCCAGAATACACTGAAGAAATAGTAGACTCCATAGTAGTACCATATTGAACTAGACTTGCACTATAATTATCAACCGAGCCGTTAATAGATGATGTTAATGTCAATAGGCTCCAATAAATTGTAGAAATTGTGGAAACGTCCTTAAATTCAATTCCAGTAAGTGTACTTACATTTAGTACCTTAATATCAGTATATAGAGACGATGTATATTGGGTATATAGTGCGGATGAAATATAGAATTGTGAATTATACGCATACTTGAAATTCTGAGAGTATATTGAACTAATTAAGAAAATTTCAGGATCGTCGTTGCGAGCATATACAATTTGAAATGTATAAGGGCTGTTTGGTATATCTGTGGTAAAATTATATCCGAATGCATTACTTGCAGAAAAGGGTGTGATAGGAAAACTCGTGGTAGGACCGTTCGAAAGATTTAGACTATATGCTACCTTTGACTGAGCAGTACTAATTTCGTAAAATGACATTGAAGTATAGCCGCTGGTTGCTACGGGAAATGTAGTATTGCATCCACTTGTATAGAATGTACTGGCAATCATTACGTAGCTTGATAGCTGTGAATAAGGAGACCCTACTAAATTTATAAAACTTGAGAAGCCAACAGGAAAGGAGGTAATTGACTGACTATAAATCGCACCCTCGTTTGTATTATATCCGTAGGCAGGATATATGGGTGCGACATTATAGTATTCTATACCCCCTGCTACATAGTCTGTCAGATTGGAAAAGGTTAGAAAGTCGCTTGCATTAATCTTAGAATACGAAAAATTAACTATACAGACAGGCTGGGAATAGATTGCAGATGTTATTGTATTTGATTGAACAAATGCATTCATGCGAGGATATGGTATCGCATTTGAAGCATATTCCGTACCATTGACCTTAAATGATAAGTTACCAGACCATTTAATGCTAAATGGGAGAGGATCAACGTTTGGTAGAAATACAAAAGTTCCTTGAATAGCAAATAGTGTAGAGAATTTTACACCGCTAACGCTGCTCACGGTTGAAATGGTAGTATTACCTGAAGTAATATCAATAGAGGTAGGGTAAATAGTAGGTCTAGTAGGACTTCCAAACGGCTGTGTGTCGTTAAATACATTATAATAACTATTATATTTATTATAGAATGACACATTCAGAGGTTTTACTGAAGGAGTCGGTGTGACGATACCTTCAGGGCTGGCATAAACCTGTGATGCAAGAGTTGATGTCCAAAAAAATGGTGTTCTTACGGTGGATGCGATCAAATCCGGTTTGAATACTCGATCATTCAATGTATCAATTTCTGATTGTAAAACACCAGATGTTGAAACTAAGTTTGATGCAGCAATTATACTAGTGAAGTATTGGTTAAGCTGATACTGGCGCCAAATAGATGATATACCTCTTGAATAAACCTTGACGTCTCCTATTGTTGTAGAATTGTATGCCATCTTTCGATCAAGAGTAGTTGACATAGTAGAGATTGCAGACTGCAGAAGTTGAACTGATAGAATTTGACCGTATGAGGTTGAAAGTGTAGAAAGCTGTACCTTACTAACGTATGTATTAAGTAGATGACTTACATCACCTTTTAATGTGCTGACGATTGATAGAGTTAATGAAGAAAGTTTAAATTTAATTTGGTTTTGTTTGTAATTCGTGTCGATTACAACCATGTCTTCACCAAGAAAACTCAAGATTGAGGATGGACCTTGAGCCTGAATAATAATACTTTTATTTACAGTACTTCCAGCGATTGTATTAAGGGGTGCATTACTATAAACAACCATTTGATTGAAAGAATATGGTAATGTGCTGACAAAGGGTAGTTCACGTCCGTCAATAAACATTGTATTTGTCTGGGGATCAGCCTTAATATTGATACCACCTGTGCCGACAAAGAGAACATTGCTATTTACTTGGTTCGCAACTGGATCGAAACACACAATTGAATTTCCCCCGCTAATATCAAATTGTCCAAATGCTTTTGCATATAGATATGCAGTATTGGAGGCCGTAGGATCATTTATGAGTCCAGCATTCGGCCCATCCAGTAGAGAAAAAGATGCGTTCGTCGCGGAATCAGCAGTATAGGTTGCGCCACTTGTAACAATTGTATGATACCCCGCGCCATATTGCAGAGATGATAGTGTCATCCACATTGTTCCTCCAACACCATCGGTTGTCAGGACACGAAAGGCAGGTATATTTGTATTGCTGTCGCCTCTCGTAAAAATAGTATTAACCGTAAGGGATTCTATATATTGTGATGTCAGATGCGACGCCATACTATCTTTGATTAAGATTCTTTCATTAGAGCATTTAGTCGCGCCTGTAGGTTCTCAGCCCTGATGAGGAGGCCACGTGTTACCATGTATTTAGCCTTGTATAGCTGATCAATATCGAGGGATTTGAAGTCAGTGTAGCCATGTTCTGCCATCTGTGAAACGGAGTTGGGGAAGATTAGTTCAACTTCCTGGCTTAAGAATCCAATCGTTCTGTCTGCCGACAGTTGCCGTTGGCTGCGATACGGCTCACTCCAAATATAGGAAACAAGTCGGAGGCTAGAAATTTGCTGAGATGCTTTATGATAATCTGCGTCTGATATATTTTCTTTTACCCGTGAATCTGAAGCAGTAACCCACATTACACCTGTGGGCTTGCGTGCATCTCCAACGCCAATATCAAGCGAATATGCTGGATCCACTGCAGTATTAATGCCGATATAAGTGTAGTTCCTATTTTCATACAGCCGTTTTAATACAAAATTACTAGTGTTAAAACATATGGTAGAACTACTTACATTTATAGTTTGTATGGAATATTCTTGCCTTCCTATGTTTGCTGCATACACTTGAATATTTGGCAAGAGAAGGCTTGGCCTTATTGAGAATAATGATGGTATAATTGATGCAGATCCTTGTATATTCATATTAAATTCATTTGATACGGATGTTTGAATACCTAGTTTCTGTAGAGTAGCAGATGAAAACCAACTTTTTAGTGAAGATAGTGTTGATATCGAAAAGAAGAATGTGCTGCGACTTAGAAATGTGGGTGTTATATTGCCACGTAGATATATACTAGTGCTATAATCTGAAATAATAGGAAAGGGCCGATAATAAAGAGTTGATCCAGCAAAGGGTACTAAATCATGTAAAAAGGTCGATTCCAATGATGCGACTGAATTAAGATTTACATAAATGGCACCAGTGCCTTTAGATTTCGAATCAACACTTGTCTGTGAACTTATATAGTTTGTATATTGAAGAGGTGTGCTTGAAATATAGTTAAAGGTAGAAAAACTTACATTATATGATGATATGCCTGCACTAATGTAATTAATAATATCTGTACTAATTTGATTAACAATATACAGATTAGTTGATTGGATTATAGCATATTCATTATTAAACCCGCTGCTTACATAGACTGTAATTGATGAGAGATTACCAATAGTCGTTGAATTTAAAAAAGATGCCTTCGTAGAAAGTGTGCAGAGGCCGGACGTAGGATTGACATTTATAAGTCCAGCATTAAATGGTAGAATAAACGTAGATATAGTACGACTATAGTCATTGTATGTTACGCTAATATTTGTACTAAAATCACGTGTCATTGAACTTACACCAGGTGCAGTTATATACGGAGGAATTCTAGAATACAAACTACTAATATTTGGT
>Ga0114958_10002894_pt1 | contig 12561 bp, 13 predicted proteins | sample C_130208_EF_Meta_FD_89577 | JGI IMG/M metagenome (GOLD analysis project Ga0114958, IMG submission 89577) | Freshwater microbial communities from Lake Croche, Canada to study carbon cycling - C_130208_EF_MetaG | ecosystem: Environmental > Aquatic > Freshwater > Lake | place: Lake Croche, Canada... | reverse complement strand
TGTCGATAATGTATTGATCTGCGATAACGAAGGTGCTCTGAAGTTTGATTCGGTACCGAAGAAGCTGGGCGTTATTGGTGCTGGCGTGATTGGTTTGGAGCTCGGTTCTGTATGGCGTCGTCTGGGATCAGAAGTCACCGTGCTAGAAGCATTGCCAACCTTTTTAGGGGCTTGTGATCAAGGCATTGCTAAAGAAGCACTCAAGCTCTTTATAAAGCAGGGCCTGAACATCAATATGGGCGTCAAGATTGGTGATGTCAAGGCTGATAAGAAGGGCGTTGTTGTCAACTACACAGACAGCGCTGGTAAAGCCGTCAAACTGGAATGTGATCGTTTAATTGTTTCTGTGGGGCGCGTGCCTAACACCGATAAATTAGGCTTGGATAAGATTGGCCTCAAAGTCGATGAGCGTGGCTTCATTCCGATTGATGACCATACCTGTGCAACTTCTGCGCCGGGCGTATACGCTGTAGGCGACGTAGTGCGCGGTCCCATGCTCGCACATAAAGCAGAAGATGAGGGCGTGTTAGTGGCTGAAGTCATTGCAGGGCAAAAACCCCATATCGACTACAACTGCATTCCTTGGGTTATTTATACCGATCCGGAGATTGCTTGGGTTGGCAAAACTGAGCAAGCGCTTAAAGAAGCTGGCATTGCTTATAAGGCAGGGCAATTTCCATTCGCGGCTAATGGTCGGGCATTAGGGATGGGCCGTTCTGATGGTTTTGTAAAAATATTGGCTGATGCGAAGACCGATGAAATTCTGGGGGTCCATATTATTGGGCCGAATGCTTCGGACCTTATTGCTGAAGCAGCAGTAGCCATGGAATTTAAAGCGGCAGCTGAAGATATTGCCCGTATCTGTCATCCCCATCCAAGTTTGTCAGAGGTGATGCGCGAAGCAGCGTTAGCAACGGATCAACGCGCATTAAATATGTAATTGAAAACGATTGAGTATTACCAGCACGAGTTAAAGGTGCGCGGGTATCAAAGTGATTCCGCGCAACTTCGTGCTGTAGAACGATTACAGCAATGCGAAGATGAGTGGATTGCCTACAAAGAAATTCGTAGTAATAATCTGAAGAAAGTCATATTTAAACCAGACTTACCTCGTGGACTGTACTTGTGGGGTGGGGTGGGGCGTGGTAAATCGTTCTTGATGGACTGCTTTTATGCAGCATCTCCATTGGAGAAAAAGATCCGCATTCATTTTCATGAGTTCATGCGTGAAGTCCATCGCGAACTCCATGAGCTTTCTGGCTTATCTGATCCGCTTGATGAGCTGGCTAAACGAATTTCTCTGCGCTATCGACTGATTTGCTTTGATGAATTTCATATCAATGATATTGCCGATGCAATGATCTTATATCGTCTGCTGAGCGCGCTTTTTGAAGACCGCGTGCAATTTGTGATGACCTCAAATTACCGTCCCGATCAGTTGTACCCAAATGGCTTGCATCGTGATCGTTTATTACCAGCTATCAAACTGCTGGAAGATAAACTGGATGTGCTGAATGTCGATGCTGGCAATGATTACCGTCGGGTACAGATGGCACAGGTTAAGGCTTATTTAACTCCAGTGAATGCCGACACGCAGGCCATCCTTGGTCAAATGTTTCAAACGCTGATTGGGAATAAAAGAGAAATTAGCAAACCGGTCTTATATATTGAGTCACGCGAATTACGGCCCTTGCATTTAGCTGATGGGGTGGTTTGGTTTGATTTCCAAACCTTGTGTTGTGGGCCACGTTCGCAGAATGATTATCTAGAAATTGCCAAGCAGTTTCATACGGTTATTCTATCTGGTGTACCTTATATGCCCCCTAGAATGACAAACGAGGCACGGCGCTTTATTTGGTTGATCGATGTTCTATACGACCATAAGATCAAATTAATCATCTCTGCAGAGCTTCCAGCTCCTGATTTGTATACCGAGGGGCAAATTACCGCTGAATTCTCCCGAACCGTCTCCCGTTTGATCGAAATGCAGTCCCGTGACTACCTAGATGCGCCGCGTCGGGTAATTGATACCAGCTTGACCTAAAATAGGGTCATGAGCCGCTTTTCTACCCTAAATGCTGATTTGCATTGTCATTCAGTTGTATCTGATGGCACTCTGACGCCCGAACAATTGGCAGAACGCGCTAAAGCGAATGGTGTCCACCTCTGGTCATTAACCGATCATGATGAGTTGGGTGGTCAACAGCGTGCCCGTGTTGCAGCCAGCGCTTTAAAAATGGATTACCTTGCGGGCGTTGAAATATCCGTCACGTGGATGGGGCAAACCATTCATATTGTTGGCTTGGGCATTGATGCCGATCATGTGGGTATTTTGGAAGGTTTGCGACGCACCCGCGAAGGTAGGGGTAACCGTGCAAAGCTCATGGCAGAGCAATTATTGCAAGTAGGCATTCCGGGGGCCTATGAAGGTGCCTTACATTTTGCTGGTAATCATGATTTGATTTCAAGAACCCACTTTGCGCGTTTCTTAGTTGAGCAAGGTGTTTGTCGTGATACTGAACAGGTATTTAAAAATTATTTAGTTGAGGATAAGCCGGGATTTGTTCCACATAGGTGGGCTACCCTAGATGATGCTGTTGCTTGGATTACCGCTGCAGGCGGCGTGGCTGTGATTGCCCACCCTGGGCGTTATAAGCTGAATGCTATGCAGATGGATGAGCTCTTTAAGCATTTCAAAGAAATTGGGGGGCTTGCAATTGAAGTCATTACGGGCAGCCATAGTCCTGACCAATATCTTACGTATGGAAAAATTGCACAACAATATGGTTTCTTAGCATCTCGTGGATCTGACTTCCATGATCCCAACGAAAGTCATATTGACCTTGGGCGCTTACCCCATTTACCCGATCACCTGACACCAGTTTGGTCGGCATTTCATTAAACAATGCATTAATCACAAAGATAAAGAATAAAGATGTTTGCTGAACGTGTTCTCTCTGGTATGCGACCTACGGGTAATTTGCATCTCGGCCACTACCATGGCGTACTCAAAAATTGGGTACGTTTGCAATCGGAGTATCCCTGTTTCTTTTTTGTTGCGGATTGGCATGCGTTAACAACCCACTACGAAACTCCAGATGTGATTGAACAATCTGTTTGGGAGATGGTGATTGATTGGTTGGCGACAGGTGTTGACCCTAATCAAGCCACCTTGTTTATTCAAAGTAAGGTGCCTGAGCATGCCGAACTCTTCTTATTGCTTTCGATGGGAACCCCCCTGGGCTGGCTTGAGCGGGTGCCTACCTATAAGGACCAGATCGAAAAATTAAAAGAAAAAGATCTGCAAACTTACGGTTTTCTGGGATACCCCTTATTACAAGCGGCAGATATTTTAATTTATCGCGCACAGTTTGTTCCCGTTGGCGAAGATCAAGTACCCCATGTTGAAATGACGCGTGAAGTGGCGCGCCGTTTTAATTACCTGTATGGCCGCGAATCTGGATTCGAAGAAAAATCCTTAGAGGCAGTCAAGAAGCTCGGTAGTAAACGTGCCAAGATGTATGCGGAATTACGAGTAGCTTTCCAAGAGCGAGGTGATGATGAAGCGCTTGAGCAAGCTAAGGCCATACTGCAAGAAGCACAAAGCTTATCGATGGCAGATCGCGAGAGGCTATTTGGTTTCTTGGAAGGTGCCCGCAAAATTATTCTTCCTGAGCCACAAGCTTTGCTGACAACGGCATCTCGCATGCCTGGTATTGACGGTCAGAAAATGTCTAAGTCCTATGGCAATACGATTAGCATTCGTGAAAATCCAGAAGATGTGATCAAGAAGATCCGCACTATGCCTACGGATCCTGCTCGGGTACGAAGAACCGATGCAGGAGATCCAGCACGCTGTCCAGTATGGCAATTGCATACTGTGTACTCCAATGAAGAAACTAAGCAGTGGGTTGAAAAGGGTTGTAAATCTGCTGGTATTGGCTGTCTGGAGTGCAAGCAACCAGTCATCGATGCGATTCTGGCAGAGCAACAGCCCATGTTTGAGCGCGCTCAAAAGTATTTAGATGATCCGAGCTTATTGCGTTCAATCATTGCTGATGGTTGTGATCAGGCACGCAAAGTGGCCCAAGAAACCATGCGTGAGGTTCGTGAAGCAATGGGCCTTGCCTACGATTGAGGAATACCTTGCCTGGTGCGCATGATGGCATTCTGAATGCATCCCCTTGGGTGAGACGTTTTGCTCCTCTGATTCCAAAGGGCGGTGTAGTGCTTGATCTTGCCTGTGGTTCTGGTCGTCATTCTGAACTGTTGGCCAAGCTAGGTTATTCAATCCTCGCTGTTGATCAGGATGTCACAGCAGTAGAGGGCTTAAATAATCCTTTAATTACTCCAAAATGCCTCAATCTCGAGCAGGAAGATTGGCCTTTCCTTGGTGAAGCGTTCAGCGCTATTGTGGTGACCAACTATCTCTATCGCCCGCATTTAGATGAGTTAGCAGGAATGCTACAAGCAGACGGTATTTTGATTTATGAGACCTTTTCTCAAGGAAATGGCGAGTTTGGTAAACCCTCAAACCCTAATTTCCTTCTAAATCCAGGGGAATTACTCAGTTTTGCGGCTCGCCACGGCCTTCTGGTAATGGCTTATGAGGATGTTTATGTGGATCAGCCTAAACCAGCCATGGTTCAACGGCTTTGCGCAGTAAAAGGTGCGTTAAAACAGCGCATTCCGTTACAATTTCAGGGTTAAGACAGTCTAAAAATCGGTACATACTTGGTGACAAATACAACTCCAGCTCAAGGTAGTAAAAAGGCCATATCTGGCAGCATGCCAGCGATTGTCACGCCCATGTTTGAGGACGGTAGCCTCGATTATCCGAGTTTGCGTTCCTTATTGGATTGGCATGTTGCTGAGGGGTCTGACGGGATTGTTATTGTCGGTACCAGTGGAGAATCCCCAACCGTATCTGTTGAAGAGCATTGTGAACTCATTCGTGTCACGGTAGAGCAGATTGCTGGACGTATCCCAGTAATTGCAGGTACGGGTGGCAATTCCACTACGGAAGCAATTGAGCTAACGCTGTTTGCTAAAAAAGTAGGCGCCGATGCCAGCTTACAAGTAGTCCCTTATTACAATAAGCCAACCCAAGAGGGTATGTATGCCCACTTTAAAAAAATTGCCGAGTCTGTAGATCTGCCAGTTATTTTGTATAACGTTCCTGGCCGCACCGTAGCAGACCTAGCTGGTGATACCGTAGTACGCTTGGCTGATGTTCCTGGCGTGATTGGCATCAAGGACGCTACCGGGAGTATTGAGCGTGGCACTTTATTGATTGCAGATTTACAGCGTGCTGGTCACGGCGATTTTTCAGTGTTTTCCGGTGATGATTTGTCAGCCGCCATGTTGATGCTCATGGGGGGCAAAGGAAATATTTCTGTAACAGCGAATGTTGCACCCCGTTTAATGCATGAATTGTGCGCTGCTGCGATGTCAGATGATGTTAAAAAAACCCGTGAGATCCAATACCAATTATTGGCAGTTCATAAAGCCATGTTTACAGAAGCAAATCCGATTCCTGTGAAATGGGCCCTTCATGAAATGGGCAAAATTACTGCGGGCATCCGCTTGCCGTTAACGCCTTTAAGTATCTCACTCCGTGAGCCTTTAAAGGCAGCATTAAAACAGGCTGACTTGATATGATGAATTTGTTGCAATTACTCCGCCGGTCTTTAGTTATTCTTGCGCTATCAGTTGCTGTTACTGCTGCATTGACTGCCTGTAAATCAGCAACTACGAATGACACAGTAGACTACAAGAGCTCCGGGGCAGTTCGCGGCCCTAATCTAGCCTACCCACCTGACTTGATTACAGCCCAAGCAGACCGCCGTTACATTGTTCAAGATGGTACCGCAACCATGTCTGAATACAATGCCGCGGTTAAAAAATCAGCGCAAATGAGAACTAATGTGATGACGGGTATCCCCGGAATGCGTATTGCGCGTGACGGTGAACGTCGTTGGTTAGTAGTAGATAAGCCCGCTACAGAACTGTATCCGCAAGTAAAGGATTTCTGGCAGGAAAATGGTTTCTTATTGGTAGTCGATTCACCATCAACTGGAATTATGGAGACAGATTGGGCTGAGAATCGCGCAAAGATTGCTCAGGATTTTTTGCGATCGGCCCTAAGCTCAGTAATGGATGCTTTCACAGATACTGGTGAGCGTGATAAATATAAAACCCGTTTAGAGGCAACTAAGCCAACTGAAACGGAAATCTACATTACTCAAAAGGGTGCGATTGAGAAGTGCGTATCTGATACCACTGGAAACTGTTTATATACTGTTTGGACGCCACGCCCCAATGATCCAGAGTTAGAAGCCGTATTCTTGGCTCGACTAATGGAGCGCTTGGGAATGACCCAAGAGCAGGCTAAGGCAATGGTTGCAGCCCCATTGGGACCCAAGACACCTAAAGCGGTATATGTTCAAGACGGTAGTAACCAAGGCCATATTGAATTAAGCGCTGGTTTTGACCGCTCTTGGCGCGATGTTGGTCTAGCCTTAGATCGCTCGAATTTTACGGTTGAAGACCGTAATCGTGCCAACGGTGTGTACTTTGTTCGTTATGTGAATGCGAAGGATGTTGGCGACTCCAAGGGATTCTTCTCTAATCTGTTTAGCAGCAAGGATGATTCAAGTCTTAAAGCGAAGAAGTATCAAGTCTTGGTCAAGAGCACGGGTGAGAATTCAGCAAGTGTCTATGTTCAAGATGCCGATGGAAAGCCAGAAAATACGCCAGCTGGTCAGCAATTATTAAACTTACTAACAGACCAGTTATCAAAGTAAGTTCAGTTTTTTTAAGACAATAAAAAAGCCGCTTTTCAGCGGCTTTTTTTCTTCAAGAAGAAGATTACTTCTTAGCGTCAGCAGCAGGAGCGGCAGGAGCAGCTGGTGCAGCAGGAGCAGCAGCAGGAGCATCGGCAGCAGGAGCAGCAGCAGGAGCAGCAGCAGGAGCTTCAACAGGTTTTGCTTCCTCTTTTTTACCGCAAGCGGCCAAGGCGATAGCTAACATTGCAGCGAATACGAGTGACTTCTTCATTTGTAATTTCCTCTAAAAAATTGAACACCATTTACCGGTAACTGTTGTTGGATATATCAAGGGGTAATCCCTAGGTAATTTCCAGGATTTATTATATCCATCTCTTTACTTAGTCCTCAAAAACCAGCCATCCAGCGAGATAAGCCGTATAGAGACTGCCTTCTTGAAGGGCCTTTGTATCTCGAGAAATAAGGCTTTTATCAGCTGAAAGGGTTTGCCAGGCAAGGGTAATCTCCCTAGATTGGCCTTTACTCACCTCTTCTCCATTACAAAAGACCTGCTTTTGATAGCTCAGAATTCGAGTTTGAGGACTGGGAAGCAATTTTCTAGTTGCTAAGCGAGCAGCAAAGCGAGCAGGGCTTAAGGGATTGCTTGGACCATCAAATAAGGCTTGTGGTTTGGGCTCAGAAAGATAAGCCGTAATTCCAGGTAAAAAACGATCTATTTGGTTCAACTTCAATGCGCTTAACTTCACCTTGAGTTGCGCAATTAATTCTTCAGGTAATTGCTCGGCGGATGCAGTTGCCTTTTGCATCGGATCTGCAAATTTCTTTTCAAGCTCAGGAATATCTTCCAGAGATTCAGCTAAGCGCCATAAACCTTCTTGCAACAGCTCTTTAAAGCTGGGTGAGCGAAAGCCAACGGACCAAGTCTGACATCCGGCATCGAGTGCTACACCATCATGCGCAATATGCGGTGGTAAGTAGAGCATGTCACCCGGCTCCAGAATCCACTCTTGTTCTGCTTGAAAGTTCTGCAAAATTTTGAGCGGCAGATTAGGGCTCAGGCTTAAATCCTTTTGTGCAGAAATACGCCATTGCCTTCTGCCAGACATCTGAATTAAGAAGACATCATAGGAATCAAAGTGGGGCCCAACCCCACCACCCAATCCTGCAATGCTGATCATTAAGTCATCCAAGCGGGCATCTGGAATAAAGCGAAACCAAGATAAGATATTCGCGGCCGAGTGGTGATGGGCTTCCATCCCCTGAAGCAGTAAAGTCCAGTCTGGCTTACTGAGGGAGGGGATGGATTTTTTGGCAAAAGGACCATTATCAAAGCGCCACGGATTGGCTTTAATAAGTCGTGACTCAAGCGTGTTTTGGCTCGCAAGAGTCATCAGTTCTAAAGCTGAAATAGGACTAGCTAGTGGCTTATCACTTTGATTGGCAAGTGAGAAGGCGGGAATGGCAGCACGGACTAATAATGGCTTTTTATGCCAGTATCTTGTCATGAACTGCTCAGGGCTAATACCCCCAAATAGGGCCCATGGCTCATTTAAAGGCAGATTTTGCGGTGCTTGGGGTGGTTGGTAGGGCTTGCTCAAGTAAAATGAAGTCATAAAGTAAAAGACAGTAAAAACCAATTAAAAACAAATGTTCGACAGAATTCGCATGAAGATTGAAAAAAATACTATCGTATCGCTGCGTTACAAGCTAACCGATGCCCAAAATAACGTGATCGAAGAGCCAGATTCTCCGATGGTATACCTGCATGGTGGCTATGAGGGTACTTTTCCGAAAATTGAATCTCTATTAGATGGTCAGGATATTGGCTATGAGGCCACTATTCAGTTAGAGCCAAATGAGGCTTTTGGTGATTACGATCCGGACCTACTCAAGATTGAACCACGCACGCGTTTTCCTGAGCCCCTCGAGGTAGGGATGCAATTTGAAGGCATACCTGATGCCGATGCAGAAAATGCTATTGCAGAAGAAACTGACGCCGATGACGAGCCCTTAATTTATACAGTGACCGACGTTGCAGATAATCAAGTGGTGCTGGATGGCAATCATCCTTTAGCTGGTATGGCCCTGCGTTTTTGGGTTCAGGTACAGGATGTCCGTGCTGCTACTGATGACGAGATAGAAAATCGGCATCCAGTGGGTGGCGAGAGTTTTACTTTCGGCATGCCCAATGATGATGCCGATAGTGCTGATGAAGAAGAGTTTCTAGGAAGTGCGCTAGGTAGCAGCAGCGCTAATCCACGCACACTGCATTAAGTTAAAACCTTACTCCCTGTTGCTCCCTGATACTCCCCATTACTCCTTAAGCCATTCTTTAATGGCATCAAGGTCACGCTTGGTATCGCTACTGCTGGTAGCAGGATCCGCAGGCGTATTGCTCAATTTAGCTAAGGCACTTTCAAGCGCAGCGATCTTTGCTTCCTGCAAAATCGTGGCATCAATTAAACCCTTGAGTGCCATCGATACCGGATCATCCACATTTGGTGTGACACCGTAAGCAGAAAAATACTCTTTGGTTTTACTTTCAGCGCCCTGCGGTAAATCGGGATGCAAGATGCGCGCAGGAATACCAACAGCAGTTGCGCCTGCAGGAATTTCTTTAAGGACTACTGCATTAGAGCCAATGCGGGCACCATCACCAACCGTAAATCCACCAAGCACTTTGGCGCCTGCGCTGACGACAACACCTTTACCTAAGGTCGGGTGACGTTTAACGCCTTTATAAAGCGAGGTACCACCTAAAGTAACGCCTTGGTAGATCGTGCAATCATCACCAATTTCGGTAGTTTCACCAATGACGATACCAAGCCCGTGGTCTAAAAATACCCTGCGTCCAATCTTGGCGCCGGGATGAATTTCGATGCCAGTAATAAAGCGAGAAATCATGGAGAGAACGCGAGCAATCCACTTTAGTCCGAGATTCCAGAGGAAGTGGGCAAGGCGATGAAACCAAACGGCATGGAGGCCTTGGTAGCAGGTAACCACCTCAAGGCGATTTCTGGCGGCAGGATCTCGGGCAATGATGGAGTCAACTGAGTCGAATAGTGAATTAAACATAGTCTGATTTTAACGGGATGTGCTTATTTTCTCTGGAGCATCTGTTTTGCAATGCCCCGCAGAAGATCAATCTCCTCCTTATGAAGACGGCTACGGGCAAAAAGCGCCTGCAGACGAGGCATTAGTTTTTTGGGGTTGGCTGGATCCAAGTAACCGATGGCCTCTAAGCCTTCACGCCAATGCTCCAGCATGGCCGCAATCGCAGCAGGATCAGCCAAATCCGCCATTTCTTCGCGATTAGGCATGAATGCAGGGCTTGAGTGCTTAGAAGCCTTCTTAAACGCCTCTCTCAGCGTGTAAGCGCAGACCATAATGGCTTGGGCTAGATTAAGAGAGGGGTAGTCAGGGTTGGCGTCTAACCATACCCGGTGGGTACATAAGGCCAAGTGATCGTTATCCAGCCCGGTTCTTTCAGGGCCGAAAAGGAGCGCTACTGCACCCTGATTCGTTAGGGTTTCTTGAATGAGCGTCCGAGCTGACTCCCAATCTAAGGCTGGAGGACCAAATTCCCGATCGCGACTAGTAAGCCCAATGACTAAAGAGCATCCTTGCACTGCCGACTCCAAGGAATGCAATTCTTGAGAAGATTCCAAGATATCCACTGCGCCACTAGCCAAGGCAATCGCCTCAGACTCTTTGGCAATGCCCTTGATCTTGGGGTTGATGAGACGCAGATCACTAAACCCCATAGTTTTCAGGGCGCGTGCTGCTGAACCGATATTGCCTGGGTGACTGGTCTCCACCAGAACCCAGCGGAGCATTTGGGGTGACACTATTTTCATGAGCTTGTTTTATGGAGTGATCAGGATGAAAGCGCCAATCGTTTAGAATCAAGGTATTCGCTTTGTATTGTCATGCAGAATCGACAATATTACAGGCCCGTTCTTATTTAATTTGTCCATCAATACTATGCATCCAATGTTAAATGTGGCCATCAAGGCTGCCCGTCGAGCTGGCACTGTGATTAACCGTGCATCTCTGAATTTAGAGCGCTTGCAAGTTGATCGTAAACAACACAATGATTTTGTAACCGAGGTGGACAAAGCTGCAGAAGCAGCCATTATCGAAACACTCAGCGAGGCCTATCCAAGTCATGGATTTTTGGCGGAAGAAACTGGTGAGCAAAATATCAATGCCGAGAATATATGGATCATCGATCCCCTAGATGGCACAACCAACTTTATACATGGCTTTCCACAATATGCAGTGTCTATTGCATTGGCAGTGAATGGGGTTACTCAACAAGCGGTTGTCTATGATCCCACTCGCGATGAGTTATTTACTGCTACACGCGGATCGGGTGCGTATTTAGATCGTCGGCGTTTACGCGTTGCTACTCAAGATCGTTTGACCAATTGTTTAATTGGCACTGGCTTTCCTTATCGTGAAGATCAGGATCTTGAAAAGTATATAAAAATCTTTGCTGAGATGTCGCGTCAATGTGCTGGTTTGCGTCGTCCCGGAGCCGCATCTTTGGATTTAGCCTATGTTGCAGCCGGTCGTTACGATGGATTTTTTGAGAGTGATCTCAAGCCTTGGGATATGGCAGCAGGCGCCTTATTGATTACTGAGTCCGGTGGTTTGGTGGGTAACTATCGTGGCGAGGAAGGTTTTCTCCAAAGTGGGGAAATCATGGCGGCAAATCCACGCCTCTTTGCTCAGATGGTGCAAAGCCTTTCTAAGTATTCCGTTGCTTAACGAAGCCCGAGCTGCAGTTCAATCTGATTAATGTTGTATCAGGTCTTTATAACGTACACCCTGACTGTCTATTAATAGGGCGCTAGCCCTCGGTAGCGTGCTTTCAGGGTGGTCTAAATCCCAGTCTGATAACACCCAGCGTTGCCAAGTTTGATCGCGCAGTTGCTCGTGATGATGCGCTGGTAAATGGGTATGCCCATGAATCAAATTTACCACTTCCTGATCTCTTATGACTGCAGCACAAGCCTCTAGAGTCACATTGGTCCTCACCTGATTGAGTGCAGACGAAGCACTGGCTGCCCTTTGATATTGCGCGTGACTATTACTGCGCATCTGGTTCGCGATTGAGCGGCGCCACTGAACGGGCAAACTCAAAAATAATTTCTGGAGCCAAGGTTTTCTAACCCAGCTACGGAAAATTTGATAGCCTACATCTGCAGTACATAAAGCATCACCATGACAGATCGCATACTGCGTATTGGCAATATCGATACGAGACGGATCGGGCAATAAAGTCATCCCCGTTTTCTTTAAAAAGTCAGAGCCAATTAAAAAATCTCGATTACCGTGGAGGTAATACACCTTGATTTTGGCGGACAGGTTTGCAAGCGCGCGTCGTACTTCTTGTTGAAAGGGGGATTGCAAAGAGGTATCGTCACCCACCCAATATTCAAACAAATCACCTAGAATAAATAATACCTCAGCCTGAGGTGCCTCTTTTTCACAGAAGTCAAAAAAGCGCTGCGCCGTCAAGGGCATTGACGGCGTCAGGTGTATATCAGAGATGAGCAGTGCGCTCGTGTATTGCGGAATCATTCCTCGAGTACGGTCGCTTTCTCAATCACTACATCTACTGCTGGTACATCTTGATGAAAACCTGAGCTAGCCGTCTTCACTTTGCGAATGGCATTCACCACATCCATGCCGTCGGACACTTTACCGAATACCGCATAACCCCAACCTTGTGCATTAGGGGCAGTGTGATTTAAGAAATCATTGT
>Ga0114958_10002893_pt1 | contig 12562 bp, 9 predicted proteins | sample C_130208_EF_Meta_FD_89577 | JGI IMG/M metagenome (GOLD analysis project Ga0114958, IMG submission 89577) | Freshwater microbial communities from Lake Croche, Canada to study carbon cycling - C_130208_EF_MetaG | ecosystem: Environmental > Aquatic > Freshwater > Lake | place: Lake Croche, Canada... | reverse complement strand
CACTATTATGCAACTCAAAGGATTAGTGCGCTTTTTTACTATTGCGCTTATTTTAATTTGTCTTTATCAATTGTCATTTACTTGGTTCGTAAGAAGTCACGAAAAAGCCATGGAAGCGAAAGCTAGTTCATGGGTGAAAAAGTTCCCTAAAGCGGATCAAGTATACCCTTCTAATAAAGAAGAGCAATTATTATACAACGATAGCTTAAACGATATTCAAAAAGCTTATTATAAGAAGTTATTAGACAGTACCAAAGAAACAAAATTGGCTTTTGGTTTAACTACCTATGGTTCTGCTAAAGAAAAGGAATTAATGTTAGGCCTTGATTTACAAGGTGGTATGAGCGTAACCATGGAAGTGGGCTTAGATGGTTTAATTAAATCATTAGCCAACTATACAAAGGACGCTGCTTTTAATACTGCTTTAAACAATGCAGTGCAAAAGAAAGCGAACAGCCGTGCCGATTTAATCTCCTTATTCAGAGAAGAATATGCCACTATTAATCCAACGGGAAAATTGGCTCCTTTATTTGCCACTAGAAGTAATGGTAAATTAAAGTTTGACGCTTCTGATGATGCTGTAGCTTCTTATTTAAAAGAACAATCTACGCAAGCTTTCAATAATACATACCGTATTTTAAGAACGCGTATTGACCGCTTTGGTTTGGCTTCTCCTAATATCAATCCAGATGCTACAAAAGGTATTATCAATATTGAATTAGCAGGTGTAAATGATAAAGAGCGTGTTCGTTCTTATTTACAATCTACAGCGAATCTTCAATTTTTTGAAGTGTATACTTTTGAAAACAAAGATTTTCAAAATGGAATTATTGCTGCTGATAAAGCCATTGAATCTAGCTTAAATGGTATTACCGATACCACTGTGAATGCAAAAGCAGATACTTCTAAATTGAACCCTAACAAAAACCCTTTGTTAAAAACAGTTCAGTTTACACAACCTTATCAAGGAAAAAATGGTCAATATATTTATCCTGCTGAAATTGGGTACACTTTAAAAAAGGATACAAGCAAATTAAATGCTTACTTAGCTATGGCTGAAGTAAAATCTAAGTTCCCATCGAACCTAGTATTCATGTATGGTAAGAATGAAAGTGAAGATGCTAAAAACAAAGATGTACTTCCTATTTATGCTATTAAAACTTTAGATAATGGCCAAGCTGAATTAGAAGGCGACCATGTTGCCAATGCAGCACAAGATTTTGATGAAAGAGGAAAAGTAGCCATTAAAATGAATATGGATAAATTAGGTACAAGCATTTGGGCTAAGATGACTACAAAAAATGTAGGAAAGCCTCTTGCTATTGTACTTGACAATATTGTTTATTCAGCACCCAATGTAAACGATGCTATTACTACAGGTAACTCTTCTATCTCAGGAAACTATACTTTAAAAACAGCACAAGACTTAGCTGAAATTTTAGAGAGTGGTAAATTACCAGCCCCTGCTAAAATTGTACAAGAGCAATTAGTAGGTCCTACTTTAGGTTTGGCTTCTATTCAAGGTGGTGCAATGGCATTTGGAATTTCTTTCCTTGTCATTTTCGCTTTAATGTTATTATACTTTAACACAGGCGGATGGGTAGCGAACATCGCATTAGTATTAAACTTACTTTTCACTATTGGTATATTAAGCGCCTTAGGTTTTACTTTAACAGCACCTGGTATTGCAGGTTTAGTATTAACCATTGGTATGGCAGTAGATACCAACGTAATTATATTTGAGAGAATAAAAGAGGAATTAACAAAAGGCAAAAGTTATCAATTAGCTGTAACAGATGGTTACAAACGTTCTATGTCTCCTGTATTGGATGCGCACGTTACTACCCTATTAACAGCTTGTATCTTAGCTTACTTTGGTTTAGGTCCAGTACTTGGATTTGCTACAACACAAATCATTGGTATTTTACTTTCTTTATTCTGCGGAATTTTAGTATCTCGTTTAATTACCGATATCTATACAAGTAAAAACAGACACTTCGAATATTTCACTAAAATTTCAAGAGGTATATTTCAACATGCTGCTTATAAATTCATTGAATTTAGAAAGTACGCTTATATGTTGTCTGCTGTAGTTTTAGTAATGGGTATTGCTAGTTTCTTTAACGGATTTGACCAAGGTGTTGAATTTGCTGGAGGAAGAAGCTATACTATTAAGTTTAATAAAGCAGTGAATATTGAGTCTGTTAGAGATGACTTGAAAAAAGTATTTGGAGAGTCTCCTATTATTAAAACAGTCGATTCAAAAAATCAAATCAACATTACTACTTCTTATAAGATTAAAGAACAAGGCAATAATATTGATGCTGAAGTAGAAGGTTTATTATTCAAAGGTTTAGCAAATCAATTACCAGAAGGAACTTCTTTAAAAGAATTCGATTCTCAGTATAAGCAAAGTTCTCAAACAGTATTACCTACTATCTCTGATGATTTAAAAGCAGGTGCTACGAAGGCAACTATCTTTGCTTTAATTGCGATTTGTTTATACATCTTTATACGTTTCCGTGATTGGAGATATTCTTTAGGAACTATCTTCTCTTTATTACACGACGTATTTGTAACCTTAATTGTATTTAGTTTCTTAAGAAAAGTGGTTCCTTTCCCATTAGAGATTGACCAGCATTTTATTGCTGCCATTCTAACAGTAATTGGTTTCTCTATGAACGATACTGTAATTGTTTATGACCGTATTCGTGAGGACAGCCAATTAATGAAAGGCGCAGACAATGCTTCTATCATTAACAAGGCCATTAACCAAACATTGAGTCGTACTATTATGACATCCTTAACTGTATTCTTAACTATCTTAATCTTATTCATCTTTGGTGGAGAAGTAACAAGAGGTTTTGCATTCGCTATGTTAATTGGAGTTATCACAGGTACTTACTCTTCTATCTTTGTAGCAGCTCCTGTATTAGTTGACTTTGCAAAAAGTCGCCCATTAGGACGTGAAGAGAAAAAGAAATAATAAGACTTTCTTATACATAAAAAAAGCCCCTCGAATTATTGAGGGGCTTTTTTTATGCTTTAATATTTTCTGCTGACTGAAATTTGTTTAAAATTTTATTATAAAAATAATAGATTTTTTAAGAAAGAAATGCTGTTCTGAGCGAGTTTTGAGCAAGAAGACGCGGACGAGCGTCTGATGAATGAGATAAAGTAAACGATGTATTTTTTAAACTAATTTTAAACCGCAAATGAAGTACCGCATCCACAGGTACTAGAAGCATTCGGATTTTTAAAAGTAAACCCACGGCTATTCAAACCACCTTGCCAATCTATTTCCATACCATATACATAAATCTGATGTGATTTCTCCATGCAACAAGGTATACCCTCAATAGAGAACATTTCATCTTCAGCCTTAGGAATGTCAAAACCTAAAACATAGGTCATTCCGCTACATCCACCCCCTTTTACGCCCACTCTTAGCCTTTGTTGTTGATCAAAGTCTGGCTCGGCCATTAAACGGTTAATTTCAGTGATGGCGCCTGTTGTAAAAGTTACAGGGGTTTGTAAGGCTATATGAGTATCTGTTGACATATATGAATGTTTATGCTACAAAAGTACAATATTAGGCGCATTTACAAGTGTACAGCCATTTCGAAAATAGAAATAATTGGAACGCCGCTATTTTGAATTTTTCGTAATTTTAACCATGCAAGAAGCTGAAAAAAAGACAGATAGTGGCATTGAAATAAAGAAGGTATATACCTGCAACGATTTACCTACCGATTTAAATGAAACTTTATTACCAGGTGAGTTCCCTTATACAAGAGGTGTTCAATCCGATATGTATAGAGGTAAGCTATGGACAATGCGTCAATATGCTGGATTTTCAACAGCAGAAGAAAGTAATAAACGATACCATTTTCTTATATCGCAAGGTGTAATGGGTTTAAGTGTGGCCTTTGACTTACCTACTCAAATTGGTTATGATGCAGACCATTCATTAGCAGAAGGCGAAGTAGGAAAAGTAGGTGTATCCATTTGTTCATTAGAGGATATGGAAATTTTATTTAAGGATATTCCTTTAGATAAGATTAGTACTTCTATGACTATTAACTCTACTGGATTTATTTTATTAGCACTTTATATTGCTTTAGCTAAAAAAAGAGGTACCGATTTAAAACAATTAGCGGGTACTATTCAAAACGATATATTAAAAGAATACGCAGCAAGAGGCACTTATATCTACCCTCCTAAACATTCTATGCGTATTATCACCGATATTTTTGAATACTGTGGACAGCATTTACCAAAGTGGAATAGCATTAGTATTTCAGGATATCATATTAGAGAAGCGGGTAGTACAGCGGTGCAAGAAGTAGCCTTTACTTTAAGCAATGGTAAGGCCTATGTAAAAGCCGCTATTGAAAAAGGATTAGACATAAATGTATTTGGCAAGAGATTATCTTTTTTCTTTAATGCCCATAATAATTTATTTGAAGAAGTGGCTAAGTTTAGAGCTGCTAGAAAAATGTGGGCTACCATTATGAAAGAATTAGGTGCCACCGATGAAAAAGCCTTAATGCTTCGTTTTCATACTCAAACAGGCGGCGCTACTTTAACGGCTCAACAACCATTAAATAATATTAGTAGAGTTACCATACAAACTATTGCAGCTGTACTAGGCGGCACACAAAGCTTACACACCAACGGTTTTGATGAAGCCTTGGGACTACCTACTCAAGAAGCAGCTAGTATTGCTTTAAGAACGCAACAAATTGTGGCCAATGAATCGGGTATTACCGATACCGCCGACCCTTTAGCAGGTTCTTATTTTGTTGAAAGCCTGACCAATGAACTAGAAGAAAAAGCTTTAGCACTCATACAACAAATAGATGAAATGGGTGGCGCAGTAAGTTCCATTGAAAATGGATTTATGCAAAATAAAATTGCAGAAAGTGCTTACGCTTATCAAAAGGCTATTGAATCTAAAGAAAAAATAATTGTAGGGGTAAATCAATTTGAATCTACTTCTACTACTAATATTCCTGTATTTCAAATTGATGAATCTATTAGAATACAACAAATTGAAAAACTAAAAGCCTTAAAAAGTAGTAGAGATTCTATTAAAATGACGGCTTGTTTAGCAGCGGTTAAAGCAGCAGCATCGGGTACTGAAAATATTATGCCATCTGTAATAGAAGCTATTGAAAACTATTGTACTTTGGGTGAAATAGCAGATGTATTAAGAGGTATTTATGGAGAATACCAAGCTTAGTAAATTTAAGATAGCGTTAAACTAAAATTACATAGTAGAATAAAACTTTAAAATATTAAAAGAATAATTAAAGAGAATTAATAATTAGATTAGAAATAAAAGATAAAACAAAATACAATGCGTAAAATTTTCCTTTCTTTATTGGTACTTGTAACTGTATCAAGTATAGCACAAGACTTACCTAAAAATTATGCTTCCTTATTAAAAGAAGTAGAACCACAATTAATTGCTTGGAGAAGACATTTTCATAAATTCCCTGAACTTTCGAATAGAGAGGTTAACACTGGAAAATACATTGCCGATTTTTTAAAAACCTTGCCGAATGTTGAAGTAAGGTATCCTGTTGCCAATACAGGTGTGGTAGCGGTTTTAAAAGGTGGTAAACCTGGTACAGTCATAGCCTTAAGAGCCGACATTGATGCCTTGCCTGTTTATGAAAGATCGACCCTTCCCTTTGCCTCTAAAGTAACTACAGAATTCAATGGCCAAAAAGTAAGTGTAATGCATGCTTGCGGACATGACTCACATACTGCTATGTTAATGGCTACTGCCAAAATGTTGAGTATTATGCAAAAAGATGTACCCGGTACCATTGTATTTTTATTTCAACCAGCTGAAGAAGGCGCTCCAGAAAATGAAGAAGCTGGTGCACCCCTTATGATTAAAGAAGGTGCTTTAGACAATCCAAAAGTAGAAGCAGTATTTGGTATTCATATCTCCTCTCAAACTCCTGTAGGCACTATTAAATATAAAGCAGGTGCTTTTATGGCATCCTCTGATTGGTTTACGATTAAAGTAAATGGCAAAGGAAGTCACGGTTCACAACCTTGGGGTGGCGTAGATCCTATTGCAGCAAGTGCTCAAATTATTGAAGGCTTACAACATATTGTGAGCAGACAAATGGACTTAACCAAGGCTCCATTAGTAATTACCGTAGGTACTATTAAAAGTGGTGTGCGTTCTAATATCATACCTGAAACAGCGGAGATGACAGGAACTATAAGAACCTTAGATAGCAAAATGCAAGAGGAAGTACACGAAAGAATTAGAAATACAGTAAATACAATTGCTGCAAGCTCTGGCGCTACTGCAGATGTAGTTATTGATACAAAAACTTTAGTCACTTATAATGATCCAGCGTTAGTGAAAAAAACTTTACCTTCTTTGATAAAAGCAGCAGGTGATGAAAATATTTCTGAATCAACTTGGGTAACAGGTGCTGAAGACTTTTCATTTTATGCAGCCAAAGCCCCTAGCTTCTTCTTTAATGTGGGAGGTTTACCAAAAGGTACAGACCCAAGAAAAGCAGGTCCACATCATACTCCCGATTTTTATTTAGACGAGTCTGGATTTATTGTGGGTGTGAAAGCTTTCTGTCAACTAGTATTTGATTACGGAAAAACAAAGTAGGCTTAATTCCTAGCACCAAAAAGCAAGCTTCCTATTCTTACGAGGTTACTACCCTTTGTAATGGCTAATGCGTAATCACCACTCATGCCCATACTTAATGTATCGAAATTTACATTGTTTAATTGGGTAGCTGTTTGGTCATAGATAGTTTTTAAAGCACTAAACTCCTTTTTAACAAGGGCTTTGTCCTCCGTAAAACTAGCCATACCCATTAGTCCTTTAATGACTATATTACTATAATTAGAAAGTCTTCCACTTGCAATAAACTCTATTAAACTTTCTGCATCAAAACCAAACTTGGTTTCTTCTGTGGCAATATGCACTTGTAGCAAACAGGCAATCATTTTATTTTGCTTAATGGCTTGCTTATTAATTTCTGCTAATAATTTTTCAGAATCAACTCCATGTATTAAATATACAAAGGGGGCAATGTATTTTACTTTATTGGATTGTAAATGCCCTATAAAATGCCAGTGAATATCGGTAGGCAAACTAGCTGCTTTATCTACTAATTCTTGTACATAATTTTCACCAAAACTTCTTTGACCTAATGCATACAATGCTTTAATGTCTTCATTGGGCTTGGTTTTACTAACAGCCACCAACTGCACATTTTTAGTTTGCAGTTCTTCTTTAATTGAATGATAGGCTTCAGTATTTACAGGCATAAATTATTTTGTAATATTTCTTCCAATCACCATTTTTTGAATCTCACTAGTGCCTTCATAGATTTGGGTAATTTTTGCATCACGCATTAATCTTTCTACATGGTATTCTTTTACAAAACCATATCCCCCATGTACTTGAACAGCTTCAGTAGCCACCCACATAGCAGTATCACTTGCGTGTAATTTAGCCATGGCTGCAGAAGTAGTATAATCAAGTCCATTGTCTTTTTCCCAAGCTGCATGATAACAAAGCAACCTTGCCGATTGAATTCTAGTAGCCATCTCTGCTAATTTAAATTGTATAGCCTGATGTTCATGAATGGGTTTGCCAAATGATTGTCTTTGTTTGCTATAAGCCAATGCTAATTCATAAGCACCACTTGCAATACCTAATGCTTGTGCTGCTATACCAATTCTACCTCCATTTAAAGTTTTCATAGCAAAGGTAAAACCAAAACCATCTGCGCCTATTCTATTTTCCTTTGGTACTTTCACATCCATAAATGAAACGGCATGTGTATCACTACCTCTAATACCTAATTTATTTTCTTTAGCCCCTACTGTAATACCAGGTGTATTTTTTTCAATAATAAATGCATTAATACCCTTGGGCCCTTTGGAAGCATCTGTTTGTGCCATTACTAAATACACAGAGGCAGTAGATCCATTGGTAATCCAATTTTTCACACCATTTACTAAATAATGATCTCCTTTATCAATAGCCGATGTATGCTGATGCGTTGCATCACTTCCTGCTTCTGGTTCACTTAATAAAAAAGCGCCAATATATAAAGTCCCGTCTTTTTTCCCTTGCGCTAAGGGCGTTAAATATTTTTTCTTTTGTTCCTCCGTGGCATAATGTTCTAAGCCCCAACAAACTAAACTATTATTCACACTCATAATTACAGATACACTTGCATCTACTTTACTAATTTCTTCCATGGCAATCACATAACTAATAGTATCCATGCCAGCGCCACCATAATCAGTGGAAGCCATCATACCTAAAAAACCTAGGTCGGCTAGTTGTTCAACTTGTTCTTTAGGAAATTTTTGATGCTCATCTCTTTCAATGACACCAGGCAAACATTGTTGTTGTGCAAATTCACGAGCAGCTCTTTGAATCATTAGCTGCTCCTCTGTTAACTTGAAATCCATACCTTAATTATTTGATACAAAATTACGCTAACAATTGTTAGTGTGATAATTTATTTTGTATTAATTGATATAAAACCGACCTATCATTTTCTGTAATGACAGATGTGCTATCTGCCCTGAAATGACGCTTGAAAGCTAGTATGGCTGCAGTAGTATCCTTTACGTCATAACCCACCATGGCCAAGGCAAAAGGAATGGATATAGATTCAGGTAAATTATATTTCGCATCTGGCTCAAACCATACCCCATAACCTTTTTGGGCTAATAAAACCCAAGGAAATTGAATATTAGGATCCACTTTTCTTTTAGGCGCAATATCGGCATGGCCAATAAAATTAGCTTCAGGAATTTTATAGGTCTCTTTTAATTGAGCCAATAACAATAGTAAACTGTTTATTTGAGCGCTGTCAAAAGGTTCAAATCCATTATTATCTAGTTCAATACCAATAGAGCTTGAATTAAGGTCTATATTATTACCCCATTTAGCAATACCACCATGCCAGGCCCTCATATAATCGTTCAACATATGGTGTATGGTCCCATCCTTACAAATCACATAATGTGCACTTACCTTGGTTCTTTCAAGCGTAAAGGTTTTTAAAGTTTGCTCGCATGAATTTTGTGCAGTATGATGAATAACTACAAAATTAGGTTTACGTAAATCAAAGTTGGTAGTACCCACCCAATTTTCGGCCTTAGGTAATTGATAAATAGTTTGAATACCTGGATTCTCTTTTAATAAGGTAACCAAGTCTTTAGTATGTTTTTTATAAACTCGATTCGTTTTTGCATAAGGAAAATGATTACAAGCTATAAAAGTTGTAATGGCCATAAAACCTAGTATAAAGGAAGTTCTTTTTGAAAATGTCATATGTTTCAATTATGAATGAAGAATCGAATATTAATTTAGTTAAAATTTCTAATAAAGTCTCTATCAGATTACTAATGTACTCTCTAATTATAAATTTATGAAATCTTATTCACTATACTAGGCTCTTGTTGGCTTAAGCAATGAAAACTACCTAGTCCCCAAATAATATCGGTAGAGTCAATACCCACTACTTCTCTAGTGGTAAAACAAGATTGTATGATTTGCATGGCTTTATCATCGGCATCACATTTAAATGTAGGCACTATAATATGACCATTACTTATGTAAAAATTAGCATAAGATGCAGGTAGGCTTTGGCCTTCATAAATTACTTCTGCAGGCATAGGTAGTTCCACAATATTTAATTGCTTACCATTTAATAAACGCATTTGCTTTAATTCTTTTAAATTCTGTTCTAATATTTCATGATTCGCTGAAAGCACATTCGGCTCTAGCACAGTAATCACGGTGTCTTCATTGACAAAGCGAACAGTATCATCAATGTGACCATCGGTATCATCTCCCACAATACCATCACTTACCCAAAGTACTTGGTCTATTCCATAATAGTCGCTCAAATACTTTTCAATTTGAGCTTGATTCAAATGTGGGTTTCTATTGGGATTTAACAAACAAGATTTTGATGTCATCACCGTTCCTGCACCATTAAAATCGACCGAGCCTCCTTCCATAATAATACCTGGATGAAAAACTGGCAAACCCAATGCCTCCCCTATACGCGTTGGAATGACATCATCTAAATCATAGGGAGGATATTTTCCACCCCATGCATTTATATTCCAATCTATAATGACTTTAGGATCTACTGCATTATCTCTTAATAAAAAAGCAGGGCCATGATCACGACACCAAGCATCGTTGGTGGGGTGCATATAAAATTGTACGCGTTCTAAATTAACGCCAGCCAATTGCAACATTTTATTTGCCGAGTTACGCATTTTTTCATCTACAACATTGATACAAACTTTTTCTGTTAGGGAAACAATTTTTACAAACTCGGTATAAGATGGATAAATACTTGCAATTTTACCAGGCCAACTTTCTTCTTTATGTGGCCAACTTAACCAAATGGCATCATGTGCTGCAAATTCAGCGGGAAAATAATAGCCTAAAGATTTTGGAGTCGCGTTGGTCATATCTTATTAGTATGTCTGCTTAATTTTATTTGTACTTTTTCTTAAAGTTGAAGCTTATTTATTAATCAGTCTCTTCGTCTAAATATCTTTTGGTAATAGGTGCATAAGAATCAATTCGACGATCGCGTAAGAATGGCCAGTGTGTTCTATAACTATCCGATTTTTTTGTATCTATATCAATTACCGCTACTTCTTCTTTATCATGTGAAGCTTCGTATAATAAAGTTCCAAAAGGATTACTTACAAAACTACCTCCCCAGAATTTCATCAAACCCTCTTGTTCTAGTCCTACTCTATTCACACTAATCACAGGCACTCCATTGGCAACCGCATGACTGCGTTGTATAGTTTGCCATGCATTGTACTGTTCTTTATTCGTGGCCTCGTCTTGTGCAGTAGCCCAACCAATAGCGGTGGGATAAAACAACATTTCAGCACCCATTAGTGTAGTAATTCTTGCAGCTTCTGGATACCATTGATCCCAACATATTAAAATCCCAATAGTGGCAAATTTTGTTTTGAAAACTTTGTATCCTAAATCACCTGGAGTAAAATAAAACTTCTCGTAATAAGCAGGGTCATCTGGGATATGCATTTTACGGTACTTACCTAGATAAGTTCCATCGGCATCAAGAACCGCTGTGGTGTTATGGTATAAGCCTTCTGCTCTTTTTTCAAATAATGAGGCAATAATAACCACACCTAATTCTTTGGCCAAGGTAGCGAGTGTATTGCTGGTTTCACCAGGAATGGGTTCAGCTAATTTAAAATTATCATAGGCTTCTACATCACAGAAATAAAGTGAAGTAAATAATTCCTGTAAGCAAATAATATTAGCACCCTTTTTAGCTGCCTCTCTTACTTTTTCAATTGCTTTTAAAGTGTTGGCAGACTTTGATGCCTCGCATGTCATTTGCACTAATCCTACTTTAACAATGGCCATAATTTTAAATTATAAAGGGTTAAAATATTTTACTAGGTTGTCTTTTGAATGATTGCCCCAAAACTACGAATACCTAATAACTTTTGGGTAATAAAACCTTCCGCATAATCTACGCCTATTTGATGCCCTAATTCCTTGGCTCTTCCTTTTACAAATTCTAAAAAAGCATTTCCTGAAATAAAAGTATCAGGCTCTGTAGAATTAGGATCGAAAAATTGAGAACTATGTGCTAGTATGGCTTCCATCTTCTTGTCCATAAAAGCACTAATATCTATAACAAAATTGGGCGTTAAATTTCTTGATTGTATATAATGAAAAACTTGACTAGGTCTCCAAGGTAATTGCACTACTCCATTGTGTGTAGTTTGTATTTTAACGAGCCCCGATAAAAATGCAGCGTCTACTATTAATTGCGACGCGCGTCCATGATCGGGGTGACGGTCCTCGGGTGCATTACAAAAAATAATAGAAGGTTGATATTTTCTAATAGTTTCAATAATGGCGAATTGATTTTCTTTATTGTTTTCAAAAAATCCATCGGCCATTCCTAAATTTTCTCTCACACCAATACCCATTACTTGAGAAGCCAATTGTGCTTCCTTTAGTCTTTGTGAAGTGGTGCCTCTTGTTCCAAGCTCTCCTTTGGTTAAATCTACAATGCCTACTTTTTTTCCTTCAGACACTGCGACTAACAATGCCCCAGCACAACCCAATTCCACATCATCGGGATGGGCTCCAAAAGCAAGTATATCTAGTGTTTGCATATTATTTTTTTAAAATTCAACTTCAATGTATAGTTCCTTACTTAATTTGTACTTAGCTCTTACAAAGGTAAGAACTCAAAAGTCTTTTTTGACAAAAAACCCTCTCTTACTTGCGTAAGAAAGGGTTTGAATAAGTATAAAAAGAAATATTTTTTAATTGTCTCTCTTTTATTTCTTCTTGGCGTAACGCTTGTTGAATTTATCAATACGACCAGCGGTGTCTACCAACATGTTTTTACCAGTGTAAAAAGGATGTGAAGTGTTAGAAATCTCCAATTTAATAACTGGATACTCTTTACCGTCTTCAAACATAATTGTTTCCTTAGTTTGTGCAGTTGATTTGCCT